>Ga0247843_1004025_pt1 | contig 22668 bp, 6 predicted proteins | sample LaCruzMarch2017__FD_192420 | JGI IMG/M metagenome (GOLD analysis project Ga0247843, IMG submission 192420) | Freshwater microbial communities from meromictic Lake La Cruz, Castile-La Mancha, Spain - LaCruzMarch2017_8m | ecosystem: Environmental > Aquatic > Freshwater > Lake | place: Spain...
CTTCGGCAGTGGCCTTGAAAAAACCGTTCAGGCCGCGGTTTCCGGCCAGGTAATCGATGTCGCCGTCTTGGTCAAAATCGCCGGCCACGAGGCTGTCCCACCAACCGGTCGGGAAAGGCGTTTTTTGCGCTTCGAGGCATCCGTTTACATTTTTAAAAAACAGCACCGGCATGTATTCCCCGGTCAATAACAAATCGGCCTGGCCGTCCTGGTCAAAATCGGACCAGATGGCGGCGGTGACCATGCCTGGATATTGCAGCGCTTCGGGCGTAATGTCCGTGAATTTTAGGGAAGCCGGATTGCCTTTTTGGGTGTCGTTTCGCAGCAAAAAACTGCGCGGCGTTTTCGGGTATTCGCCCGGACACACACGGCCACCCACGAACAGATCGAGGTCACCGTCGTGGTCAATATCCGCAGCACTGACGCTGCCAGCAGAGACTTTTATATCGGGCAGGTTTTCATTTTCAGTAAAATTCCCCTTGCCGTCATTGAGGTAAAAGCGGTGTTTGTAAGGCATTTCGCCGTTTTTTTCAGGCAAAACACCGCCAGCCGCCACGTACCAGTCGGTGTCGCCATCGCCGTCGGCATCCAAAAAACAGAAGGCCATATCGTCGGCCGTGTTTGTTTGCGGGAAGGGTTTGCCCTCAAACGTGCCGTCCTTTTTTTGGAAAAACAGTTCCCGCGCAGCGCCCGCAGCCCCGCCTACGGCAAAATCTTCGAGACCGTCGCCGTTCAAATCGGCCACCGCCAGCGGTGGTCCGTTGCGGGAGTGCAGGTGCGGCAAGAGCGCTTGCACTTTAAAGTCTAAAAAGTCGTCTTCTACGTGGGTGAAATCGATTCCGACTTGGGCGCTGACTTCCTTGAGCACAAGGGACGGCGCTTCGGTTTGGGTAGATACCGCACGATCGGCGGCGTTTTTGATGTCCAGGGTCAGCACCTGATTTGGGGCAATATTGGTAAGCCGTTGTTCGCGCCCGTTTGGCCAGCGCACCCGCAGACTGTCCACATTTCCAGGCGCCAAGCCGAAGTGCATAAAATGCTCCATGGTCGACAAATAGCCGCGCACGGGCGCAAAATACTGGTATTGTTGTTGGCCGTTTTGCCAGATCCAAAGCTTGGTACCGTAGGCGTCGCGGTTGGGCGCTGCGCCGTCTAATTTTATTCTAAGATATTGATTATCTTTTTTTTGCGCAGCGGTATTTTCAAAAAGAGAAGCCGTTTGGTCGAGGTTATTGATGACCAAATCAAGATCGCCGTCGTTGTCGAGGTCGCCATAGGCCGCGCCGTTGGAATAGGTGGGTTCGTCGCCGATGCCCCAGTTTTTGGATACGTCTTCGAATGTGAGGTCGCGCTTGTTGCGGTACATCACATTCGGGACTTGAATCCCAACGTATTTTTTCAATTCTGCAATGCGCTCTTTTCGGTTGCCTTCGGGGGTGCCCATAAACAGGGCGGTTTTCCCGTACATGATAAAATCGAGGTTGGTCACATCCTGCCGGTAGCCGTTGGCGATGAACAGGTCTTTCCAGCCGTCGTTGTCATAGTCGGCTAATAGGGGCGCCCAGCTCCATTCGGTGGCGTTCATACCGGCCATTTGCCCGATTTCAGAAAAGGTAGGCGCGCCGTTTGGATCGGTTCCGGTGTTTAGTTGCAGGGTATTTCGCACATATTGAGGTTCATAACCTGCATTCAGGGCTTGTTGAAATTCATCAAAACGGTTGCCCATAATGGTGAGTTTCCAGCGTTTGTTGTCGGGCGGCAGCATGTCTACCACCACGACGTCCATTTTGCCGTCGTTGTTGAAATCCGCTACGTCATTGCCCATCGCGTTGTAAGTTTGGTGTTTCAGGTATTGCGGGGCTTTGTTGACAAATCCGCCTTTTTGATCATTCTCCCACACCAAATCGTTGGTCAAAAAATCGTTGGAAATGTAAAGATCCGTCCAGCCGTCCTCATTAATGTCGCAAGCTGCTATGCCGAGGCCAAAACCTTCGATGGTGATGCCGGCCGCCTTGGAAACGTCTTCAAACTGGATGATACCCGCCTGGTTTGGGCCGTTATTTCTAAAAAACTTGTCATTGGAAGCGGCCAAACCGTCTAATTGTTTTTGCCGAATCTGGTTGCGGTTGTAACTCACAAAGGCGTTTTTCAACAGATACATATCCAAATCGCCGTCGCCGTCATAGTCCAAAAAAGCCGATTGCACATCGTGGCCGGTTTCAAGTAGCCCCATTTCAGTGGCTTTATCCGAAAACGTGCCGTTTCCGTTGTTTATAAAAAAATAGTTGCCCATTTGGCTGGGCGGGGTTTTGGCATTGCCAGCCACGCACACATACATGTCTTTAAACCCGTCCTGATTGATGTCGACCACCGAGGCGCCGTAGCACCAGCCTTTGGTATTTACCCCGGCTTTATCAGTGATGTCTTCAAATTTTAGATTGCCTTTGTTGAGGAAAAGTCGGCAGGAAACCATATTTCCGGTAAAAAACACATCCTGCAGCCCGTCGTTGTTGATATCGATGAGGGCCACGCCGCCGCCATTAAAAATGTATTCGAAATCCAGCACCGTCAGGCTGTCGTTCAGGGTCAGCCGGTTGGTGAATTCCAGACCGCTTTGGGCGGCAGGCACGGATTTGAACACCGGAGCGCCTGCTTTTTTGCACTGGGCTGTGCATAAAAGCAGGAATGCCCCGAAAATGGCTTGCAGATAGCGTTTTTGCATTCGATCAAGTTTTAAACAACATTCAGTTATAGTCAGCGCAAAGTGGTTATGAAAAAATCTGGCTTCCAATCCGTTGAAAATCAACTTTTTTATCCATCCATCCTTCAAATTCATTTAAATCCAGGTGTAGGGGCTGTGTCAAAAGTATCAAAATCATGTCACGGCTTTCATTTGTTTTTACGTCACTATTCATAAAAGACAAACTCAAAACAGCCGATCTTGCTCAACCTTCTTTCACAGCCCCCTCCCTTACTAACTAACTAAATCCCGTAGCGTATGAAGCATTCTATGGATTTTGAATCAATTTGCCACGATTGCGGTCAACTTCGGCCTGCGGGAACGGCAAGTATTTGGCGCCGCCCAGGTTCCAGCGAATCATGTCAAAAAAGCGGGTGGTTTCAAACGCCAGCTCTTTGCGTTTCTCTGCCTGCATGTCAGTCAGGGTTGCGCCTGCAAGCGGGGTCAGGCCTGCGCGCACACGCGAAACATTGATACAAGCGTCGGGTGTTTGGTAGGAAGATCCGCCTTTCGGGGAACCGCCACGTAACAATGCCTCTGCGTGTAGCAATAATACTTCCGGAAGACGCAGGAAACGCTCGTTGTTGAACGTCACATTTTGCTTGTATTGTGCCGTTTCCACGTTTTTAGAACCAAAGTATTTTTTGATGGAAATACCTGTTTCTGAACGCGTTGGATCGTATGGCTCAACCGGATTGGCGTTTCCGTAAGCAAAGCCCTGGAATTCGTCACCGGCCTGGTAGAAGTTGTAAGCGATACGTTTGTCGCCCGGTTCTGTTTTGTACAGGTCCAGCAGATTTGTTGTCGGAACATACCAGGCAAGGCTGTTCGAGCCGGCGAAGGCGTCGTTGGTGTACATAAACCAGGTGCGCGCGATGCCCTGCGATGCTTTGAAATTCTCGGAGTGGTTGTCGTCGTATACCCAGCCGTTGTCGTCGGAGAACGGACCACCGTACTGGATTTCAAAGATGCTTTCCTGGCTGTTTTCATTCGACCAGGCAAATACATCTTCGTAGTCAGAGAGCACGTTATAACCGCCTTTGCTTTCCACTTCTTCAAATGCAACCACTGCTTCGTTCCATTTTTCGCTCCAAACATAAGCTTTGCCTTCGAAGGCTTTGGCTGCCCATTTGGTTACGCGACCTGTGTTGGAAGCGCCCCAGGTAGCCGGAAGTCCATCGTAAGCGTCTTTAAAATCTTGAATGATGGATGCGTAAAGCGCCTCTTTCGTCGCATTTGAATAGGTCAAACCGTCGATGGATTTGGGCGTTTCGGTTACGAGCGGCGGTGTGCCCCAGGTTTGAGCAGCCAATAAACTGCTTTTGCTCGTCGGCACTCAGGCTGTTTTTGCCGTTTCCAACGTTTTCAATCACCAGATTTGCCCGCGTAATACCCTCATATATTTGAGAATACAGCGTGTAAATCATCTTGTTATTGGTATTCCAATTGTATTTATCGAGGTTGGTGGCATCCTGCAAGATATTTGCACCGTTGGATGAAGCCAGGCTGTTGGTTTGAACATCGTCGGAAGGTGCCAGTGAAATGGCCCAAAACGATCCCCAACCATCGCCGCCGCCGCGACCGGTTTCGCCGTTTACCACCCACATATCCTGCATGGAGGAATAGGCGGCAAAAATAGCCCCGTCAAAATCCTGACGGGTTTTATAATACGATATGGCAGTTGATTTGTCTAAAGGCTCCAAATCAAGGTCGTTGCAAGAGACAATGAAAATGCAAAGCCCGACAACCAACACCGCAAAGAGGCCAAGAAGTTGAATTTTATATTTCATGATAATTTTTTTAAAATGTTGAATGCGCGTGCTTTAGAACTTAAACTGCCAACCGAACTGAACAATCAACGGTTGCGGGGTGCCGCCGCTGTCGATGCCGTTCAACAATTGGTTTTCGCCGTTGGTAAAGCCGATCGGGCGGGTAACCTCCGGGTCGTACCCTTTGTATTTGGTAAAGGTGACCAGGTTTTGAACGCCTACAAATACGCGCGCAGAAGAAATTGCGCCTTTCGCAATGCGTTCAACGGGCAAACGATACCCCAATTGCAGGTTTTTGATGCGCAGGAAGTCACCGTTTTCAATCCAACGGTCGCTGAAACGATTGTTGTTGTTGTTGTTGCCAGCACGCGGAATGTCGGTGTTCGTGTTGGAAGTACTCCAACGGTTCAGCACCGAAACGCTTTGGTTTTCACCGGTATTCATAGATTCTAACTGACGTAGGGCGTCGTTGTAAATCTGGAAATCACCTACGCCTTGCAGGAACATGGAAAAGTCGAAGTTTTTGTAGCCGAGGTCAAAATTAGCGCCGTAATAGCGCCCAGGGATTGCTTTACCGATTTTAGTGCGGTCATCGTCCGTCAGTTTGCCATCGCCGTCAATGTCCACAAATTTCACGTCGCCTGCTTTTGCGCTTGCAAAACCCTCGCCTGTAGGTACCTCGGCATCTGTTTGGTATATGCCGTCGGTTTTAAATCCGTAGAAATAGCCGAGCGATTCTCCCACTGCGATGCGTTTGTTGCCGTCGCCGTTGGTGATGTACTCAACGCCGTCGGGTAAGGATTTGAACTCATTTTTGATAAAGGAAATGTTGCCGCCAATGCTGTAGCGCCAGTTGCCAATCCGGTTGCGGTACTGCAATTCCAGTTCAAGACCTTTGTTTTGCAGTTCGCCGGCGTTTACGTCGACCAAACCGAAGTAGCCGGTTGAAAGCGGTACAGGCGCCTGCAACAGCAAGTCTTTTGTTCTTTTGTTGAAATAGTCGATCGTACCAACTAATTTGTCTTTCCACAATCCGAAGTCAATACCAAAATCGGTTTGGGTAGCCGTTTCCCAACGGATATTCGGGTTTGCCAAAAACTCAGGCGCAGCGGCTGCTTTGATTGCATTGCCCGATGCGTAGTAAATGTAAGAACCCAGGCTTGGGATATACGCGAAGTTGGTACCGGTAAACTGGTTGCCCGTTTCGCCCAAGCTGAAACGCAATTTCAGGCTGCTGATCGCGTCGATCTTTTTGATAAAATCTTCTTCGCCTAAACGCCAACCCATTGAAAATGAAGGGAAAAACCCTTTGCGATTTTCTTTGGCAAAACGCGAAGATTCATCCTGACGCATATTCACTGTAAGCAAATATTTGTCGGCATAAGCGTAATTTAAGCGGCCAAGAATACCGCGAATCGCCCATTGATCGGCATTGGCACCGGCCGAAACCGTACCTGCGATCGGGGCCAGGAAAATGTCCGGATACGTCAAACCCGTGCCTTGCACGCGCAGGCGCTCGAAGCGGTAATCCGTTTGTTCGTAACCCACCAAGGCCATGATATTATGTTTACCGGTGTTGATGGAATACGACAAGGTGTGGCCGAGGCTTAGGGTGGATTCGAGTGGGCGTTCCTGCACCAACAGGGACTGCTGTGGGGTTGTACCGCCGGAATAATCCAGCGCGCCTTCGTAGTAATAACCTTCTATGATGTTGTAATCATAGCCGAGGGTAGCACGGTATTTAAGGTTGCGAATCGGCTCAAACTCGCCGAAAAGGCTTACCAACGCTTTTTTGTGGTTTATTTTTGTTTCCTGCGCATTGCGGTCAAGCAACCAACTGTAGTTGATGGCCCGGATGCCTACGCCGCGGTTGGCGTCATTGGAAGGATTATAGGCGCCGCTTGCGTCATAAGGCTGGAAATAAGGCGCGTTTTTGGCACTGTTGAAGGCACCCAAGGCACCATCTTCCGATTGGACGTGGCGCGTAGAAGTGCTTAAAATGACAGATTCTCCAAACTTTAAGAACTTGCCGGCTTTCATTTCAGAAGCCGCGCGCAGCGAATAGCGCTTGTAATCCTGCGCCAATTCGGTGCCTTCCTGGCCTAAATAACCAGCGCTGATACTGTACGTCGCATTCGAATTACCACCGCCGATGCTGAGGTTGTGGCTGTTCATCGGCGCTTTTCTAAACACCTGACTTTGCCAGTCCACATCGCCGCCGCGGTTAAACGCAGACACGTCGCGGCCCAATTCTGATTGCAGTTTGGTGAAATCGGCCGAATTGAGCACTTCAAGGCGGCGGTTTTTCGGCACCGATTGAATGCCGTAAAAACCGTCATATGACAAAGTGGCTTTGCCTTCTTTGCCACGTTTGGTGGTCACAAGGATAACGCCGTTGTTGGCGCGCGCGCCGTAAATGGCGGCAGCAGAAGCGTCTTTCAACACGTCGATGCTTTCAATGTCATTCGGATTAATGGCCGCCAGCGGGTTGCCTTCTGATGCCGAGGAGGTATTTACCGTCACGCTGGACGACAACACCATCGGCACGCCGTCGATGACCCACAGTGGCTGATTGTTACCAGCAGAACCGACGCCGCGAATCCGCACTTCCACCGGCGCGCCCGGGTTGCCGCTGCGGTTGGCCATGTGGACACCGGAAATGCGGCCACCCAGAATCTGGTCGGCGCTCGTAACCGGTTTGGATTCAAAATCCTTGCTTGTTACCGAACCTACCGCGCCGGTCAGATCTACCTTCCGCTGGGTACCGTAACCTACCACCACCACCTGCGAGAGGTCGATGCCGGCAGCAAGTTGAACATCAATGGTGGAACGGGTTCCGACCGTTTCCTCCTTCGCGGCATAGCCGGTGTAGGAGAAAATCAGCACGGCAGCGCCATCCTTGACGGAAACCGCATAATTGCCTTCCACATCGGTTACGGCTCCGGTGCTGGTACCTTTTACAAGGACCGTCGCGCCGATAAGTCCGCCACCGTCGTCACCGGTCACTTTGCCTGTTACTCTTTGCTGTGCAAAGACGCTCCCTGTACATAGCAGGGCCAGGACAAAAGCCAACAGGTCGGGCAAGACACTGAATTTACGTTGTGCTTTCATACAATGAATTTGTTTAAAGAATTTGAGAAGTGTCAAACCAAAGACTGTACTATTCTGTTCTGGTTTACTGCAAATGTAAAAACAGTTTATTAAATTCCAATAGCTGGGTATTGAAAAAATAAATATGCCCGCCGGGGAGATGCGGCAAGTTTTATTCTTTAGCAGGAGTGGGAGGGATATTTAATCTTGGAAATGGCGGGTGGGGTTGGCAAAAAAAGTATAAGGTAAAAACTAAAAGCTCGACAGAATTCCGTTCAGCCCGAACCAAAGTTTCGCGATGCAAAATGCCGAAGTTTGAACGTCCAGCCCTGCTTGCACACAACACGCAAATATGCGTACCTGTCGCATCTGTCTAGTAAAGATAAGCCAGAAGCACAAACCCTCCAGATATCTGCAATTTTTAACTTTATCAACGGGATCATGAATAGATTGATTAAAGATATAGCGCTTTGTGACTTCCGAATATTTTCACACAGGATGCCACCCACGTTGTTGTTACCCCCCCATCAGATCTAACATCATGCCCCCCCTGAACTTCAGTCGAGGCAACACGCCATCACATCTAACATCTTTCCCCCCTGAACTTCAGTCAAGGCAACACACCATCACATCTAACATCTTGCCCCCCTGAACTTCAGTCAAGGCAACACACCATCACATCTAACATCTTGCCCCCCTGAACTTCAGTCAAGGCAACACACCATCACATCTAACATCTTGTAACCCCCGACTTCAGTCGGGGGGGCACGTCGGGGGCAACACGTCCAGGAGGGACACGTCGGGAGAACACGTCACGCATCCTACAACCCATACAAATCCAACAAATACACCAAAGCCGCCATACTCGCCGCACCCAATTCCAATTCCCGGGCATTGACCGTCTCCAACACATCGGCTGCGGTGTGGTGCAGGTCGAAATAACGTTGTGAATCGGGGGAGTAACCCACCAACAGGCCTTTTAAGGGACGCAGTGGACCAATATCAGCACCCGAGCCGCCTTTGCTGAATTTGAGTCCGTACGGCTCCAACATAGCCTGATAATTTGATACTTTTTCGTAAAACGGCCCAAAAACCGAGGCATCGCCTTCAAAGGTAAATCCCCGGGGCGTAAACCCACCCGCATCACTTTCAATGGAAGCCAGGGGAAATTCCTTTTTTTCGCGGACATATTGATAATAGGATGCGCCGCCGCGCCCGCCGTTTTCTTCGTTCATAAACAATACACAGCGGATGGTATGCCGGGGCTTGTACCCCAATTGATGCAAAATCCGCAGCACTTCCATGCTTTGCACCACGCCCGCACCGTCGTCGTGTGCGCCCTCGCCCACGTCCCAACTGTCTAAATGGCCGCCAACAAGCACCACTTCATTGGGAAATTCGCTGCCTTTTATTTCGGCGATGATGCTATTGGCTGGCACGTCCGGCAAGGTTTCGCAGTGCATTTCCATCGAAACCTGCAATTTATGGCCTTGTTGTAACAGCGTGTTGAGTTTTTCAGCATCGCGGGTGCTGATGGCCGCAGCAGGAATAAGCGCGTACGCGGAATCATACCGCAAGGTGCCGGTGTGCGGAAAATCATCGATGCGGGTGCCTACTGAACGTACAATGACCCCCAAGGCACCGTACTTGGCCGCACGCGAAGCGCCAAATACCCGTTGGTCGACCGCGCCGCCGTACGCTTCAAAGGTGCGGAGCTTGCTTTGGTCCATGGCTCGGCTGTAGTACACGATTTTGCCTTTGATGCCTTTTTCACCCAATTTGTCCAATTCCTCCCATTGCTGTACCCGCACGATTTCGGCCTGCAAACCGCTTTTGGGCGTCGCAACCGATCCGCCGAGGGCCAAGGCATGCAAATCAAAGCCTTTTACGCCACCCTTGGACAGTACTTTAACCTTTTCTGCCTTGCCGCGCACCCAATGCGGTACCATACAAGGCAACTTCATGGTTTGATCCAGTCCGAGGGAATCCAACACGGAAAAAGTCCAGTTTTCAGCCTTGGCTGCGCTGGCACTGCCGCTCAAGCGATGCCCAATTTGTTTGGTCAGATGCTCCAACCAGGTGTAACTTTTCCCTTGGGTGAGGGCGTGGGTAAAAATATTGCGAATAAAAAGGGAATCTGTGTTGCGGCTGGCGCTTTGTGCGATCGCACTTTTGCTTAGTGTCAAAACAACACCAAGTGTGATTGCTTTTCGAACAAGTCCGGGCGAAAACTTCCAAAAATTTTCCATGATGCGTTGCAAATAAAATTATGTTTTAAAAATTGGGGGAAAATTCCATAAAATTTGGAATGTGGTTTGGCAGTTTTTTAATTGTGTTCCAGGGCGCTTGGGCGATTTTTCTATTTTGACAAAGGCTTGGTACTTGACAGATGTTTGGCAAAAAAAATAATAAAAAATTTTTTGTCTGTTGTTGTAGTTTTTACACAAAGCATTTTACCTTTGTAGCACAATCGAAAAATACGCATCAAGAATAATTTGGTTTTATTTGGTTAGGGCTGAGGTAGTGCTGTGGTGGCACTGCCTCATTTTTTTTGTCCCTATATCAAGTTCTTGTTGCGGAGTGGCTAGTTGAAAGGCCTTTTGAGGTGACACCTCGGCTTGAAGGTGTCACCTCAAAAGGGAACTAAGGCGCTTTCCACACATTATTGCCTGCATCGGTATCAGATACCTGGCGATTGCCTAAGGTTACCCGTTTGATCATTTTACCGCCTTTGGCCGGGATGCTGATTTTCTTCGCGCCCGTTTTCCACACTTCCGCGGTACGCACAAAATTTTCTTTGCTCCCATCGGCATATTCTATTTCGCCCATCACCGACATCGGCATGGTGCCTTTGTTTTCTATTTCGATGAGGGGTTTGCGGCCGCCGTTGTTTTGAACACCGGTTACGGCAAGGTCGGGATAACCCCAATCGAAAAACCAGGGTTTCCAGAACCAGTTGAGGTTTTCGCCCGAAGCATCATTCCAGGTATTGAAAAAATCGAAAGGTTGCGGATGTTTGCCTTTCCAGCGGTCCATATACGTTACCATGCAACGGTGGAAGCGCTCGTACCCCAACATTTGATACAAGGCAAAATAGGCTGCCTGCGGACGATTGTAAGCGGCTACCCGGTATGCCGGATTGCTCAAATGGCGAGAAGGAGTCATCGGAGGCATATCATTTTCGGTACCCGCAAAATCCCAGTAATTGCGCATGCGGCCAACGGGTTTGCCCGCCAGTGAATCGGACACCACCACGTCAAAAAATGCAGCCCAACCTTCGTCCATCCAGGCATAATATTGCTCGTTGATGCCCATCATGAACGGAAAATAAGTGTGCGACGATTCGTGTACGGTCAGCGTGAGCGGACTGTTCGGCGCGGTGCTGCCATCGTTGCACATCATCGGGAATTCCATACCATCATCGCCATTGAACACCGTCATACGCGGATAAGGATAAGGATAACCGGGCATGAAGGTCGACATCAGGCTCAATCCCTTGGCGGCGATATCGCACACTTCATAATAATCTTTCGATTTGGGGTTGTAGGCTGCGCTCACCAGCGCCTTACGTCCAGTGGCAGGGTCCACTACCGCCGAGGTGGCATCCCAGAGGTAATGATCGCTCAGGCCAAAAGCAAAATCGGGCACCCCGCTTGCCTTATATACAAATGTTTGAATCGAATTTGGCCGGAAAAACGCCTTTTTATTGCTGTAATCGTCCGGACCAAACACCTTCACGATACTTTTTGATTCCAGTGCTTCTTCATAACGCTTGAGGTACTCCGGCATCAACAATTCGCTGGCGTTTTCCCAGGTGCCGGTCGCCCAAACCATCACATTGCCCGGAACTTTTATGCGTACTTCATAGTCGGCGAAGTCGTTGTACATTTCCTGCATGCCGGTGTACGGAAAATCTGCCCAGCCGTGCAAATCGTCGTATACTGCCACCTGCGGGTACCAATAGGCCACAAACCAACTGGTAGAATCGCACACGCACTCGCGCGGGGTGTCTTTGCTGGCCGGGGCAGTATAGGCCCAATTGACACTCAAATCAATGCTTTTTCCACCCGGAAGCGGTTCCTCCAATTTGATGGTTAGGAACGTACTGGCACGGTTGAGTTGGGTCGGGGTCACCACTTTGTCCTGCACCTTTACCTGATTGATGCGCACGCCCTCGCCCATGTCTTCTTCGGCCATGTCGTACGCGCGTTCGCTGTTTTTGCGCCACAGGTCGTGGGCCAGTTTGAGGCGTATAATTTTGAGCGTGTCGGGACTGTTGTTAAAATATTTGATTTGAGCGTCGCCCGTTACGAGGCGTTTTTTCAGGTTCAAATCTACCTGAATGTTGTAAACGGCGCGGTTTTGCCAATAATTTACACCCGGTTTGCCATCGGCGGCGCGGGTTTCGGCGTCAAATGCGCGTTTAATGTTGCGCGGCATGTACAGTTCAGGGGTGGTTTGTGCCGAAAGCGTGTGCGCACAAAGCCACAAGAGTAAAATAAAGACAGGGTAAAACAGTCGCATGATCGTGTGAAATTTTGGGCGGAAAAGTACATATATCTGCCCAAATTTAAAGGAGCGTTTTGGCTTTCCGAGTACTAATTCGATTATTAAACAATTTATTTCAAAATATTTATTTCAAAAAAACATTTTCATTACCTTTGCTCAGCGCACCAACTAAATCGTCGCTCACTTGTTTTACCGGCATGGCAAAGGCAAAAACTACCCAAATGACTGCTCCTGAATCGAATACGGATCAGTTGACGCTTCCCGATCACGATTATATCGAAGTAATTGATGCCCGGGTGCACAACCTGAAAAATATCAGTGTGCGGATTCCGCGCAACCAGCTGGTGGTGATCACAGGCATTAGTGGTTCGGGCAAGAGTTCGCTGGCCTTCGATACCATTTATGCCGAGGGGCAGCGGCGTTTCATGGAAACCCTGTCGAGTTACGCGCGACAGTTTATCGGCGAAATGGAGCGTCCGGATGTGGAGCAAATCACGGGTTTGAGTCCGGTGATCAGCATTGAGCAAAAAACCACCGGTCGCAATCCGCGTTCCACGGTGGGGACAGTAACCGAAGTTTATGACTTTTTGCGCTTGCTGTTTGCGCGCGCAGGCGAGGCCTATTCGTATGTGACAGGCCAAAAAATGGTGAAATTCACCGAAGATCAGATCATTTCCAATATTCAGGAGCGTTTTGCCGATAAAAAAATCGTGCTGCTCGCGCCCGTCGTGCGCTCGCGCAAGGGCCATTACCGCGAATTGTTCGAACAGGTGCTCAAGCAAGGCTATACCAAAGTGCGGGTGGATGGGGAAATCCTGGATATTTTGCCCGGCATGCAGGTCGACCGCTATAAAATCCACGACATTGAAATTGTAGTGGATCGACTCAAAGTGGGCGACGACCGCATCGAACGGATTGCCGAAAGTGTAAAAACCGCCCTGCGTATGGGCGATGGCATGTTGCAAGTGCTGGATTATGATTTTGTCCCGGAACCGGTAATTAAAACAAAGCCCAAAGGCAAAGGCAAAACCGTTGAAACGGAAACAACGCCAATCGATCTTCAAGGTGTGGTGGCTTACTCCAAACGCCTGATGTGCCTCGAATCCGGCCTTTCCTACGAAGAACCTTCGCCCAATACCTTCTCGTTCAACAGTCCTTATGGCATGTGCCCGCATTGCAAGGGTTTGGGTGAAATACAGGAAGTGGATATGAAACGGGTAATTCCCGACGATACCAAAAGTATCAATCAAATGGCTTTGGTGCCCTTGGGGGAGGTGCGCGAAAACAATAACTTTAAGCAATTAAAGGCATTAGCTAAAAAACAAAAGTTCAGTTTCGATACGCCCGTGAAGGATATTCCGGAAAAAGCGATGGAAATCATCTTGTACGGCGGCGGCGAACCCCTGGAGATCACGACTACTTACGGCGAGGATGAATGGACGTACAACCTGACTTCTGAAGGCCTTGTGAACATGCTCAAGCGCTGGTATTCCGAAACGGGTTCCGAAAAAATTCGCCAGTGGGCCGAAGATTTTATGGTAATCGGTGTTTGTCCGGAATGCCATGGCGCGCGTTTGAAAAAAGAAAGTTTGTGGTTTAAAATTGCAGATAAAAACATTTCCGAACTAGCCAACCTCGATTTGACGGAACTGAGCGCACAACTGCATGGGATTGAATCGGATATGAGTGAGCGCCAGGCCATGATTGCCAAAGATGTGCTCAAGGAAATTCGGTTCCGGCTCAAGTTTTTGTTGCAAGTGGGGCTGGATTACCTGGCACTCAACCGACCCGCGCGTACGTTGTCGGGTGGTGAAAGTCAGCGGATCCGTTTGGCCACCCAAATTGGTTCGCAACTGACGGGCATCACCTATATATTAGACGAACCAAGTATTGGCCTGCATCAGCGCGACAACATCAAACTGATTGAGGCTTTGAAGTCGCTGCGTGATATTGGCAATTCGGTTTTGGTGGTGGAACACGATAAAGATATTATGCTCGAATCGGATTATTTGATCGATTTGGGTCCGGGCGCAGGCAAACACGGCGGCCAGATCGTTGATTTTGGCGTGCCCAAGGATTTTATGCGTCATTCTACCATCACCAGCGATTATCTGGCAGACCGGGCGCGTATTGAAGTGCCGGAAAAACGCCGGAAAGGCAATGGCGGTTGGTTGCGCTTGTTTGGTGCAACAGGCCACAACCTGAAAAATGTAAACCTGGAATTGCCACTCGGTACCTTTATCGGAGTGAGCGGGGTGAGTGGTTCGGGCAAATCCAGTTTGATCAATGAAACGCTGTATCCCATTTTACAACAGCATTTTTTTAATAGTTTGAAACGTCCGCTGCCTTATCAGCGCATTGAAGGCCTGGATTTGATCGATAAAGTCATTGAAATTGATCAAAGTGCGATTGGACGTACGCCGCGTTCCAATCCAGCCACGTATACCAATGTGTTTTCAGATATTCGGAAGTTGTTTTCGGATACCCCGGAAGCCAAAATTCGCGGGTATGCGCCGGGACGTTTTTCCTTTAATGTAAAAGGCGGCCGTTGCGAAGTATGTGAAGGTGCAGGTATGCGGGTGATTGAAATGAATTTTTTGCCCGATGTAAGTGTGCCTTGCGATCGTTGTATGGGGCGCCGTTACAACCGCGAAACCCTGGAAGTGCTGTATAAAGGCAAAAGTATCTCCAATGTATTGGACATGACGATTGCCGAGGCGGTTGAGTTTTTCCAGCCCATTCCGAATATTTACCGCCGCATCAAAACCTTGCAAGATGTTGGTTTAGGCTATGTTACGCTGGGGCAACAGGCTACTACACTGTCGGGTGGCGAAGCACAACGCGTAAAATTAGCCGAAGAATTATCCAAAAAAGATACCGGACGCACTGTATATATCCTGGACGAACCCACCACGGGCCTGCATTTTGAAGACATTCGGCAATTGCTCACCGTGCTGAATGCTTTGGTGGATAAAGGCAATACCATTATCGTCATCGAACACAACCTCGATGTAATCAAACAAGCCGACTATGTAGTAGATATTGGTCCGGATGGTGGATGGCGGGGCGGCAACATCGTAAGCGCAGGTACGCCCGAAAAAGTAGCCAAGGAACCGAAAAGTTATACGGGTATGTTTTTGAAAGAAATGCTGTAAAAAGCAATTTTACCCTAAAAAACGTTGTTGCTGCGGCGCAAATGCCAAGTTTGACCGCAGCAACAACCTTATAATACATCGTTATCGTTTCAGGGTAACGTCCCCTTCCAACAATACTTCTTGTCCATCAATCAGTTCAACCACGGCATACCAGGCAAAAACGCCGGGATTCAAGTCTTGTCCGTGGTGTTTGCCATTCCACCCCATATCAGGATTGTTGGGCAGGAAATTGGCAAATTCGAAGATGCGTTCGCCCCAGCGCGAGTAAACCTGGAATGATTTGATGTTTTTCACCATTTTAACATCGGCAAAAATCATAAACAAATCGTTTTTGCCATCTCCATCCGGAGAAAACACGTTGGGCACATAAATATCGTAGCGTTTATCCACCACAATTTGCAACAGTGCTTCATCCGAACAACCAGCCTTGCTGGTAACGCGCACCTTGTATCGGATCGAATTGAGTGGCGTGGATACCGTTTGCAAACAGGTATCACAGCTCAGGGCGGTAGAAGGCTGCCATTGCACCGTTTTGATATCGCCTGGAGGGCCACTCACCTGGGTATTAATCAAATAACTGTCGCCCAATTTGATTTTTACCTGCGGATCGAGGGTGATTTCAAAAGGCTGTGCGGCAATAATTTCGGTCTGTGCCGTTGTACTACAACCCACTGCGTCCACAATCAGCAACGTATAATTTCCGGGCAATAAGTTGAGGAACTGGTTGTTGGTGGTGAAAGTTTGGCCGTTATTGATCGAATATTTTACGGGTGGTTTGCCGCCACTCACACTTTGTATCACAATTGCTCCTTTATCGCCGTAACAAGGTGGTTGTTTCACGTCCAGTACCGCTACGGGTGCTTCCGGATCAATCACCACGGTTTCGGTATCCGTACAGCCATTGCCAGGGTTGGTGACCACCAATACATAGGTGCCGGGCGTGTTGATCTCGGGCTTCGCGCTTGTTATTCCATTGACCAAACTGCCATCCGCGGTGCTCCATGCAAACGTCATGTTGGCTGCACCGATGGATGCACTGCCATCCAGGTAGCCGGTTTCGCCAAAACAAGGGAGCGTAAAGGGCAAGCCCGCATCTGCCACCGGCGTAACAACATCGGCTACAACGGTCGTGCTGATCCCGTTGGTACATGCATTTGCCGGGTCGATCCCGATCAGGAAATACGTGCCAGGGTTTGTTACATTCAAATTATTGCCAGTTCCGATATACGTCGTATCCGTTCCGTTGATTTGTGCCCAGCGGAAAAGAATGCCCGGGAACGAAGAACCGCCACTGAGGGTCACTGTTTTTTGGGCACAACTCAGGGCCGCCGGCTGGTTGATAAACAAAGGCGGATAGGCCAGGTTTTCATTAATTTGAATCAGGGCGGTGTCACGGCACAACGTAAGGGTATCCAAAATGATAAACTGATAATTGCCGGGTTGACTGATCGGAACAATGCTGCCATTGGCAAATACTTGTCCGCCCGACAACCAAATAGCATTGGCGTTCAGGGTCCCTTCGATCGTGCCAGCCAAGATGATTTCCTGAATCGTACAATTGAGGATACTACTCGGATTGGCAATAATCGTTGCCACGGGCGCATTGCTAAAGTCTTTAATCACCACTTTTGCGGTGTCTGCACAGCCATTGGCCTGTACGGTGATGAAGTATGTTCCAGGTAACCCGGCCGTTGCGGTTGGCTGGTTACTTGGTCCGACAATCAGGCCATTTGCGGTGGTCCAGCTGTACAAGACGCCATTCAAAGTGGTATTACATTGCATGGAAACAGCCCGTACTTCGCAATTGAGCACGCCCACTGGACCGGTAACGGCCACGGGTTGTTCTATGAACTGAATCGGAGTGCCCACGGAAATTTCGGTACACCAGTGTGCAATTTGCACATTGCCTGCAGCGTCTTTATCACCCACCACTGCCGACACATAATAAATGGTGCCATATTGCATGGTTGCCGGATTAAAGCAAAAAACGGGCTGACTGTTGCGCGCAAGTTCTTGTACAATGGTATCGCCCACGCCGGTATGCAACACAAACTGGAGCACATCGTTGGCATCCAGGAATTGTCCTGTTGGGTTATAAACCGCTGTAATACAGCCATCGCCACAAGTTGAAATCAGGTTTGTAGACATGGTGCCTACCGCCGTTTCACAATCAATCAGTTTTATTTGGAAGCCACAATCGGCACTGCAACCATTGGCATCGGTTACATTTAGCGCATAAGCACCAACCGGCAAGTTGTTGAAATTCAATACGCCCGCCGGTACGCCGGTTTGCGGATTGCCCACGGAAGGGGTCACCGTATAAGGCGCAGTACCGCCCGAAATACTCAAACTACCCGATCCATCTGATCCGCCCGGGAAAGAAACCGTATTGCTCGCAACGCAATTAATTTGCAAAGCAGCATTAGGTTGTGAAACGACATACACCGCATTGGCAGAACATCCATTGGCGTCGGTTGTGGTTAATCGGTAGGTGCCTGGGCTCAGGTTATTTAAATCTTGCAAGTTGCCCGGTACCGCTGGTTGCCACACATAAACGTATGGTCCGGTTCCGCCATTTATCGACACATCGATGGCGCCGGTTGTATTGCCAAAACAAAGAATATTCGTGATCGTGCTGGTTAAATCTACGGTTTGCGTGGCATTATCTACGGTAAAAGTGGCTGTTGAAATACAAGCTCCTCCACCATTTACCGTTACCGTGTACACGCCGGTGGGCAGGTTTGTGAGGTTTTGCTGGGTAGCGCCGTTCGACCATTTATAGGTATAAAGGCCCACCGGACTTACATTAATATCGATCGCGCCATTGTTGCTGATACAAGAAGTAAGCGGGGTTGCTGCCCCGGCGATACTAGGTAAAAGCGTGTTTTCTGGTATCGTAAATTGATCTACGGTTTTGCATCCGTCGGCTCCAACTACGGTAACCGTGTAATCGCCTGAAACAACACCACTTAAATCTTCTATCTGGCCACTATTCGACCAGGTATAGGTATAAGGCGCCTGACTTCCGCTGGTATTCAAATCGATCCCACCGCTATTTTGTCCGCAAAAAGCAGGTGTAATGCCCGCCGCCAATTGTGGCGGATTGGAGTCGTCTGGAATGTTGAAACTTGCCACATTGGTACAAGTGCCGCCCGCGCTCACGGTCACCACATAAGTGCCGCCTGCCACCGCATTCAGATCTTGGGTAAGCGGGGTGTTAGACCAGGCATAGGTGTAAGACAAGCCAAATCCGGGATCTGCCGGACTAATCGTTAAGTCGATGCCGCCGTTGGAACTCACGCAAGAAGTATTGGCTTGGGGCGTGCCTGTAATGGCAAAACCCACCGTATTGCCTGGAATCGTGCCGGTGGCCGTGGCCGTACAGAAATTGGCGTCGGTGATGGTTACGGTATAGGTATTGGCTGCAACGGCATTCAAGTCTTCGGTGGTTTGACCGGAAGACCAGTTAAACTGATAAGGTGTGGTGCCGCCCAGGGTCGTCAATTGGAGGCTGCCATTTTGAAGTCCGCAGATTTCAGAAGCTATCGTTTGGGTGCTGCTTGGGTAAATGCGTTGATCATCTACCACAAAGGTTGCCGAAGCAACGCAACTGCCTACTTCCGTTACGGAAACAGTATAAACCCCTGCTGCCAACTGACTAATATCTTCTGTAGTAGCAGTGTTCGACCAGGCAATTAAATAAGCGCCGGGCGGTGTAACGGTGAAATTAATGGCCCCGTTGGGTGTTGCACAATTGGTCAACGCCGTTGTGATGCCGGATAAACTAAAACTGGTGCTGTTGTTGGCCACATTCAGGAAGGTATCGGCTTTGCAACCATTGGAAGCAGTCACGGTTACCGCATAGTTGCCCGGTGGCACCCCTGTTAAGTCTTCAGTCGTAGCACTATTCGACCAAAGGTAAGTGTAAGGCCCACTGGCATTGCTGACCGTCAAATCAATTGCGCCGTTACTTTGGCTGCAAATGGCGGCCGTAATATTGGGCACAATGCTTGGGTTGGGTGTATTGTCATTAACATTAAAACTCGCAGTGGCGGAACAACTAACACCAGCCGTTACGGTTACCGTATAAGCGCCTTGTGCGAGGTTATTGATATTGGCGGTATTGGCCGCGTTCGACCAGGCATAGGTGTACGCGCCTGCTGGCACAACACTGATGTTCAGGGCGCCATTTCCATTGATACAGGAGGTGTTTTCGCTTGCAATACCACTGATGTTCAGGGCAATATTGTTGTTGGATACCACCGTGGTTGCGGTTGCGGTACAATCATTGGCACCTGTTACTGTAACGGTATATACACCTGGTATCAAGTTATTGGCCTGTGCGGTGGTAGTGCTGTTCGACCAATTATAGGTGTAAGGCGCTTCGCCGCCGCTGGCACTGGCCAGGGCACTGCCGTTGTTCAAATTACAGGTGGCCGCTGTTGCGGAAGCCGACAAATTGGGTGCTGTTGCGGCATTTAAAATTTCGAACGTGGCGGTACTGGAACAACTTACGCCAAAACTCACCGTCACGGTGTACATGCCAGGTGCCAAATTATATAAATCGGCCACCATGGCATTGTTCGACCATTTGTATTGGTAGTTCTCGGTGGGATCGGCCGTAATAAAAATGGAGCCATTCGGTTGACCGCAGGACGTGTTATCGCTGATGCCGCCAAAGACTACAATAGACAAATCATTGATCGGTATGGTAACTTCGGTAGTTGCGCTGCATCCGGTCGCAGAAGTAACAGTAACCGTAAAGGTACCCGCCAATTTGTTGGTCAAATCTTGTGTATTGGCGTTGTTCGACCATTTATAGGTATATGGAGCCACGCTGCCACTCACTTCCAGATCAATTCCACCATTGGGCAAGCCACAACGGGCTGCGGTTACATCGGTCGTAAGGGTTGGGATTTCGGTAGCGTCAATAATGGTAAAATTAGCCGTTTCGGTGCAAGTCCCTCCGGCGCTCACGGTCACACTATAATCGCCCGGGGCCAGGTTGTTCAGGGTGGTTGCGGTACTGCCGCTTGCCCAACTTACCGTAACATTAAAGGGCGATAATTGAAGCACAATTCTGCCATTGTCTGTCAGACAGGATGTTTTATCGGTCACAATACCATTTATACTAACTGGAATCGCCTCATCATCTACAAAGATATCCCCGACACTGGTACAGCCATTTGCACCGGTTACGGTCACTTCGTAATAAGCACTTGGCACATTGCTCAGATCTTGCGTAATCGCATTATTCGTCCATAAATAAGTATAAGGTGTGACACCGCCACTCACCGATAAATTAACAGCGCCATTGTTAAGTCCGCAGCGCGCATTGGTACCGTTAAAATTCAAATTGGGCACATTCGGATTGTCTGACACATCAAAAGAAGCCGTTTCCGAGCAAGAACCTGCGCCGGTAACGGTTACCTGGTAGGAGCCAGCGGCCAAACCCGTTAAATCCTGGGTGGTCAATCCATTCGACCACAGGTACGTGTACGTGCCTGCAGGAACTACCGATACATTAATCGCACCATTCGCATTCGCATTGCAAGTTGTATTAGAACTTACTACTGCGGTTATGGAAATGGGGGGATTGTTGTTCGTAATACTGTATTCTGAAGTACTGGTACAGCCATTCGCCCCGGTAACGGTAACGGTGTATGCGCCAGCCGCCAAACCGGTCACGTCTTGGGTCGTGATGCCATTCGACCAAAGATACGTGTAAGGCGTGGTGGCTCCATTTACACTGATATTGATGCTGCCATTGGCCAAATCACAAGTCGATTCTATAAAATTGCCGGTAATCGTGGGCAAATTCGGATTGTCCGGCACCTCAAATTCGGCCGTATTGGTACAGGTGCCGCCCGCACTCACGGTGATGGAATAAGTCCCCGGCGCGAGGTTGCTCAGGTCTTGTGTGGTCAATCCGTTCGACCAGATATACGTATAAGCCGGGTTGATCGGGCTCACTGATACATTGATACTGCCATTGCCGCTGCCAGGCACACAAATGGTATTGGCCGTAACGGTGGCGGTAATATTGATCTGTGGATTGTTGTTGTTCACGGTAATATCCGCTGTTTGAGTACAGCCATTCGCACCGGTCACGGTCACCTGGTAGCTGTTGGCCAACAAATTGGTCAAACTACTGGTCGTTTCACCACCCGTCCATAAGTACGTATAAGGTGCCACGCCGCCACTCACCGACAAATTGATGCTTCCATTGGCTAAATCGCAGGTAGAATTCACAACCACTGGTACGATGGTAGGCACAACGGGGTTATCATTGATGGTAAATTCTGCCGTTTGGGTACAGCTTCCCACCTGGGTAACCGTAACCGTGTATGTGCCTGGTGGAAGGTTACTCAAATCTTGTGTTGTCTCGGCATTCGACCAAAGATAGGTGTAGGTATTAGCAGGCGCCACCGATACATTAATGCTGCCATTGCCGCCCAGGCAAGTGGTGTTGTTTACCACGACAGCGGTCACGTTAAGGGGTGGGTTGTTATTCGTAACCGTCAATTCAGCAGTTCTGGTACAGCCGTTCGCGCCGGTTACGGTCAGGGTGTATGTTCCTGCTAGTAAATTACTTAAGTCCTCCGTTGTCTCGCCATTCGACCATAAATAGGCATAAGGGGGCACGCCGCCACTGACCGATGCGTTGATGCTTCCATTGGTTTGATCGCAGGTAGATTGGGTGGTGGTGGCCGTAATATTGGGCTGATTGGGATTGTCGTTGATGGTGTAACTTGCAGTATTCGTACAGTTTACGCCAAAGGTTACCGTTACGATGTAAGTGCCGGGTGTCAAATCCGCCAAATCTTCTGTTGTAGCGCCATTTGACCAGTTGTATTGGTAGGTATTGGCGGGGGTAACCGACAAATTTATCGCCCCATTTCCGTTGGTACACGTTGTATTGGCGGTTACCACTGCGGTTAAGTTGAGGGTGACCGGGTTGTCATTGACCGTAGCCTGGGCCGTATTGGTACAGCCATTGTTATCCGTAACTGTCACCGTGTAGGTGCCTGCAGGAATGGCACTCAGGTCTTCCGTTGTTTGTCCGCTCGACCAGCTAAAAGTATAGGGTGCGGTGCCGTTGCTGGCGGTTAAATTGATGGCGCCATTGCTTTGGCCACAAATGGCCTGGGTTACCACGGTGGTTGCCGTGATGTTGGTTTGTGATACCACGGCGGTGCCCGAAACAGTACCCGTGCAAGTTGCAGCGCCACCGGTAACACTCAAAAGGGTGTAGGTGCCCGGGGTGGTGGCCGTGATCGTATAGGGATTGGAACTGGTGGTGACAGCAGGCTGATTTACACCATTGATTCGATAAATAAATGTCCAGGGACCTTCTCCTGTAAAATTCACGGTTAAGGGAATATTTCCGGAGCCCCCCGCACAG
>Ga0247843_1004029_pt1 | contig 22648 bp, 18 predicted proteins | sample LaCruzMarch2017__FD_192420 | JGI IMG/M metagenome (GOLD analysis project Ga0247843, IMG submission 192420) | Freshwater microbial communities from meromictic Lake La Cruz, Castile-La Mancha, Spain - LaCruzMarch2017_8m | ecosystem: Environmental > Aquatic > Freshwater > Lake | place: Spain...
ATGCACCTAAAACATCTGTTGCTTTGAGTGCCTCAAGGTATTCGGAGCAAAATTTCTCGACATCTTTCCAGCTCTCAAAGTAGAAACCTGCTTGAGCGAATACTTCATGTTTTCTCTTCTTCCAGCGTGGTGACAAAAACGAAGAGACTCTCAGGGGAACTCCCAACCGTTCGAGTCTCTTAAGTTTCAAATACTCACCAATGAATCTCGCTTCGGTGCCACCTAAACGACCTACTAGCCCAGGTTTATCTTCAAGAATTAAATCACTTATGAAAGAGTCACCTTCTAAAGAATTAATAAGTCTCTTTACCCGAAGCGACTTAATCCAATCAACGGGTGTATAACGTTTTGCGATTTCATGTCTTACGCCGAAAGGAGCGATTCGGGAAAGCATTTTCACTATTAACATCTAAAGTCCCATGAGTTTAGCTTGAGCGTCAAAATTAGGAATACTTTGTCTCACTTGTTCAAAAGTACCTATACTACGTATTTTGCCTCTCTCTAAGTATAAAACTAAGTCTGCATTTCGGACAGTTGATAAGCGATGTGCGATCATTACTACAGTAACTTCACCCTTAATTGTATGAATTGCATCTGCAATTTCTGCTTCAGTTTCACCGTCCAATGAGCTTGTAGCCTCGTCGAGAATGAGGAGCTTGGGGTTGGTGAGCAAGGCACGAGCAATACCTATTCGTTGTCGTTCTCCACCAGAAATCTTCGAACCAATTTCTCCAACTTGGGTGTCAAGGCCTGCTGGAGCGTTTGAAATGAATTCGCTTAAACTCGCACCATCGATTGCTCTCAGTACGTGTTCAGTGCTTATTTGTTCTGAAGCAAAACCCATACAGATATTTTCTCTGATCGTTCCTTCAATCAGTGAAACAGTTTGTGGAACGTATGAAATTGCACCGGGCCATTCTGCGATCGCTTCAAGTGGTTTTCTCCCAGAGATGGTCACTATCCCTGACCGTGGTTCGAGTACTCCCAATACCAGATCTACAAGGGTTGTTTTACCCGAACCAGATGTGCCAACTATCGCTAGAGATTTTCCGGGAGGTAATTCGAACGAGACATCAGTAATTGTTGAACCTTCTTCTGGAATGTATGAGAAGTTTAAACCAGAGACCTTCAGGTCCGAATTAAATCCTTTGTGTTCTGAAACAAATACATCCTCGACTTCTCCAATTTTTTTAACATCGCGCAGCTGATGTATAAGTTGAAGGGTTGGGCCAGCGCTTCCAATTGCTATATCAATTTGAATAATTCCTTGTTGGACTCGCATAATGGCAGGACCAATTCTCGATCCTGCAGCCATAAAAATTACTAAAGTCGCGATTGCATTTCTTGAATCATTTAATGTAAATTGCAATGCAGAGATTAAAAAAGCTCCCAAAACCACAGCGCTCTCCAAAACATACTTACTGATCATTGGCATAAATGCAAGTTGCGCATCAGTAAGAGAGAGATTCAACCGCTGATTTTCAATTATTTTTGAGTAATGGAATCTACGATTTCTAACCATAGTTTCTCTGTACGAAGTCAAAGTTTCATAGATTTGCCTGTTGCTATCAACGGCTAATTCAGAACTTTTCTTGCCCAATAACTGAGATTTCCGAGACATTTTTACATGCAGAAATAGTGCTACAAAACCAAACAGTGAGAAACTCACTATCGCTACAATTGGATCTAAGATGAATAATCCTGCAGTTAAAACTATTAGTAAAGATAGATCAGAAATTAGGAAGACGATACTTCCTAAAATGCCGATCGTAATTCTTCGCACACCCTCAGTGATAATGAAGAGGGTCTCTTGTGTATTTCTCTTTTGAATATCTAAAATACTCTGCGAAATGAGTTTAGAAAATACATTTGACGAAATTATCGCTGATCTAATGGCGAGAAATTTTAAATATCTCTGACTGAAATACATCGAAAGAGCGGTTCTGCTAATTAGCAGGAATACTGCGACTATTGCGAGAATCACGACTTGGTTGTAAAAGCCAAAATTCTCCAAATTAAGAAAAGAAAGCACCCTCGATGTTCGATTTCCGGTTTCCGCACCTCGAATTCCCGTGATCGAAAGTGCTCCGATTACACCAATTAGGGCTACACCGATTAAATCAAGAAAGCTCAGCGAGATCTGCAATGCGCATACAGTGATTATCTTTTTTTTGTCACCAGGGGGCAGGACTGAAGCGGCCGCTCGAACAGGATCGATATATCTCCGCATTTTCAAACCTCACTGAGAGAAATTAACAATGTCTACCTTGACTACTTCGAGAGTTTTCGAATGCCATTCCAAAATTCATTTTTGTGAACTGTAGAGATGAGAAAATTTACTACACGCATTGAAACATCTGGAAAAGCATACTCGTGAGGGGTTGGCTGCGGTTTGACTGAGCTCTCGACCAGCTCAATGGCTTCCAAAACGCGCTCCGCATTTATGCCGCACATGACTAATGATCCAGCCTCAAGCGCTTCGGGTCTTTCCATGGAATCACGGATCGTAATTGCTGGAAAATCTAGCATGATCGACTCTTCAGCTATGGTCCCACTATCTGACAGGACCATCCTTGAGTTTAATTGCAATTTATTGTAGTCAATAAAGCCAAAAGGTTCATGAAAATTCACTAAGGGATTCATCTCGAGAGAGATTCTCTTTATGCGGGCCTGAGTTCTTGGATGGGTGGAAACTAGAACGGGACTCTTATATCGCTCAGCAACTGCATTCAGAGTCTTTAGTAATTCGAGAAGCCTCTCATCTGAATCTACATTTTCTTGTCTATGCGCACTCACAAGGAAATATCTGTGGGCTTCAAGTGCGAGTTTGTCCAGAACTGTTGAATTCTCAATCATCGGCCGGTGATCATTGAAAATTTCAAATAAGGGAGAGCCCATTAATGCAATTTTTCGTGGATGGATGCCTTCAGAAATAAGATTGGCTCTGGCTAACTCACTGTATGGGAAATTAAAGTCGGCTATGTGATCCACTATTCGGCGATTAACTTCTTCCGGTACGTTTGCATCAAAAGATCGGTTACCAGCTTCAAGATGGTAGATCGGAATACCAAATCTCTTCGCAATTATTGCCGCTAAGGCACTATTTGTGTCGCCTAAAATCACTATTGCGTCAGGTCGAGAATCATTCAACTCGCGTTCAGTGGAAACAAATAGATTACCTAAAAACTCTCCAAGGCTCTTGTGGTCATCCCTAAAGTAAACATCAGGCTTCCTCACACCTAATTCCTCAAAGAATACATCCCTCATGAGTTTGTCTGGATTCTGGCCAGTGTGGATTAAACGATGATCGAAGTGAAGATCAAACTTCCTGATCATGGAAGACATTCGAATGATCTCTGGTCTCGTCCCAACAAAGGTTGTCACTTTTGTTTTCATTTAGATCATCCCTTTCTTTGCGATAAATTCTTTATACTCTGGAAGTTTCTGTATCAACTGAACTACTTCTTCGACGTTTAATCTCTTTGTATTGTGGGATGTGTATGGCTCGTCAAGTTGGTTTGTTAAGCCTTTTTCAAAGAAGATCTGATAATCAAGTGAGCGTGTATCTAGAGGAACTCTGAAGTAATCACCCTGGTCTTCACTTCTTGCTCGTTCTTCGGAGCCGAGCAGGGATTCATACTCCTTCTCGCCGTGTCGAGTTCCAATTATTCTTGTCTCAATTTTTGATTTCCCTGAAATTACTTTGAGAGCCTCAACAAGAATTTCGATAGTCGCTGCTGGAGCTTTCTTCACAAAGAGATCCCCAGATTTGGCATTTGTAAAAGCGTGCTCGACGAGCTCAACTGACTCAGATAGCGACATCAGAAATCTTGTCATGAGTGGGTTTGTGATTGTCAATGGGCGATTAGATGCAATCTGCTCTAGAAATAGAGGTATGACTGACCCCCGCGACATCATGACATTTCCATACCGAGTTACTGCAATGGTGGTTTGTTGCTCAGGGTTACCTCTTGCGATCGAGAACGCAACTTTCTCCATGAGCGCTTTCGACATTCCCATGGCGTTAATTGGGTATACTGCTTTATCGGTACTCAAACAGACAACTGTCTTCACAGCGTTATTTACTGCGGCATTCAATACATTGGAGCTTCCGAGAATATTTGTCGCAACCACTTGCTCAGGGAAGAATTCACCCGAAGGAACCTGCTTCAGAGCCGCTGCATGGAATACAAAGTCTGAACCTTTGATTGCCGCATTAACGCTGGTTAAGTCGCGCACATCACCGATGAAAAATCTCAGTCGCTCATCTTGGAGTTCGGTTCGCATGCGATCTTGCTTATTTTCATCTCTACTGAAAATTCTGATTTCCTGTGTTTTGCTCGCGAGCAATCTTTTGACCATCGTCGAGCCGAAAGAGCCAGTACCTCCAGTAATTGTGACAACCGCGTTGTCTAGCGATTTTGCCATTTCACGCCCTCTTTAGGTCAGGATTTGTTGATACCCATTCATGGTATTCGGCAATCATATCCTCAATCTTGGGTGGCGCGTCGTAGCCTGATGAACCCCAAAGGTTCGCATTTCTAGTCCGATCCTGACTATCCAGAGAACGGTCAACACTTACCGGAGTGGTCTTCTCTAAAATCTCCAAATCGTCGCGATTGAAGGCTCCCGAAATTAACTTAATGAGCTGATACTTGCTGACTTTGTTGCTCGGCACGACGTGTTGGACGCCATTGAAGTGCAAATCTTCGTTAACTACACCGATAAGTAGTTTCGCAAGGTGCAAGGGTGTGACGCCGTTCCAGATGTGATTCACGTACCCCTGTATGGTTGATTTGGGTGGATGGTTCAAAACCCAATTTAGAAGTTCGGTGTTGGATTCTCTCTCGACCCCGACAACTGACACACGTAGAGTCATAGTGTTTCCTAGAGCCGCTTCACCTAACACCTTTGTGTATCCGTAATAATCGGTTGGATCGAAGGAATCACTTTCTGTATAACTTCCTTTACGCCCCGAAAATACGCAGTCTGTACCGATCTGAATTATTCTAATATTCGCTTTCTCTGCAAAATTGTCTAAATTTCTCGGAAAGATACTATTTACTTTAATTGCATTTTCAATCTCTGATGAAGATTCTGAAGAAATTTTGTGGCGGATTACTCCTGAAAGATTAACAACATAATCAAATCCGTTGAAAACATTAAAATCATCCAAATGAATAAAATCTAATGCATCGAAATTGTTGCCCCGGTTTGAAGTCACCACACTCTTCCCAGAGCGATTAAATTCTGTAACATCGAAACCTTTATGAGAAAATCCTTGAGTAATTCCGGATCCAATCATCCCGGTTGAGCCGAGAATTGCTATTTTCTTCACGTGACAAGCATATCAGCGCTATCCGTTCAGGTTTCGGTGATAGATTTTACATGTGTCTAGAAATGAACCGATCCTTACGGTTGTAACGGCTGTTTATAATGGCGCTGAGTACATCAGAGAAACCATAGCTTCGGTATTGGCATGTGCACAGTCAATAAACTTTGAATATCTCGTTGTTGATGATGGTTCTACAGATGAAACTCTCGAGATTTTAAAATCGTATGGGTCTGCTATTTCAGTAATTTCCCACGAAAACTGCGGCGAATCTGCTTCTGTAACTAAAGCTTTTCACATGGCTCGGGGTCGTTATCTAATTGTGGTTAGTGCAGACGATCCATTACTAACGCCTGAACTTTTTGATCAGGTATTTGATTGGTTCGAAAGTGACAAAAACCTTGTAGCTGTATACCCGGATTGGCGCATGATCGATCCGGTTGGTAATACATTACAAACAGTTCTAGTACCAGATTATTCAGATGAACTTCTTATCGGTGAATGTCGGACTCTTCCTGGACCAGGTGTCATTTTTCGTAGAGATGCAGCGGTAGCTATCGGTGGCAGAAATCCTAAATGGGTATTTGTTGGTGACTACGATTTTTGGCTGAGACTGAGTCGTCTTGGAGAGATTAGGCATCGCCCAGAAGTTCTTGCTCAATGGAGGCATCATCCAAACTCCACTTCTGTTAGCAAACGAGGAATGGGTATGGCACGGGAAAGAATTGCCGTTATTGAAGACTTCTTAAACGCAAATCAAATTGAAGACCAGCTTGCTCGTAAAGCATTAGGGCACTCTTATTACACCGCTGCGCGGTTGTCTTTCTTTAGCCGCGAGGTTCCAGGGAAGAAATACCTAATGAGGGCATTTATTCTTCGCAAAGGATGGGTTGAAGAGGCGCAGCTCCGAGTTATTGGATTTATTTTGCTTGATCCAATCAGTAGAGTTTTAATCGCGCCACTTCGAAGCTTGCGGTTATTTCGCATCAGGAATCTATGATTCGTAAACGCATTCTGATTGTTGCCATGTTAGATAGTGTCCATACTTTCCGTTGGCTTTCGCAGTTTAAGGATTCTGAGATTGACTTTATTATCTTTCCTTCAAAAAAACATAAGGTGATTCATGAGGGAACGCTTCAGTTAATTAACTCAACATCTCGAGCGACGTTTAACCTTGCTCGTTTTGGAAAATGGGCCAAATTTCACGGTTACCTAGACTTTTTAACCCATATCGTGAGATCTCGAATACTAAAAAGAGATTTTAGATCACTGGCTTTGCTGAAATTAGCTCGCAAGCATCAATTTACCTATGTGCATGCACTTGAAATCCAGGGTGCTGGTTACTTGGTTGATTCATTGAAGCGGGCAGGTGGGTTTGGGTTCTCAACAATCCTCACAAATTGGGGTAGTGATATCTACTTCTATCAGAACTTGCCTAACCACAAAGAAAGAATTACATCAGCTCTACAGTCGGCCGACTTTTACTCCGCAGAGTGCCGTCGGGACTATTCGCTGGCGAGAAGTTTAGGGTTTGAGGGGATCGAGCTCCCTTGTATTCCCAACGCTGGTGGGTTCCTTGAAGAAGATCAAATTTTAGGTGACGCAACATCATCACGCGTAAACGTTGTGGCTAAGGCATACGGCGGAGAGTTCGGCCGTGGAGATTTAATCATCTGCGCTCTACGCAATGCCTTCACTGCAATTCCTGGAAATACAGCCTTTTTATACTCTGTGACTGATGATCTAATTGAACAGGTTGAAGGACTCGTGCAAGAATTCGCGGGGAGAGTTTCGTACTCGTCGAGAAAAAACCCACTTACCCGCGCGGAGATGAAGAGTCTGTTCCGTCGATCCCGAGTCTATGTAGGAGCGTCTCGCAGCGATGGGATTAGTACATCCTTCTTGGAGGCACTCAACTATGGTTGTTACCCAATCCAAACTGATACTTCCTGTGCCGGAGATTGGAAAGAACTTGGAGCGGACGCAAGTATCGTCTCTCAGGATATTTCTGAAATTGAACACAACCTTATCACGGCTTTGAAAGATGATGAGTTGGTTGATAAAGCTCAGATAAAAAATCTGGCTGTCGCTAAAGAGTATCTAGGATTTGAAAAAATCAGCAAAATTGCTCAAACTTTTTACTCTTAGATTATTTCTTTGAATTTTCCATAATCTGCATAAACCAAACTTATTGCACGATCAATTACATGTGGGCCTAGATGATTTTGCTCGGTCTTCTCTAGAGAAAGCCACAAATCTAATCTTTCCTTGAATGCCATGAAATCAATTCTTCGGGCAGCCTCAATACCTGAAGCAACGCTCATTACAGATGGCTCTGCCTCAATAACAAGTTCACTTGGAATTCCATAATCAGCAACGGTGGGACCCACATAAATCGGAATGCATCCCGCAACTAGAGCGTCAAACAATTTCTCCGACATGTACGCTCGATCGTTCTCAATAACCAAGGTGCACTTGTACGTTCTCAAAATCTCTTGTTTACTGCTAGGCGCGATAGTTTCAGGCCAATTTTTAAACCAGTAACGTATATGGATTCTCATTGATGATAAATGACGTATAGGGTCCTTCAATATCTCAATAATTAGTGTTTTTAATTTGCTAATTACGCTCAAATTCCAACTCTCTCCATAAAGATCGATGGAATCAATCTCAACTGCGCACATTCTGCGTAATGTATACATTTCAAACTTGCTCAAATTTAATTTATTCGCATTAATCATCGCGATCCTTTCTGACCGTTGCTCAACAGATTTTTTAAAGAGTTCCTCTTTGAGCCAGTACTGTGGCCAATGTGAAGATCTTTCCACGCTCGTAGGTTTTCCAAAACTTATGATGGTGTCGTAAAGGTCTTCGGTCTCTTCTTTGTAAGCCTCTGGAAGAACGCACCTTGGCTCGCTTCGAAATAGAACTGAGAACTTTCCTAGTTTTTTTCGTTCTTCCAATAAATGCTGGTCGCTATCAGTGTGATCCAGTGCTACAAAGATATCTGCTGATTCAGGCACTTCTGCAACTTTCAACCCACGAGAAATCAGGTAACTCCTCAAGGTCTCGTTATTTGAGTTCCTGTGTCGCATAGGAGAATTTCCGTAACGTCCGCCTATGCCCACTGAAGCAATCATCTCCAATGTGCGTTCCAGTAATATGCTGGCTCTTTAATCGCATAAATCCTCACATATGCACGGAATAGTTTTCTCCGCACTCGCAGGGGGAGATGACTAACAAGCGACCAAAGGGTTGATCTTGATTTAGAAGCGTTCATTGAAATCTCTACCGCCTTGCCAAGAGTCAGTTCCAGGAGAGCTTCTTCCAACTCAGAAGTAGCTTTCACGGGCTCATTATCAGCGAGTCTTGCCAGAAGATTCGAACTAAATTTTGACCCAACTCCATCATAGATGTTCGATAAAGCAAGGTTAGGCGCACTTTCTTGATATTCCCATACTCGGGCGCACTCCTCGGTTGCAAGAATTTTTACAAAGTGCCTGAGTGGAGAGTTAGGAATTCTCAATTCTATTGAGTTGACTAATTCAGAAAAAAACTTTGCCCGAATTGATGGTTCCACCAATTGCAGTACAACTCTGAATTCTTGAGAAGTAAACACTCTGGAAAGACTTATCGATGCCGAGATGCTGGCTTCGAGAGAATTCACAACGTGGGATTCACTAGAAGAATTCTCTCGATATCGCATTGTTTCGGTTGGCACATACCTAAATTCACCACGGGCGCATAGATACAGAGTTGTCTCAGTGTCAGAAAAAGCCGGGCTATGCCAATACCGAAAACACTCTTCAAACTCCTTGGTCTTAAACGCTGACGAAGGAAACGAAAGAGTTTGAAAGCGCAGATTAAACAAGAATGATGCGACCGCCGAGGTGTCCTCGATCAACCACGCTGCCCTAGGAGGAGATGCCTGTACTCTTCCGTTTTCGTCCATCGATCCCATGCCTGTGCAAACCGCAACAACATTTGTGGGGGCTTCTTTAATTGTCTCTACTATAACTTCAAGATGATCGGGAAGATAAAAATCGTCCTGATGTAGAGTAACAAACCACTCCGTCGCTATGTACCGCTCAGAAAGTGCCTTATGCAATGAGCCACCGCCGCCTAAATTTTGATCATTCCTATGCAGGGTTATTCTGTCGCCAAATTCAGACTTCCATGCACCTAATTGCTCGAATGAATTATCTGTTGATGCGTTATCGACAACGACTAGTTTAAAGCCTTGAAATTTTTGAGATTTGAGTTGGTTTCTCAGACTCTGCAAATAATTCTCGCCGTTGTATATGCCAAGAAATACTGTGATTTCACTGCTGTTTTGACCAGTAGGCATATCAGATGGTATCGCGAGGGCTATCTAGGTCCCAGGAAATAAATGTCCCCACTGACCTAAAAGTTCGATTGTACTTTTCTGATCCTTTTCCCGCATGATATTCCAAAGGTGAGAAAACTATTTGGCCCTCTTCCCCCAGTAGTCCAGCAGAGAATGAAAAGGTCGAATTTGAAGTTACCAACAAATGTGCCCTACGCATAAGACAGTGCAGAATAAATGGATCATATCCAGGACCATCAAGAAAAATAACTCCACGATCTGTTCCGATAGACTTTGCTAAAAGTAGCTTCTCTTCATGCATCAGAGGTGAGTCTGTGATGACAAATGAAATACTAGGTAGTGACGATCTTATGCATTCTATGAAATCAATGTACTCATCTAACTCGATCACTTTTGAGGCAACTTGTAAGTAGTCTCCCCTTCGAATATGAATCGCGCCGTAATCTCCTAGATTAGATTTGTTCGAAACTTTCTGCAGGAAATTCTTTAGTTGGTCTTCATCCACAGGAAAATGACTTAAATACTTTGCTCTACTCTTTTGCCAATATCCCTGAGAAATTTCAAATTCAGTGAGGAAGTCTTTCTTTGATTTGAGCAGATTAAATCTGCTTTTTGATTCATATTGCATTAACTCGTCAGTATGGATTCCATAATTGTTCAAGCTCCATTCCCACAATCCTGCACGATCTTCATGACTGAAATATGAGAGATCGCATTTTGCATTTTTCTTGCCAAACTTTTCCTGCTGGTTATAGAAATAAATGACACTCAAAATTTGAGAACCAAGACCCCCTTCTATATATGTCAGATTCCTGTGGTGGAATCCAAATTCTTCTTGAATTTTCCCCACAAAATTTAGTAAGACGCTTTTCAACAACCTTTGCTCTCCTCTTTTTGGCCTAACAACACTTGAACTATTCTCCACTTTTATCTCCAAGAAGTGCGTTTCATTCTAGGGTTCCTCTATAGTTTTCTTATGGCGAGAATAGTTCCAGTTTTGATTAAACTTCTTACTCCTCGTTTCTCTTTGGCAGTGGGTGTTGTCGGATTCTACGGTTGGCTCTATTTTTCCCAGTGGTGGCTCCTTAAGATCCAGAACAATATAGGTGGCGGCCGAAATTATGTAGATCTGGCTTCAGTTTTGAACGCGGCACAGTGTTTTGAACGTATTGGCGATTCTGTTTATTCAACAGTAGAAACCTGTGGATTCCAGTATGGGATTTTCCTTCTCCGGTTTATCCAGTTCTTTAATCTGGATTCAGCCAATTTAGAATTACTCGGTGGCATTCTTGTAGTGTCGGCTTTTCTAATACTTCTTGGAATCGGGATGTATTCAGTAAAGACTAGATACCAAGCGAAAATTGCTTTTTTTCTTACAATCTCTCCCGGTCCCTGGCTCCTTTTTGAGCGGGGAAATTTTGACTTACTAATTATTATTTTAGTTACTCTTGGAACCCTATTTCTTAATTCTCGTTTTTCGATTCTCACGGTTTTTTTCATAACACTCAGCGCACTTATGAAGTTTTATACTTTACCTCTACTGCTTCTTTACATTGTTATCGAAAAACGGACGTACCTGCGTGCTGTAGCAGCAGCTGCAATAGTATTGGTGACTCCAATTATTTTGTACGACATTTCGAGAGCCCCAAGTTTTCCTAATCCAACATTTGTCGCGTTCGGTTTGCCTTCTCCCGGTCTCTGGTTGAACTTTTTCGCGTGGAGATTCGAAGTTCCAATTGAGTTTAGTGGTCCACTTTTGTACCTTATTGGTTCGCTTGTGTTTTTTATCGGGGTTTATTTCATCTATTTTTCTTCTCTCCGACATAAGTTTTCATCTGGGTTTCTTCCATCTCCAACTGTTTCTCCCTTTAGCCGAAACGTCTTTTTGGTTTCTTCAGGTTTATACCTGTCCTGTTTTCTCGCAGGTATGAATTATGATTATCGATTGTATTTTCTAATTGTTTCCTTATTGTTATTGAATCAGATTTTTCCAGACTTTCGTGAGTCTCGATTGTTTTTGATTTTGCAGATTTCTGCGCTTTGGGCGACCGTTTTCTTCTTTGGAATAGATGGTCCGATTCATGTGCTTCTCGCTATGTTTGGTAATTTCTGTCAATTGCTGCTTGCGATTTATCTATTGGGTGCCATGTACCGACTTCTTGAATCACCTGCTTCATTTAAGTGGGTAGTACAGTTGCCCAACAAGATTTTTAGAAAGGCTTAGCAATGCACTATCTCGTGACTGGGCACACTGGCTTCAAGGGCTCATGGTTAGTCATGGTCTTAAGGTCCCTGGGACACACGGTGTCAGGAATCGCACTTGATCCTGAATTGGAGTCCCTTTTTAACCAAGCAAAAATCAATGAGTATCTGGAGCACGATTCTCGAGTAGATATTCGGGATGGAGTTTCCTTATCCACCAAAGTTAAATCTATCAACCCAGATGTGATTATTCACCTAGCTGCCCAGCCTCTAGTTCGCTACTCATATTCTCACCCGGTTGAAACCTTTGAAACAAATGTTCTGGGTACTTTGAACTTGCTTGAAGCAACTCAACGATTGGATAATCTGAAAGCTACACTGATTATCACTACAGACAAGGTGTATAAAAATTTAGAACACAAAGAAGGGTATTCAGAAAACGATGCACTCGGTGGAGATGACCCTTACAGTGCATCGAAGGCGGCCGCCGATATCGCAACCCAGTCTTGGGTCAAAAGTTTTGCCCGAACTCCTGTTGCTATCGCACGCGCTGGAAATGTAATTGGGGGAGGTGATTGGGCTGCTGATAGGTTAATCCCAGACCTAGTGCGGTCCTACACAGCATCTAATGTACCTGTTATAAGAAATCCAAACTCAATTCGTCCTTGGCAACATGTTCTAGATTGCCTGCACGGATACTTACTGCTTGTGAATTCTATGGTTACCCAAGGAGTTCAGGGTGAATGGAATTTCGGACCGAATCATCTAGAAAGTCATTTGGTGTCTGAAGTTGTTGACGGTTTCTCGCAAAGATATGGGATTTCTGGTTCTGGATGGATGCTTGATCAAGGAACACATCCGAAAGAATCCAATTTCCTCCTATTGAATTCCACAAAGGCAAGGACTCAATTGGGGTGGGTGGACCAACTAGATTTCCAGGAGACCTTGGAGTGGACCGCATCCTGGTACCGCGAGTTCACTGAGCAAGGTGCTCAAGCTACAACTATGCAGCAAATTGAGACATATTTAAGTCATAGATAGGCAGTAAATCGTTTTGAGCCATTAAGATTTGACCGGAATCCGTGCTAACAGAAACAAGAGGATATGTTGAGCGAGCAATTAAATGACTCGGTGTCCAAACTTGTATCTGCTGCTTTTGCTGAGTTGCACGCAACCCGAGCCTTTACCCCTGGTGAATCTCCGGTTCCGGTCACTGGAAAGGTCTTTGGTCAGGAAGAGCTATCCGCAGCCATCATGGCGAGTTTAGATTTTTGGCTCACTTCAGGCCCTTATTCAGAGAAATTCGAAAGTAGGTTTGCAAAGACTGTAGGCATGCGCCATGCATTCATGGTCAACTCAGGGTCATCGGCCAATCTGATTGCAGTGTCAGCGCTGACGAGTCCGAAGCTTGGCGATCGCGCACTCAAGTCAGGTGATGAAGTGATAACTGTTGCAGCGGGATTTCCGACAACAGTCACACCGATACTTCAAAATAATTTGATTCCGGTGTATGTCGATATCGACCTTGGAACTTATGTTGCTAATGAGGCAGCACTAGAAGCCGCCATCTCTCCAAAAACCCGCGCAATTATGATGGCACACACGTTAGGAAACCCATTTAACCTAGAACTCGTTCAAAAACTTGCGCAGAAACATAACCTTTGGTTGATTGAAGACAGCTGTGATGGCCTCGGTGGAACCTACAAAGGGCAAAATCTGGGAACATTTGGTGACTTCTCTACCTTTAGTTTCTACCCGGCTCACCACATCACAACTGGTGAAGGTGGCGCAGTACTCGTTAAGAAGGCTGCGCATAAAACAATAGTTGAATCTATCCGCGACTGGGGAAGAGATTGTTGGTGCCCACCCGGTTGTGACAATACCTGCCTGAAGCGTTACGAATGGACGCTGGGCGAACTTCCTGAAGGATACGATCACAAATACACCTATTCGCACTTGGGCTACAACCTAAAGTCCGGTGATATCCAAGCCGCTATTGGCCTTGCTCAACTAGATCGCTTGGATAGCTTTATCCAGCTTCGAAAGAGAAACTGGAAATATCTCAATGATGGGCTGAAGGGGCTTGAGGAATTCCTTGCTCTTCCAAAAGTGGCTAAGGATAGTGATCCCTCTTGGTTTGGTTTTGCACTAACTGTTAAATCAGGAAGCCCCAAAACCCGAAATCAAGTTGTTCAGGAGCTCAACGAGGCAAAGATCGCCACACGACTACTCTTCGGAGGCAATCTTCTCCGGCAGCCTGCATTTAAAGATACTCCTCGTAGAATTGTTGGAGATCTAACTAATACAGATATCGTGATGAACGATACATTCTGGATCGGTGTTTGGCCTGGCTTGACCCTACCAATGCTTGACTATGTGATTGAGATGATGCACAGAATTTTTGGAAAAAACAAATGAAAGTCATAATTCTTGCTGGTGGCTTGGGCACCAGAATTTCAGAAGAGACAGACTCCAAGCCAAAACCCATGGTACTTCTTGATGACCAACCAATCATCTGGCATCTCATGAACATATTTTCGAAGCAGGGTCACCATGATTTCATTATTGCGACAGGTTACAAAGGTCATGTAATCCATGAATGGGTTGATTCCCTTGAAACTTCATGGAACATTACGGCGTTAGATACAGGGACTGACACTCTAACTGGAGGTCGCATTCGACAGTGTTTGGATTACATTGGTCGTGAAAGAGTTTTTGCAACCTACGGAGATGGTTTAGGCAATGTAAATCTCTCACACCTTCTAGAGTTTCATCAACATCAAGGCCGGCATGCGACCGTAACGGCAGTTCGCCCGCCTGCACGATTTGGTCTACTAGAAAGCTCCAATGGTTTGGTAACTAGTTTTTCCGAAAAAAATCAGACCCAAGCCGGATGGATTAATGGCGGTTTCTTTGTGCTAGAACCAGAAGTCTATGATTTTATTGGAAGCGACGCAGAGCCATTCGAAACTGGTGCTCTGACCAAACTCGTAATGAGATCTCAATTGAGCGCGTTTCATCACTCCGATTTTTGGCAGCCGATGGACACATTGCGAGAAAAGCAGGAGCTAGCAAAATTAACCACCATGGAAACTCCACCTTGGCTTGAGGGGATTTAAATGACTTCAATTGATTTTGTCTCTTCTGCTTACAACGAAGAGGAATGTTTGCCAGAACTCTTTGAACGTATCTCTACTGTCATGAGAAGTGAACCAAATTACACTTACCGAATCATCATCATTGATAATGGGTCTCTGGATGCAACCTGGAGAATAATCAAATCTGAGAGTGACAAGAATCCTAAAGTAGTAGGCATCAGAATGTCACGAAATTTCTCATTGGATTCAGCCTTTACATGTGGCATCGATTACGCAGAAGCCGATATTGCGATAGTCATGACCTCCGATCTTCAGGACCCTCCTGAAGCAATTCCTCTACTCCTACGTAAATATGAAGAAGGATACGACCAGGTTCTTGCCAAGATTTCTAAGCGTGCGTCGGTTCCCTTCATGCGAAGAATTTTCTCTAGAGTATTTTATAAACTTGCCCGAAAGATGACTTCAGGGATGCTTCCCGAATCCGTAAGTGACTTTAGATTGCTTAACCGTAGGACTTACTCAGCTATCAGACAGCTTCGAGAAAGTCACCGTTTCCTACGTGGGTTGGGGGCATGGGTTGGATTTAATACTACATATATAGAAATCGAACGCCCTCCACGATTTGCAGGAAATTCTAAGTGGCTGGGTATGTCCATTTTTCGGGTCGTCGGAATTGCCTCAAAAAGTATTCTTGCATACAGTGCCCAGCCGCTTGCATGGGTTTCATTTCTAGGCTTAACGCTCTCGGTAATCTCAATTATTGGATTGATAGTTTTGGCTACTTTTTGGATTCTTTTTGGGGTTCCTTTCGCAGGATTTGGGAGTCTAATCGGTGTAACGGTTTTAGGTTTTTCTCTAACAATGCTTTGCATAGGAATTTTAGCTCAGTACGTCGGCTTGATTTATGAAGAAGTCAAACGTAGACCACTTTATTTGATTACAGAAACTTCTAAACCATTACAGATTCATTAGGTCTTGCGCAATTTCTCTGATCATAGACTCTTGCCCCGCTACAAGTTTACGGTTGGCCATCTCTCTCCATAAGGAATGTGAATCTAATCCTAATTCCTCAGAAATTGCCTTCACTTGTGGTGCATAACCACTAAACACGCCAGCTAAACCACTTTGAGTGCTTGAGCTTGTCGTTCTTGGTAATTTGTCCGGGTAAGAATCTTCAACCAACTTGCTCATTTGAAGAAAATTGTGAATCTCAGAATCTATCGTTTCTTCACGATTTCCTGCCGCCACAATATTCTCAAGTTGAGCATTGCCGGCACCCGCGCCTAACCCCATTGAAGCACCATCGATTACGGTTGCTCCTTCACTTATTGCAGCGAGTGCATTTCCAACACCTAAACCAAGGTTGTTGTGTGCATGAAAACCTATCTCAAGATCCGTGGCATTTCGAATCGCAGAAATTCGTCGTGAAACATCGGAAGGAATAAAGTACCCAGCGGAGTCCATCAAAATTACAGCCCTTGCGCCATATTGTTTCATAAGTGAAACTTGCTTAATTAGTCCCGCTAGATCAATCATGTGGCTCATCATTAAAACACCTTGCACCTCAATGTTGTTACTTGCCAAATACTCGATATGTTTTTGAGAAGTATCGGCCTCGGTTACGTGAGTTGCAATACGAAAAATATCAACGCCTATCGATATGGCGGGTTTAATATCCCGCTTGATGGTCGAGAAGCCTGGAATGGAGTGGACAGCAAGTTTAGCGGAGACTAGGTGCTGGCGCGCGGCCTCAAGTAGGTCATGATCCGATTCTGCAGATTTTCCGACTAAGTGACTAGATGCACCTAACCCATTTCCATGTCCTACTTCCACGGCCCACACACCAGATGCATCAGCGGTCTTGCAATAATCCTGAACAAACTTGGCGGTTAGCGTATGTCTCAAGGCATGATTGCCGTCACGAAGAGTTACATCATAAAGTTTCGGATTCTTCATTGTAATACTCTGTCTAAAATCGAGTTAGAGTGTAGTTTTGCAGTTTCCACCGCAGCAGCATTGATAATATCTAAATTCCCCGCATATTCTGGAAGTACATACCCGGCTCCAGTAACCTTGACTGTTGCCGAAACCGTTTTTTGATTGAGCATATATGGCTCAACTACTAATTCGTATCCCGGAACGTAACTTTGAACATCCTCAATTAGTTCAGCTGTCATCTGAAGTGCTTTTGAGATATCGCAATTATCAACCGCCATATTTACGGTCGTACGCATCATCACTGGCGGCTCTGCCGGGTTAACAACTAGTATTGCTTTAACATTTGAGCAACCACTAACAATGCTCGTTAAATTCTCAGTTGATTCGATGTATTGGTCAATATTAAGGCGTGTGGCTGGCCCTGCGGATAAAGCAGCGATCGAACTGGAAATTTCAACTTCAGAAATACCAGTACTGGCAACTGTAAGCGCATACAGAAGCGGAGCGGAAGATTGGCCGCCACACGTGACCATTGAATAGTTGGAGCTGTTCTCGCTCTGGAGATGCATCGCTGGGGTTTTGTTCATGAGTACCGGAACAATGGGGAGGCCGATCTTAGAGGGAGTTAGATCGATTACCCATTTACCTGCTTTTGAGAGTATCTCCCAGTGTTTTCGATGATCAAAAGCTGATGTAGCATCAAAGACCCCCTCTACTTCATTTAGATAGGGGATTAGTCCCTCGATCCCGTTGCCGATCGAGTACTTGACCTGATTTTCAAACATTCGTATACCCGGGCTATCTGCTCGTCGCCCAACAAAAGCAACAACCTCAAATGTTGCATCCTGGAGCATTCGATAACAAAGGTCAGTTCCGATATTTCCAGTACCGATGATTGCAATCCTAATTGGTGGTCGTTGAATCACGCTAGGCCACGCGCTTTAAATGAGTTCTCGTGTGGCTTATATCCCAGCACCTTTTCAAGTAATTCAATGCTTATCTTTGGATCTAGATCTTCGATTGGCGGTGAGACTAGTGTCCCATCTGGAAGCTTATTGGTGGCTAGTCGCGGGAAGTACTTCTGTTGTGGATCCATGATAACTTCAATCAATTCTGGGTGTGGACTTACTAGAGATTCATCGATTAATTTAAGATCATTCTTATTCCGAATCTTCACATGATTAAAGCCGAAAGTTTTCGCGATGTCCTCAAATTCTGGGAAGCTGACGCCACTGTCGACTGTTGAGCCCTCTAGCCGTCCTTCAAAGAGATTTTCTTGTGAGATTCGAATCATTGAATATCCTGCATTATTAAAGATGAATAATTTCATCGCAATTTTGTGCTCTACTACTACTTGAAGTTCTTGTAAGTTAAACATTATTGCGCCATCAGTATTGAGACAGACAAGTTGTTTTGATGGGTCTGCAAAATGGGCACCGATCGCGGCTGGCAAACCAAACCCCATTTCACCAAGACCTTGGGATGTAAAAAACCTTCTATCCCCGTCTTGCTCATAAAGATAATGACCATTGAGAAGCGCGGCTCCAACATCGGTTATCACTAAGGCGTCTGGTTCGAGAACAGAATTTAAGTAGCTTAGAACGACACCTGAGTGTATCTGTGTTGATTCACTTGCCGGAGGCGGACCTAACTGCTCGATTCGAGGAAACGTTTGCTTCATAGATATACAGTCAGTGCGCCATACCTCTAGATCAAGAGGAGAGTTCAATTCAAGAATCAGGTTTTCCAATACTTGCCCAGCATCGTTATTGAGAATCTTCCACCCTAAGTCTTCAAATTTAGCGCACTCAGTTGGATCAATTTCGATTACCCATTTTTTCGCTTTTCTTCCAAAATCAGTCTTGTCGTATCCCAGCTGTGGAATAGCTAATCGAGTTCCAATGGCAACAAGGAGGTCTGATTTTTGGAGCAGAATGTTCGCATGGCGGTCTCCATAGATTCCAACTCGGCCTACGTTTAGATTGTCACTCTCAGGAAAAATATCAATTGCAGACCATGAAACAAGGTATGGAATTTTTAAATCATGAATCACTCTCTTCGCAAATTCTATAGATTTTGCATTTCTTATTCCATTTCCAAAGTAAATTAGAGGTGATTTAGAATTTTCCAAATCAGTAATTAACTCAGAAAAGCTTTTTGTGTTGATTTCAAGTTGTGGTTTTTTCTTAGCTATTGATTCCGATTGTTCCCCTGCTACTTTTCTCTGTAAGTCCATTGGAAAGTCAATGTGAACTGGGCCCATACGATTTTCGAGTGCAAGCTCAATTGAATCTCGTATTGTTGCAGCAACATCAGAAACCGATTTAATTCGAAAAGCCAATTTAGTAATTGGTTTAAGAGTTTCTGTTGAATTGAAACCTTGTACGCCGTAAGCACGCAAGTTATAAGGATTTGCACAATGAAATGAGCTTTCATTGCCCGAAATTAGTAGGATCGGAATGGAATCTAAATGCGCGCTAAGAATTCCTGTCGTAACATTTGAACTCCCACCCCCTGTTGTAACGAGAGCAACTCCAATTTCACCTGTGACGCGCGCATAGCCTTGCGCTTCCATCACTGCAGCTTGTTCATGATGCGCGTAAAGGATTTTAATTGAACCCTCTCGTGCTATCGCATCAATAATCGCCAAATTTCCTGCGCCGGTAATCGCAAAGATCTTCTTGACACTTTTTTCGACAAGTACTTGCACAAGGACATCTGAGCCTGACAGATAAGCATTATTCTGTGGCATTATTCATCATCCTCGCTTGAGCAATCATTTCAAGTACTGCTTCCTTCCATCCCTTGCCTTCTTCCACACTTAGTTTAATCCTTGTCTCAGTATTGTTAGGGATATAGATGTCACCACTGGAAGGTTCCTCAGAAAAATCAATTTCTGCGCCAGTTTCCAGAGCAATCAACTCTGCTAATTGACCAATTGTTACGGCCTCATTGCTCCCAATTTGATAGCAAAAATTCTGTTCACCAATTGCCAGCGCCTTTAGAATCCACTCACTCATTGAATCCTGATGTAAGTAACTTCTAACCGTTAAAGGGTCACCAAGAACCTCAACCTTATTTCTGGAGAGTGCTGAATTGATAAATGTTGTCACAGCGTATTGATTTTTGGAGAGTAAATTGATACCCGTGAAGGAAAACAACCTGCCAATAGTGAGTGGGATTTTCTGTTGATTACTGAACTCCCGTAAATTATCTTCAACCTTGACTCTAGCCTGACTAAAGATCTTCTTTGAATCTACGGATTCACTCCCTGGCAGAAGTGGTTTATAGCCAAAACAAGCCCCCGTGCTTGCATGGAAAATTTTCATCTCTTTTTCTTGCCTAGAAATCCAATTCACTAAATTTCTATTCAGAAGAACGTAGGAATCACTTGACTCTTGTGAATAGGGAGATCTGCTTCCGTCTGCGGCAAGATTAACAATGTGTGAGGGATTAGCGTCAAATTGCCATTCAGTTAAAAGGTCCTGCTCTATGGTCCGTGATAAGGGAAATAGATTTTCTGGGATTTTGTAAGTTAAACCGTTACGCGTGACAAGAATAATCTCTCTTGGTAATAAAGATTTATCTAGTTTTCCCAAATACTCAATAATGGATCTTCCCACAAATCCATTACTGCCTGTGATGAGAATCGAGTCTACGTCTTGTAAATTGAGCATTTGTGCAAGTATAAGGATAAGTCGCAAGTAGTGAATCAACTCTTCGATCAATTCCACTTGGAGAAACCAACTCCAAGCACTTGCCGAGGCCTGATTAGTTTTGGTTCGTTACCTAGGTCTACGTCGTCTCTGAGCAGAATTCGGACGAGGCTTACGAGTCCCGCGGTTGGGACCCTTGTTCTCAACGATTGGAGCAACATAAGGAATACCTGAAGGCTCTTGAGCCCCAGTGATTCGCATTAGATCCGTGCTCAGTGAAGTCACCGATACAGACTTAGGTGTCACTCCAGCACGCGAAGTAAGTCCTGAGACCGACTTCTGCTGCTTTGATGTTGTAAGCGTTACGACTGCACCTGATTCACCGGCACGAGCTGTACGGCCTGAACGATGGAGGTAATCCTTGTGATCTTGTGGAACATCTACGTGAACAACAAGTGAGATTCCATCTACGTGGATGCCACGTGCTGCAACATCTGTCGCGACAAGAGCTGCATTAGCTGAATCTTTGAACATTGCGAGTGTGCGAGTACGGACTGCTTGTGACTTGCCACCATGAAGTGCTCCGACTGGAACACCTGCATGAGCTAACTTGTCACAGAGACGGTCTGCACCGCGCTGTGTTTTAACGAAGAGAATGGTTTTTCCATTACGGGCCGCAATCTGCGCAGTGATGTCATCTTTATCGCCTGGATTCATCACAAGGATGTAATGCTCCATTGTTGATACAGATGCACGATCGTTCTGCAGTGAATGAGTTTTTGGGCTCTTAAGGTATTGCTTAACAAGAGTGTCAACACCACGATCAAGAGTTGCTGAGAATAGAAGACGCTGTCCATCAGGCTTTGCCTGATCAAGGATTTCCTTAACAACAGGAAGGAATCCCATATCTGCCATTTGATCTGCTTCATCAAGAACTGTGATCTGAAGTTGATCTAGTTGAACTTCGCCCTTATCAAGTAGATCGATGAGACGACCTGGAGTAGCAACCAAGATTGCTGTTGCCTTACGCATTGCAGTGATCTGCTTTGCATATGGCATTCCGCCTGCGATAACAACTGATTCGTGGCCGATTGCACGTGCAAGTGGGCGTAGAACTTCATCGATCTGCTGAGCTAATTCGCGGGTTGGGGTAAGCACAAGAGCTAGAGGCTTGTGTGGCTTTGCCTGTTGTCCGCTGATATTTGTAAGCAGGGCAAGGCTAAATGCAAGGGTTTTACCTGATCCGGTCTGTCCGCGACCGAGGATGTCATGTCCTGCAATCGCATCTGGAACTGTTGCAATCTGGATTGGGAAGGGGTGTGTGATTCCTTGAATGCTAAGGGCATTTGAAAGTGCTGGTGCAATACCAAGGTCGCGGAAGGTTGTTGTTACCTCGGTTAGTGGTGTTGCATCGATGAGGTTGGCATCAGCCAAGTTTGTTGAGATGTAATTATCATCTGCACCAAAATCAACTGCAGCGTTTGAATGTGTCTTTGAAGCACGACGATCATCACGAGCAAAGGCTGGTGAGTCATTGCGACGATCACGTGGTGGCTTCTGTGTTGAACGTGGCTTAGAACCTGGGATGAACTTCTCACGCTTTTGTGGGATGAAGTTTGGACGACCATCAGAGCTACGAGCTTCTTTAGCCTTTACAGCTTCGCGACGAGTTGTTGGACGACGATCTGATTCGACTGGGCGTGAGTATTCACGGGTTGTGCGAGTCTCGCGATCCTTCACAAACTTTTCAGCACGTGATGGTTTCTTAGCAAGGGTCTTTTGGAAACGTGATGCGCGAAGCTTTGAACGCTCGAGGTTGCGAGCTTCCTTCTTCGAAACAGTTGTTGGATCAATATCTGTGTAGCGACGTGTTGGCGCTGACTTTGTCTTTGCAACAGGTGCAGCAGATGTTGGCTTTGTTGTTCCGCGAGCTGGAGATTTAGGAGCTACAGCGCTCTTGCGGGCTGCCTTCTGCGCTGTTGTGTGGCGTGGCTTGCCTTTGGCAGCACGACGAGCTTTTCCGGGCGCAGTGGTACGTGTTTGTAGAGTAGACATGAAAAATGACACCAATCGA
>Ga0247843_1004030_pt1 | contig 22643 bp, 23 predicted proteins | sample LaCruzMarch2017__FD_192420 | JGI IMG/M metagenome (GOLD analysis project Ga0247843, IMG submission 192420) | Freshwater microbial communities from meromictic Lake La Cruz, Castile-La Mancha, Spain - LaCruzMarch2017_8m | ecosystem: Environmental > Aquatic > Freshwater > Lake | place: Spain...
AATCGAATTTATCTCAGACAAACAGCGCCCAAAAACGGTTGACCTCGAAAGTAGAACTCCGAACAATCTTTTTTCTTTGGAAATTCGCAAAATTTACAAATTTCCATCATTTATGAAAAATTCCGGTGCGCCACAACCTTGATCAACCACCTGATGCACAGGGGTGTCTGCACCTAATCTTCCTCGGTGACTGGGAAGAACTGAAAACCCAAGTGGTAGACTTCTGAACAGTCGCCGGTACTCATTATTTTAGCAACCTCAAAGACCGCTTCATTCAATCGAGCGATCGCCTTCGGAAGCTGCGCGGGATTCGCCGCCATTGACAAGCCGGCAATCATTCGACGATCAAAATCTTTTTGCAATTTTTTCTCACGAAGGACTTTCAAAGCCTCTTTCATCATCATAGCGTGATAAAACCGAATCAGGTCTAAACTTTCTTTCGTTGGGAACCGAATATTTTTGAAGGTTTTTCTCCAAACCCCATCTTTATCCTGTGCAAGAAATTTCTGCGCCTTGAGGAATGAAATGGCCTCCCGAGCTTCTTCAACTCGAAGTCCTAATTTGCGTTTCAACCACTCCGGTTCAATCGAAAATTTTTTAGAAGCCGCAAGATCCAAAATCGCTATGCTCAACCAACTGGGCGACTACCATGAACTGAAGGATCAAAAAACCGGTGCGCCCTTATTTATTGCGCAGATCAGACTCAAAAATCAGTATGATGAAGAAGGAAACTTCTTAAACAAAGTATGCATTTTAAATTCAACTCCTGAATTGAGATTTCGCCGTGATGAACCCCTGGAATACTGGAGCGACTGGCAAAGAAGATGGATTACCGTTTATGATGATAAGGTCAGTCTTTCGCTTGGAGTTGTGAATCGGTCGACTCACAAGCTTGTCGAAAAGCAAACTGCGCAATTCGGAGAGGTTTGGCCGAAGCTTATACAGATTCAAGCTGCGAAATAAAAGTCAGAGGCATATCCAAATAGCTTAAGCAAGCCTTTTCACATTTACAAAAGCTCAGCCCGACTGATATAGATTCTAAACTGATATTCAATCCAATCAACATGGTTTCGAACGGCGGAGTCGCTAATAGCTTGGCAGTCTGAGAGCGGTCGCTCCAGGTAAGGAAGCATCCATTCATCGGTCTGCAGAACCCCCTGAGCATGAAGCACCTTCAGTCCAAAATGAATCTTAAAAATATCGGGATCCAAATCGCCCTTCAGTGTTTTGAGGCCGTGACCCAGCAGATCGAAAAGTGATTTATTATTCGGATCATCTTCAGTCGATATTTTACCGACAATGTCCGTGGCCCAGAAAGCCGCTTCTAAAAGGTCGTAATTTGTTCGCAGCTCATCAAAGCCATCGATCAGATGTGCTTCATCCAAATTCATCAAGGAATCTTTTTTTGCAGAAACAGTCGCTACGACTTCAATGTATTGCAAGGGATCGAGGACACCACCCGCGAATCGTTTTTTGCTTTTCAAAGCTCCACGCGCCAAAAAAGCGCAGCGTCGACCTTGAGAGGTAATCCCATGAAGAATCACATTGGACTCTCCCCACTGAGACTTTCGCAGGGTTAAGATTTTAGCTCGAAACTGGTCTGACAAGCATTCACACTTTCCATAAAAATATCATTAAATCCAGGCAAAATCAAAAGCTGATGCCCGATCACGACCAAACCTCGAAGCACATCCTTCGCTGGCACCGGCGTCCACCAGTCTCTATAGTAATCAAATTTTGAATCCACACAGAGATTTGTACTATTCAGCAATCTCCCTGCAGCGGGCAAGCGCGCAGATAGTTCATGAATCAAAAGTCCGCCATGCACCAGAGGACTATAGATCACTGCCCGATCAAAAATTCTTAGCTTTGATTTTAGGAAAGGATGAAAGCCGCCGCTATTCGTGTTTTCAAAATCAAGGACCGCTTGAGCATTTTCAGAAGCGGCTGCTTTTTCTTCAGGAAGCTGAATTCCAGACATCTGATGAACAACCACTGGAGGCGTGCGAAATCTTTTTCCAAACTCAATCCATGAAAAAGAAGATCCTGCTTCCATCAACCTCACCGAGTAGGGAGCAAGTTCTTGCCCACTCCAACGAAGTGTGTGATTGATCTGAAAAGAATAGATCTTTCTTTTGTTCAAAGCTTCATCGAGTGCCTGCATCCCTTCAAAGATTTCACCGGTCACCGGATGATCCGCACACCAAACTACACCGACGGTGTCAGCTTCCAAAGAATTCACCCAGGCAGTCCAATCGGTGGTTTGATCTGGTTTTCCTAGTTGAACCTTATAAGCCTCTTTATAAAAAAAGCTGGAGGTCTGAAGCGACAACCAAGAATTGCCCCCAACAAAGCCGATGGATCTTTTATGATTAAAAAACAGCGCCGTACCAATGACGACTTCAAATAAAGCCTGGGCTGTCCCTGGATAAACGCGAGCGCCGATGCCCTCGCCAATAGAAGCCCGCTTCTGCCACTTTTCATTCAGTTGATGCCAAGCTAAAGGATTTGGAACTGAAAACATCATCGATCCTTTTTTCCGAGAATGGAACTCAGGGGTCTTGGAGGCTGAGTTTCTTCGTCAATTTCTTGATGTTTCTTTCTTGGAATCAACTTCCCAAGCTGAAGTTGAAGATCCACGGCTTCAATATTAATCTTCATATGATCAGTCACCATAGCCTGATCAACAAACTGACCTTCAATCAGCACACCATTTCGACTGTTTAGATTCGTAATACGAAAAACAGAGTCTTGAATTTCTTCAATTCTGAAATGATTTCTGGAAATGTAGGGTTGATCCAAGATCAGATCTGATTCAGGCTGGCGCCCGATTAAAATCGGGCCCTCAGCAAAAGATTTTTGATACTGAAAGTTCCCATTGAGAAATACATGGATCACGATCTCTCGACTCAGGGGAACTTTCTTGCTCAAATTAAATTCCTGACTTGTGTCTTTCCTCGTCGTCCACGATGGAAAGGACTCCACCTTTCAATTGTGAACGATAGGCCAATTGATTGATGTCATAATTAAATTCCGCACCTGCAATCCCCGGAGTCTGCCATTCCGGCCCCATGCGAACGGCATCCACAGGACAGGCCTCTTCACAGAACCCACAGAACACACAGCGAAGCATGTCGATTTCATACTTGATTGGAAATTTCTCAACCTTCGGGTCATCGTGCTCCGAAGCAACAATTGTAATGCATTCTGCAGGACAATTGGTCGCGCACAACATGCAGGCCGTGCAGCGGAGGCTGCCATCCTTTTTAACAGTGAGGACATGATTTCCCTTAAAACGAGAGGAGTACTCAAATTTTTCTTCGGGATAATTCAAGGTCAGCATTTGCTTGTCCTTTTTACCCATGATCACAGCAGCCAAATTCCTCAGAAGATGTTTGCCGGTAATTGCTAATCCGCCCAAAATTCCGGGCAGATACCATTCTTGTGTTTCTGATGTTCTTTCAACGACACTCATAATGATCCCCTATGAAAGACAAATTCGTTTTTCTTTCGGTTCTCTAAAGTCACGCGATCTGTCGGTCGATTGTTTTCAACAAAAGCATTGGCATCGGGCCTGATGACGATGGCTTTGTTAGCCAATAACTGAGCTGCGTCGGTCAGAGTCAGAGCTTCCGAAACCACTGTTGTCACTTTCGCGAACTTCTGCGAAAGACCATTATGATTGATGAAAGTTCCATCTTTTTCGACATAGCTTTTCATAGGCACAAGCCAGACTTGGCCAGTCAAAGCTTCCAATTCAGCATTCTTACCTGTCTGCATCCAAATTAAATTTTTTGCTTTCGCCAAGAGTGAAATCTTCGCAGACATATCCGGAAAGTGTTTTTGATTCTCGGGTCCTGCAACGACAACAGTTTCAAACTGACCTGACTCTAGGCCTTTTTCTAAATCCGCCCAGCTTGCTGTGACCTTGTATTTTTCCAAGACCTGCAAAAGTCCCTTCGTATTGGGATTTTTATCACCGCGAATCAACAAGCCATCGAAACTTTCAAAGCTTTCAGGGTTATTGACCCAATGAAAAATTTGATTGCAGCCAAGATCTTGCACAAAGGTACTTATGATCGCTTCAAATTCCTCGACGGAATATTGTGCGGTCAGCACCAAAGCCAATTTGCCTTTCGAAGCAAGTATTGTGCTGGATGCATCTTTCGCAACAGCCCCCGGCATACTTTCTTCCCAGCCAGTGGCTGTGCGCTTATTGCCTTTCAGCCAGCGGTGTTCGCGGTTCACAAATTTGTAAACTTCCCGGCCCTCATCACACATCCAGTGACCATTCACCTGTTCATTAAAAACAGGTCGCACTCGGAAAAAACCCTCTTTATTAAAATACATTCGAACGTTACATCCGGTCGAACAGGAATTGCAGACACTCTTTGATTCTTTGAGATACCAAACTCTCTGTTTGAAACGGAAGTCTTTCGAGGTCAAAGCACCAACGGGACAAATATCAACCGTATTCATTGAATACTTATTGTCGAGCACCTTACCATCGTGAGTGCCAATTTCCGACTGATCACCGCGATTGAAAATTCCAAGCTCACCGGTCTTGCTGACTTCGTCAGTGAAGCGCACACAGCGAGAACAAAGGATGCAGCGCTCAGAATCAAGAACCACTGTTGGACCCAGATCCACAACCTTGTGCTTTTTGACTTTTCGCTCAGCCATCTCAGGATCGTATTTGCCGAATTCCATATATTGGTCTTGCAGTCCACATTCACCCGCCTGATCGCAGACAGGACAGTCCAAGGGATGATTGATCAAATGAAAATCCAGGCCCCATTTAGCCGCGTCTTTCACTTTGTCAGAAGTGTTATTCACCTTCATGCCCTCAGTGACCACCGTATTACAGGCAATCTGAAGACGAGGATTTCCTTCGATTTCAACCATACAAAGCCTGCAGACCCCAGCAACACTGAGTCCCGGATGCCAGCAGTAGTGAGCTATGCGCTGACTGTTGCTGTACATTGCTTCGATAATGGTTGTGCCGTCTTTTACTTCGAGCTCTTTGCCGTTAATGGTGCACTTGGGCATGGAGAACCGTTCCTTTTACTTTTGATCGACCGTCGCGAACATAAGATTCGAATTCATCTCTAAATTTGGAAACAAAACTAAGAACCGGTAATGCCGCCGCATCTGACAATGCGCAGATGGTACGACCTTTCATATTATCGGCTACTTTGATCAGTAGATCGATGTCCTGCAAGCGACCTTGGCCGGAAGTGATGGAATGAACAATTTTATCCAGCCAGCCTGTGCCTTCTCGGCAAGGTGTGCACTGACCACAAGATTCATGATGATAAAAATGAGTCAAATTCGCTAAGCAGTCCACCATGCACTGATTGTCGTCTAAAACAATCACCGCACCAGAACCCAGCATGGATCCTAAAGCTGCCAAGTTTTCATAATCCAAATTCGCGCGCATGGCTTCGTCCGCCGTGAGCACTGGAGCCGAAGATCCTCCAGGAATCACGGCCTTCAGCTTTCGACCGGGACGCATTCCGCCTCCCAGACCAAAAATCAAATCCTTCATCGGATAGCCCAGTGGAACTTCATAGTTCCCGGGTTTCATTATATTTCCACTGAGTGAAAAAAGCTTTGTGCCAGTGGACTTTTCAGTACCAATTTTTTTGTAGGCAGCTGCCCCGTCCTTGATGATCGGGACCACGGCTGCTAAGGTTTCCACGTTGTTCACAATGGTGGGCTTTCTAAGATAGCCCTGAACCGCAGGGAACGGTGGCTTCAGCTTAGGCTGTCCCTTAAGACCTTCCAAAGAAGAGATCATTCCTGTTTCTTCGCCGCAGATGTAAGCACCCGCACCCGCATAAACATCCATATCATGATCAAAACCCGAACCCAGAATATTTTTTCCCAAATAACCGGCTTTATAAGCTTCAGCAATTGCTTGCTCCAAAATACGAATGGATACGTAATACTCGCCGCGGACATAGATATAAGATTTTTTCGAGCCAATAGCGAAAGCAGAAATGATCATTCCTTCGATCAACTGATGCGGAGCTCTCTCCATCATCAAACGATCTTTGAAAGTACCTGGTTCACCTTCGTCCGCGTTGCAAAGCAAAAAGCGAGGTTCATTATTCTTTGGCAAGAAACCCCATTTGGTGCCCGTCGGAAATCCCGCGCCGCCGCGGCCCCGCAGTCCTGATGCTTTCACTTCATCGATTACGGCCTGAGGCTGAAGTTTCAAAGCTTTCGCCAAAACTTCATAGCCACCGCGTTTTTTATAACCATCAATTCCACGAAAATCATCATGGTGATAATGTTCTGTTAAAAGCTTTTGTTCGCTCATTGCAGTCCTCGCAAAATATTCATCGCAGATTCTGGTGTCAGATTTTCGTAGTAAGTTTCATTCACCTGCATCATTGGGGCAGTTCCGCAGCTTCCCAGGCATTCAGCTCGAGAAATTGTAAATTTACCATCTTCAGTGACTTCATCCATCCCAACCCGCAGCTCCTTGCAGAGATGCTGGGTCAGTTCGGGCGCCCCATTCACATGACAGGATAGCGTACTGCATATCTGAATATGGAACTTTCCAATTTGTTGTTTGTTGAACATAGTATAGAAAGTAAAAACTTCGTTGATTTTAGCCTCAGTGATTCCCATCACTTCAGACAAATGCCGAATGACAGGTGGACTAATCCAACCTTTATTTTCTTTTTGAGCCACGTAAAGTGCAGGAATGATCGCCGAATCAATGACCTCATAACGGGCCAATTCTTTTTTCACTTTGGCGAGACCTTCTGCACTTAACTTAAATGATTCTTTCAAAGTAATTGCTTCATTCATAGTTATCGATCCAATTCTCCGGCAATAACGTTCATACTTGCGACCGTTGCGATAGCATCCGCTAGGTAGCCACCTTTAACGATGCTAGGAAAGCTTTGGTAAATAGCGAAACAAGGAGGTCGTACTTTCAGTCGATAAGGATTGGCACTGCCATCACTCACTAAGAAAAATCCCAATTCACCGTTGGCAGCTTCCGTGGCATCGTAAATTTCCCCGACGGGAGGTCGCAATCCTTTGATGATCAACATAAAGTGATTCATCAAGCCTTCAATGTTTCCGTAGACATCTTTTTTCTCGGGTAAAACAATTCCTTTGTCGCGAATTGTGTAGTCGCCTGCAGGAACATTTTTGCAAACTTGCTCAACAATTCTTATGGACTGTTTCATCTCTTCGACCCGAACCAGATAACGATCATAAATATCGCCATTCGTTCCTACGGGTACGTCAAAATCGAGTTGATCATAGCCATAGTAGGGAGCCGTTTTTCGCAGATCCAAACCGACGCCACAAGCTCGAAGCAAAGGCCCAGTATAGCCCCACTGAATAGCTTCAGAAGCATGGACGGGCAGAACACCGCGAGTTCGTTTGATGAAAATCTTATTGTCGAGCATCAGCTTGGAGATTTCATCGACGCCTTCACGCATTTCTTTGCAGAAAGCCAAAACATCGTTGAACCATCCATCCGGTGCATCCTGAGCCATGCCTCCAATGCGAGTCATGGAAACTGTCAAACGTGCACCGCAGAGTTTTTCAAATAAAGTATAAACCTTTTCACGAAAAGTGAAGAGATGGAAAAAAGAAGTCAGGGCCCCCAGATCCACACCCCCTGTGCCAACCGAAATGGTATGATCGATGATTCGCGACAGTTCACAAAGAATCACTCGCATTGCCTGGGCCTTTGGCGGAACCGTGACTCCCAACAATCTTTCGACTGTTTTGCAATAGCCCACATTGTTCATGGGTGCCGAGCAATAATTCAATCTGTCAGTGTAAGGAATCACTTGGTTGTAAGGATGAGTTTCCGCCATCTTTTCGAAACAGCGGTGCAGATAACCAATTTCACAAGATGCCCGAACAATGGTTTCACCATCAAGTTCTGCCATCACACGGAGGGTTCCATGCATTGCCGGATGCGAAGGTCCGATGTTTAAAGGAACATAGCGGTCATCAAGAATGTCACCACGGATTCCGTTGTCGTTATCGAAATGAATCGGAAGAGTTTCAGTGCAATGCTGCTGCCGATCGGCTTCGTAATCTTTGCGCAGAGGATGCCCAACGAATTGGTGATGCGTGAGAATTTTTCTTAAGTTGGGATGGCCTCGGAAAACGATTCCAAACATATCGTAGGCTTCTCGTTCGAACCAATCCGCGGCTTTCCAAGTGTAGATCGCGGAATCAATGGATTCTCCAAGTTTTAGGGGACACTTAATTCGCAAGCGGCGAGCTGTTTTCGAGTTGAAGAGGTGATAAACGACTTCAAAACGAGCTTCGCGCTGCGGATAATCCACTCCACACACATCCATTAAGAAATCAAAAGTGCCAGTGTCTTTCAGATGTGAAAGTACGGGTAAGATTTCTGTCTTTGGGATGATCATCACATCATCACCCAAATAAGTTTCGAATTTAAATTCGTTGATGTTCAGCTTATCAGCAAGATCGGTCTTCAATTGATCCAGATTACTCATAGTCAGGTGCTTTCCAGTTGTCTTTCCAAGGTCGTGGCTGATTTTCACCAATCATTTTTTGCAGCAGCATCACCCCATCCAAAACCGCTTCGGGGGTCGGCGGGCAACCAGGGACATAAACGTCTACAGGAATCACCTTATCGCAACCCTGTAAAACGTGATAGGCGCGGTAAAAGCCACCGCTCGAAGCACAGGCTCCCATGGAGAGAACATATTTTGGCTCTAGCATTTGCCGATAAATTCGCACGAGGATGGGCGCCATTTTTTCAGTGATAGTCCCTGCGACCAGCAACAAATCGCTCTGCCGTGGAGAAAACCGCACCACTTCGGCTCCGAAGCGGGCCAAATCATACTTCGGCCCCATGACTGACATGAGCTCAATCCCGCAACAAGCGGTTCCGTAGGGAAGTGGCCAAAGGGCGTTTTTCCTACCCCAGGCACCAATCGCCTCAAGCTTTGTCGTCAGAGCAAAGGAACTGCCGTTCTCAGCACCCTGATCACCTGAAGATCTAGCTTTGGGAGTGGCAACAGGGATTGCGTTCGAGTTGGAATTAGACTGCATCTGCGTGTTGGCTTGACTCGGATCCGACATGTCGGAGGACCTCCGCGAAAGTTCTTATGGCTTAGATAAATTCAATCTACAGGAACCGGCTCAAGTATCAAGTCACTTTCAATTGGAAAACCAAGGATTTCCAGTACTCTAAAATTAAGAAATTTTTTGATTATATTATGTGTCAATTAGGACTTTTCACTCGACGCGGTCGCTGCAAATTGATTCACTCGGCTCGAATTGGACCACTCCAATTCACGCAAGAGGGGAAAAAAATGAATGGAATATCTCGCAAGCTGAAAAAATTGTCTTTCAAGACTCTGTCGCTAGTCATTGTGCAGGCGTTAGCGCTAGGTTTTGCACAGGCTATTCATGCTGCTCCAGACAAGTCCGCAGCCACGACTCAGGATGTTCTGGTGAAAATTGCTCCACAGGCATTATCCGCGTCTAAGAAAACCCTGAGCTTTTTGCGCACTCAAAGCAAAGATGTCCGCCCCCTCTTAGGCAACTGGTACCTTGTCAAAGCCGAAAATCCGCGAATTCAATCATCTTTGCTGCGGCAGCTTTCAAAGAATCCAGCCATTCTTCATGTTCAGCCCAATTATAAAATTAAACTCCTCACGGACTACTCGGTTCAGGATAAAAATCTACGAGCTCGAATTCTCAATCGCCTTTCTGACGCGGTCGGAGCGGGTCCCGGGGATCTAGGAGGAATGCCCATCCCTCCTGTACCACTCGATAACCCTGCTATCCCTCCAGTTGCTGAAGTCGGCCAAGGGGCTGATCCTGAATTTTCAAAACAATGGGGCATGCTGGACATCGGTGTGGCAGAAGCTTGGAAAACGACGACAGGTGACGAAGCCCTTGTCGTTGGAGTCATCGACTCGGGAGTGGATTACACTCACCCCGACTTATTGCCCAATATGTGGCGGAACCCCGGCGAAAGTGGCGACAAATCTGCAAACGGAATCGATGATGACGGCAATGGTTTTGTCGACGACGTGATGGGCTGGGACTTTGTTCAAAAAGACAACAAGCCTTTCGATCTACCTGTCGATGTTTGGCAGATGATCGTCGGTGGCGGAAATCCTGGCCACGGGACTCATTGCGCAGGGAATGTTGCAGCTCGAGGTAATAATGGAATTGGAATTTCTGGAGTCGCTCCCAACGTGAAAATCATGGCGCTGCGATTTATCAGTGAAAAAGGCGAAGGGACCACTGCAGATGCTATTGGCGCGATTAAGTATGGCGTCGATATGGGAGCCAAGATCCTGTCAAACTCTTGGGGTTCTGAGGGCGAAAATCCTGAAGATCCAACTTCGAACCAGGCACTCAGAGATGCAGTGACCTACGCTGAACAAAAAGGTGTTCTTTTCGTGGCAGCTGCTGGCAACGGTCACTCGGGTGTAGGCTATGACAATGACTCAGACCCTAAGCCCGCTTATCCAGCAAGTTATCCACATTCAAACATCATTTCTGTTGCTGCCTTGGATGTGAACAATTCTTTGGGTTCTTTCTCCAACTGGGGAGCTACAAGTGTCGACATCGGCGCCCCTGGGGTTGCCATTTTCTCTACCACAGTCGGTGGAGGCTACAGCGATAAGGTCATCGATATTCCCGGGTTGATCACTGCAACTTGGGATGGCACTTCTATGGCGGCCCCCCATGTGGCCGGAGCCGCTGCTCTTTACTGGTCTAAGCATCCGACGAAATCTTTGGCTGAAGTGAAAGCTGCGATTCTAGAAAGTGCAAAACGGATCGACAACTTGACTGGCAAAGCAGTCAGCCAAGGAAAACTCGACGTCGGTAATCTTCTGAAGTAGCCTTTCGGCCATCTCAGTATGGCCGAACATCAAATGCCCTCACCTCAATCTGAACTTCCTCAGGAGCTGCTCAAAAGGCCGCTCCGGTTTTATATTAAACAAAATTGGCGCAATTTTTCCTTGGGTTTGTTTTTTCTTTTTATAACCAATGGAATGGATGCCCTTTACCCTTTGGTTCTAAAAATTGGAATCGACCAGGTTGTCGCGAAAGCCCCGCCCAAAGATATTTTTCAAACTTCCCTGATGTTCTTTGTGATTCTGGCAATTTTGGCAGGCACACGCTATGCGTGGCGTACTTTCTTTGCGGCCTATCACACGGATTCTGCGGAAGATTTAAGACGGCGGGTTTTCGCGCATCTGACTAAAATGAATCCCCGATTTTTTCAGAAGAATCCCACAGGCGAACTGATGAGCTTGTTGATGAATGACATTCAAGCTTTTCGCAATGGCATCGGCAGTTCGATTCTGATTCTGGTGGATGGGATCATGCTTTGTTCATTTTTAATTCCGTTTATGATTTACCTGAATCCGGATTGGACTTGGAAAACCATGGTGTTCCTGCCCTTTGTTCCCCTCTTGATTAAAAAAATCACGGCAAGCTTGTACGAGAATTTCAAAATCCAGCAGGAGCGCACAGCGGATTGGTCCGGCTTTGCGCAAGAATCTGTAGCGGGTGTCAAAGTTTTGAAGAGCTTTAGCTTAGAAAATCTGCGCACCAAAGCCCATAACTCTCTGAGTGGAAAGGTCGAAGAGGCTGCCAATCGCACGGCTCGCGTGGATTCCCTTTTCTCGCCGATTATGACCTTTGGCGCCTCTACAGGAACAGTCATTTTACTTTTTATTGCTGGACCTGATGTTCTGTCCGGGGCCGCTACGGTGGGAACCCTAGTCGCTTTTCAGCGTTATATCTCTAAGCTCACTTGGCCGATGACGGCTCTGGGCTATGGGACCTCTCAGTACCAGAAAGGCATGGCTTCGTTTGAAAGAATAAAAGCTGTGCTTTTAGAAAAACCTGAAATTGCCGATGTCGGACTTTCAGAAATCACCGAATTCAAATCCTTAGAAGTTAAAAATCTTGGTTTCAGTTACGAAACTCAGCCGGTTCTTGAAGGCGTTTCGTTCCAGCTGAAACAGGGTCAAACTTTGGGAATTGTAGGCTCAGTGGGAAGTGGCAAGTCGACCCTTCTGCATTTGCTCTGTCGATTTTATGAAAAATCGCAAGGCGAAATTTTAATCAACGGCCAGCCTATCGAAAACTTCAGTCTGATTTCACTACGAAACATGATGAACTTGGTGACTCAAGAACCCTTTCTTTTTTCTGACAGCATTGAACAAAATTTATTTCCGTTCGGAATTCAGACTGACGAACCAAATATGAAAAAGCTTCCGACCGAAGAACTTTTAAGCGAGGTAGACCTGTGGGATGAAGTGAGCGGCTTACCTTCTTCGTCTCAATCACAATTGGGCGAGCGCGGAGTCAATCTTTCTGGTGGCCAAAAACAGCGCTTGTCATTGGCAAGGGGACTGGCAAGGAAAACGACGAGTGGGCAAACTCTTTTGCTGCTGGATGATGTTTTGAGTGCTGTGGACTCTAAAACCGAGAAAAAACTGATCGAAAGCTTAACTAAGGGCCAACAGACTCGGATCATTGTTTCACATAAAATCAGTGCACTGAAAAACTGCGATGGAATCTTAGTGTTGAATCAGGGTAAAATGTTGGATTTTGGAATTCATTCGGAGCTTTTGAGTCGCTGTTCATTTTATCGAAATTTGGTCCACCTGCAATCAGAAGAAAGCGTGGCGCCGTGACCGAATACCTTCAAGAAGATCAGGTCAAGGCGAATATCACTCTCTGGCAAACCCTGAAGGGCCTTTGGCCCTATGGCAAAGGATACCGCCGCTATTTTTGGATCAGCGCCGCTGCAGTTGTGACGGTGGGTGTGAGTTCGCGTATTCTACCCACCTTGATCGGCATCGCCATCGACGATGGTATTATGAAAAATGATTCCTCGATGCTGGTGAAAATGGCTTTGGCTTTTTTACTGGTCCAAAGCGTTTATGCGGTGTCGAACTACATCTATAGCTATTATTTTCAAAAATTTGGGAATCGTTTATTGTTTAACCTGCGCGAAAAGCTGCACGATCATGTTCAGCATTTACCAGTGGCTTATTTTGATCGAACACCTACAGGAAGAATTGTGACTCGTCTTACGAATGACACGGAAAACCTGGCAGGCCTAGCCTCCGATGGTTTGGTGAACGTGGTGGTCGATGGCATAATTCTTTTTTCTATCGTGACTGCGATGATTCTCATTTCGCCTTTGCTGACTCTGGCCACCCTATTTGTAACACCATTTTTTATCTGGCTGTCGCTGGTCTTGTCGAACCGAATGAAAGTCGCCCTTCGGGATTCGAAGAAGAAATTTTCTGAGCTCAACTCTTTTGCCTCTGAACGAATCAATGGAATGAAGACTGTACAGATTTTAAATCTTCAATCGGCGGCACAGGAGACTTACAGCCGGTATTCAAAGGACTATCGAAATGTTTTGATGAAGTCTCTGCGCACTTCGGCTCTGCTGCATCCTACAATGAACCTCTATAATGCAATCACGATCACGATTGCCTTGGGGCTTGGGGGATATTTTTCCTTGGAGTTTGGTCTGTCGGTGGGTGCCTTGGTCGCCTTTTTATTGCATGTGCAAGACACCATACCCAACCTGAGGGAAATTCTTGATAAATACCAGCAGTTTCAAAACAGCATCACCTCTTCAGAACGTGTGTTTCAACTTTTGGATGAGCCCGCAGAAGCCTCAGGCAAAATTCCAGCTGCCGCAAATCGATTTTTGGATATTGAATTTCGTGGTCTGACTTTTCACTACCAGCCTGGCCTTAAACCTGCCCTGGTGGATCTTGACTTAAAAATTCCTCAAGGCACACGCGCCGCAGTGATTGGCCGCACCGGCAGCGGCAAGTCCACTTTGATTTCCCTGCTGATGAAGTTTTATGCGGCTGAGCCTCGCGAACTTTGGATAGGTGGTCGACCGATTGAAGAATGGTCCACCAGCGAGCTGCGCAGCCAAATTGGTTTGGTTCAGCAAGATCCTTTTCTGTTCCGCGGAAGCTTAGTCGAAAACGTAACCTTGGGTAAAGAAGGTTTGGCTGCAGAGGACGTGAAAGCGGCCTTTGAAAAATTGGGCTATTGGCCCCTTCTTGCTCGGTCCGGGCGAGACCACTTTTTTCAAGTGGAAGAAAGAGGTGCCAATCTATCCGCGGGCGAAAGACAAATCATAGCTTTTGCTAGGGTTATGGTTCATCAGCCTCAGCTGCTCATTCTGGATGAAGCTACGGCAAATATCGATTCAGAAACCGAAGCAGTCCTTCAAGCGGCTACGGAAGTTATTCTTCGCGGACGCACTTCCATCGTCATTGCTCACCGTTTGTCAACGATTCAGAATTCCGATTGTGTGTTTGTGCTGAGCGAAGGCCGATTGATTGAGTCCGGTTCCCCGAAGGACCTGATCGACTCTCGAGGAATGTTTTTTGATTATTTGAATGAAGGCAGCACTAAAGCTTTAAGTTAGCGAACTCCGCGCTTCGGAGGACGTGTGTACCAGTTTGTTTCTTTTCCTTGGTCCCTGACCGAAGAGCCTGGCTGGAGTTCGTCTCCCTTTTTGTTGTAGTACCTAGTCCTTGCATAGCAGGAGATCGGACTGGAAGACATTCCTCTTCCGCTATTGCTCTTGTACATCAGTGGCGTGATCTTAAAACCATTTGCGTTGATGGCTCGCACTCGCCACTTGGTAAAATCCAGTTGCTGCAAAGTTCTTTGAGCCGCTGCTTTTTCTGTAGGACTTGTTGCATAGATTTTCTGTGAACTCTTAGCTCTGCAATCTTGAAATCGACCCTCTTCATGAATTGAGGATAAGTCGCGGCAGCTCACCGGGTAAGTCACTGCGAAACTTTGATCCTGTGCCTGACAACGAATGGAGAAGGCGTTCCCCTCCGTGAGGCATTCGCAGCGAAGCGAATCATTCCAAGGCCTAACCTCTCGGCCGATAGCGAGGTCCCCGAGCAGAAAAAAGCCACAGATGATGAGGCTGTTTAAAATGAAATTACAAAAGCTTAGGCGCATTAAGGATCCAATACTGCAATTCGATTGCCTCAGAATGGAATCCCCTAAGACCTGTAATTACTTATGAGAGGATGCATTTGAGGAATCTCAGAGCAGCTGTCAAATATCGCCAGGCCCTGAGAGCAAAATTTCTCAAGCTTAAAATCTCAAATGAACAATTCAAACTGATTTTGAACAGGATGTGTAATTCCTCGTTCAATTCCTTTAGGAATATTTTGCTATTTCATATTGAAGACTAGAGGAGGTCGTTCGTTGATTTCTCGAAAAATCGAAAAACCTGATTCTTCTATTGGTCGACCGAATAAACGTGTGCAACTCATATTAGGGGGTAGAAGGAAATCTTTGAGATTCTTTTAGTGCGGCTTGTTTGCGAGCTCTTATCTGAGCTCTTGTTGGCAAACTCTCACAACTGACATTTTTGCCATAGCTTCGATCGCAGATCGTCTGATAGTCTTCAGCCCGCTTGAGTGCTGTTTCGATAGGTGTTTTTTCAACACGTAAGTCTTCAACTATGCAGCTATGGTCATTCGCAAGTCTTAACTTTGGAAGCGCAGCCCTGGCGCTTATCCTTACAGCATGATTATTATCACAGATCACTTTATAGTGCCTGCATTGCTGTTGGCTTTTCTCCTCTGCAAAGATATTAAATCCGTAGATTCTAGCTTGGCTTAAGGCTTTCAAAAAAGTGGTGTAGGATTGACTGGCCTCATTGCAAATCTTTTGAGGGTCAGCTTGAGACACCGCAGGATTTATGACCACAATTGCAGTGAGTATGAGTAAACACAACTGAGTCTTCATAATGTACTTCGGTTTAGACATCACAGGAAACCTACCTTGTTGATAAGATTAATTGCTAAGCTTATGCCAAAAATCAGCTTCAATGAGTTCGCTTTGATCTTCAATCTCTCACTGTGAGACATCAAGGTTTGGACAGCTGCTGCTGAAGAGATGCAGCTTCACCAGCAGCTTTTAAGTTCGGTAACTCGATCGGTCCGCTGAAGAATAAATTCAGTGGAATCAATAGCATAAGCTACGTCCAAAGAATTTTGTCACATTTCCGCTGTCATTTTACTCGTATAGAAAACAGCCAAACTCGGCTGACTGAAAGGATCCAAATATGAGTATTCTAAGTGCTTCCGTCATTCTCATCGTTTCGGCAATTGTTGCAGGTGCAGTGCTATTACCCAGGACTTTCAAGGTTGAAAGGTCCATTGAAATTAGCGCTCCGAAAGAAAAGATCTTTATGTATCTTAAGGATCTAAACAATCGCAAAGAATGGACCTCTTGGTTTGAACAAGAACCAGGGGCGCAAAGTCAGTTCAACGGAACTATAGGAGCCATTCATTCAAGTTTCTCATGGCAAGGTAAAGCAATGGCGTCGGGACGTGTAGAAATTGAAAACTTGAAACCCTCAGAATTGATACAAACGAAGCTCGACTTTTTTACACCATTCACAATGACTTCCCAAGATAGCTTTATTCTTTCAGAAAAAAGTTCTGGCTCTACGAAAGTCATATGGCGCAACGAGGGAGGACTTGCCGGAACTCAAAGGATTTTTGGCCTATTTTTAGATCGCTTGATTGGCAAGGATTACGAAGCAGGATTAAATAAACTCAAACACAAATTAGAATCTTTATAAAGGAGATCAAATGAAATACATGATGCTGATCTATGGGAATGAAGGCGCCTGGCAAAAAATGTCTGAAGAAGAATCAAAAAAAGCATATATGGCTTATATGGACTTCAATCAGAAATTGGTTTCGTCAGGAAAACTAGTGAGTGGCGAACAATTGCAGTCATCAAAATCTGCAAAGACCATTCAATCCTTGGGCGGGAAAGTAGTAACAACGGATGGACCTTTTGCCGAGACAAAAGAGCAGCTTGGAGGTTACTACATTCTAAATGTTGAATCTGAAAAAGAAGCAATCGAACTTGCTTCAATGTGCCCAGCCATCCACGGCGGAAAAATTGAACTTAGACCGCTCCATGGAACTTCTGCTTCTTGATAGAGAAAATTTTATTCGGAATCTTTCAAAAGGAAAAGGCTCGAATTATTTCCAGCCTTTTCAAAATATCTAGGGACCTCGATTTAGCAGAAGATGCCTTTCAAGAAGCTTGTAAAATTGCATCAACTTCTTGGAAAGAAGATAAGCTTCCAGATAAACCAGCAGCATGGCTGACCACAGTAGCTAAACACTCGCTATTTAGAAGATTGAAGGAAGACTCCCTCAAGAGGGACTCCTTGATCAATGACTTGACGGAATTTTCCGAGGATTCGGAGCTCCATTTGAAAAATACGACTATAAATGGAGAACATTCAAAACTCCGATTTCTTCTTGCATTGTGTTCTTCGAACTTGCCAGAAAAAAGCAGAGCTGCCTTGGCCCTCTCCATTTTTTGCGGATTGACCCATTCGGAGATAGCAAAAGCGTTTCTGGATACCGACGAAGCGACTCGGCAAATGATTTCTCGCGCGAAGAGAAAATTAAAGTCAAAAACCAATTTAAAGCGAATCGAGGATATTTACTTAAAAGAAAATATTTCTTCATCGTCGATGTCCACGATTTTAGCGACTATCTACCTACTGTTCAATGAAGGACACTTGTCTTCTGGAAAGGAAAGTTTTTTTCGGCTGGAGCTGACCCAACATGCCCTTGATTTGATCCGAGAATTGATTCAATGGTGCAATGGTGACGCTGAGGCAGAGGGCCTCCTAGCACTTATGCTATTTTGCCAAGCGAGAAAAGATGGACGCATCTCAGAAAGTGGCGAGCTTGTTCTTTTGGAAATGCAAGACTATGCCCTCTACGATCAAGCAATGATTTCGGCGGCACAAAATATTTTAGATGCTGCCATCTCAAAAAGACAGCCTGGGCAGTATCAACTCCAGGCTGCCATTGCATCTTTGCACTGCGACTCCGGGCCAGAAAAAAAAATTGATTGGCCTCAGATCTGCGCCCTCTATGCCCGCCTGCTGGAGTTCAACTCGAGTGCGGTGATTCAGCTCAATGCTGCTGTTGCCGTTGCTATGGCTGGCGAACTTAAAAAGGCAGTCGCTTGGCTGAACAAGATTGAAAAATCACAGCAACTCAAAAAATATCATCTCTTCTATGCAGCGAAAGCAGAGCTGCTTATGAGACTTGGATCAAAAGCCAAGTCTTTAAAATATCTCAGTTCTGCTATCCAGTTGTGCCAGAACAAAACTGAGAAACTACACCTCACAAAGCGCATGAAAGCCTTCGAAGAGTCGCCAAGCGCTGAGTAAGCACTTCAAAAAAAGGCTCTGTCTAAAATTAAATTTTACTTTTTAGTTCGAACTTTCGGAAGGCCTGCGACCAAATCTTTTTCTTTACCCGCGCACAAAGCGTGTCCAAAACCACCAGCGCTTTTTGCATCTTTGATATCAAAAATAATCTGGTCATCTTTAGTGGGAGCAACACCACCGGGCACATAGTCCAGCTCCAGCGAGGCCCTCGTGCGCCAAGCGATATTGTGATCTGCACAGCTGGAATCACCACTCACACCAAGGCCACCCAAAAGTTCGCCTTTGGAATTGTAAAGCGCCAAACCACCGCCGAAAACATTCACACCGCCGATGCGTTCATCGACCATTGGGTCTCGCGAAGTACCAAAGTGTTTCACTTTACCCTTGTAGGCAACCAAAGTGTTCACAGGATTGGATTCTTGCAGACCAAACAGTGAACCACCTGGTTGTACCGCCGAGTACAGATTCGCCGTAGAAAGTGCGAGGCCCGTCAGACTGAATGCATTCGCTGTATTGGCTTTCTGAGCAGAAATCACTCGGCTGCCAGGCCACTGAGCACCGGCGTCAGCACCAGTGTAGGCGACAGCGCAAACCACACCACTGCGATCGACAAGAGAGCCCCACATATCGAGATTGAAACCACCATTGTCTTGTTTGCGTGCTTCGATGAGCGCTTTTTTCAATGCTTCATAGGAAGGAAGTTCTTTGCAGCCATTGTCAGCAGCGAAAGCAGTGTCAGCCAGAACACTTGTCATTAGGACACTTGCTGTCAGGGTCAAAACAATAAAAGAATGCAGTGGTTTCATTGGAGTCTCCTTCGTTCATTAAACAAATCTAGGCCCGACAGGGCCTCTCGAAGAAGTATTACTGCACTAGTTTACTGATGAACACAACTGAAGGAGTCGAATCTCTAAAAAACTTTAGACTCCGCCAGCGGGTTTGAAGTCGATCGTCACTTTAGCTTCAGGATTAGGCAGAGCCTCACCATGAAAGCGGATCAAGTTGCCTTCCGTTTCATAAGTCCAACCATTCACGGGATCATTGGGAATCAACTTGCTATCAACAAAAACTTTGATGGTTTCAACGAGCGGCAGTCGATCCAAGGGAAAATCAGTCATGACCTCTATTAAGCGCTTTTGAATGTTCGCCACGGCTCCACCAAAAGAGGTATCGCAGATGGAAGCTTTGATTCCTCCGGAATATTCAGCTAGCGCCACGTATTCATCAGATGGCTCATTAAATTCTGGAGTCGACTTACAGCTGCCCTCAAGATCCAGCACGCCCAAATGGTTGGCGACCCAATTTCTGTAAGTCGTTCGTTGAGCCTGTATGGGCGGCTTCAACAGATCTAAATACTGTGCCACTTTCAAAGGTTCCATATCGCTGTAATCATTTTCATTTGTTAGCAAGATCAAAGAAAGCAAGGCTTCGCTTCGCAAAAATCCAGCGCCTTCGGTGGCAAGATACTCTGAACTGAGTGAAGCAAGTATAGCCTCAAAGCCCCTCTCGACGTTCGAGCCATTTTCACCGAGTTTTATCCGGCTTTGCAAAAGGGTCGCTAAATCTTTTGTCTCCGAAGTAATAAAGCGTGGGGTCCCAACAAAGCGTCCACCCGTTTTATCATTCATCGTAGTTGTGATAATCGCAAAATGCGCGTCGATTCCCGCGGACTTGAGTGAGGCCACTAAGGCAGGGATCTCTGCGGAAAAGCGATTTTGATATTTTGCCATCGAAGGCGAATTATCCACTAAGATAAGAAAATCCACCTTCGCATTCCATTTTGATTCCTGAGCAATAACGGCTTGCTCGGGCATGGTATCGAAATCGTGTTTCGTATTGCATCCCAAGCTCAGAGACCAAACTAGTCCCAGAGCACCCAACTTCAATCTGCTCGATCCATCCATGGTTCTAAGCTCCTTGTTTTTCTTTTTCCGTAAAGGTCTTAATCGCCTTTTGAACAGTTTGACTGATACTTGTGAACTTGACTCCATAGCGCACTTTCGCTGGTGAACCAGACACTTCCATAGATTGCTTACTCACCACCGCACACAAAGCATTGAAGGGAGGGACTCCATCACCTGGTTTAAAATGCAAAAACAAAGTCTGGCCGGGCTCCAAGGTTGGCGAGTCCACTGTAATACCTGCTCCGAAGGCACTGATTTCAAGAGCTTCGCCCCTCCACACTGACCGATTGTTGTGAACCACTAAGGATGCTCCATATTTTGCGCGAGCATGGCGGCGTCTAAAAAATACTTCCTGAACCTGAGGTAAATCAGAATTTTTTAAACTCCGAATTTTTTCGGGCTTAAACTCTTCGACCTCTGCGACTCGCTTCCAGCCCGACATTGATGCATTCCAAATGTAGTCGAATTCATAAAGATTTTTTTCTTGGAGCATCTTGATCACCTCAAGATATGCAAAAGGACCGTAGCGATTGTCCCCTTTAAGAACAAACCACTCTTTATCATCCTTCTGGCCAGAAGCCGATGTTGCCGGCGTCGCAGGAGTTGGTCCCATACTTGGAGCCTCCGTAGGTGCATACTTAAAGTGTTCTGCAAAATGTTGATGGTCCATGAGTACGACCCAGTCCTTTTTGGCCTCATCATAAAGATAGTCGGACCATGACAAATCTTTCGATTTGAGACGTTGAAGGACTTCACCCTCAGACCAAGGACCTAGTTGCTCGCCATTCTTCGAAAGATAAAAACTTGTCATATTATTTTCTCCCTACCTTTGTTTTATCGGTCGAGTCCTGCAAGACTTTAGTCACATTCTAACTTTCTTTCAGGAATTCTGCAGAGTTGAAAAATGTGTCGAACTCTTGAATCCCGAAATGGCCTGTCTAAGGATTTTGACTAAAAAATCTGCTGTCTCATTTGTGGAATATCAGAATAAGAAACGATCTATTTTTCACTCTTCAAAGCAGACCAAAGTCCTTAGACTGAAAACAGTGAACTGGATTCTTAGGGGGATTCCGTGAAATCAAGTTTTTCATCAAACTCAATGAAAAGTAATGCTTCGGCTCGAATGGTATTTATCGCGCTCCTGCCATTTCTGTTGATCTTAGTTTTTCAGAATTGCTCCCAACATCAGTTCCAAACTCAGGACGAAGTCACTGCTTCTAGCTTGAAAGCAGGCGAGGATGATAGTTTTGTCACCATGGAGGACACGGCCTTAAACTCCGAAGTGCGATCGATCGGCAAACTGACCTTCAAGGGAAGTAAATTTCAGCTCATAGGCACTCCAATCAATGGAAGCGTGACCGCCTTTGATGAAGCGACGGGATCCTTTTCCTACCTGCCAGCGAAAGATTTCTACGGTAAAGACAGCTTCACATTTTCGGAACTGGTCGACGGTGACGAGGCCCCAAGCATCCGGGATGCTCAGATCCTTGTTGATCCTGCGAACGATCTTCCTTGGATTGATGCCGATAGCTTTCAGTTTCCTATGAACTCCAAGGACAACGAAGTCACTGCAAAAGGCCGAGATCTTGAAGATCCAAATCCAAGCCTTCATCTTTCAGCCACAGGCAATCGCGACAGCATTGACACTGAAGGTGGTACCATTAAAAAAATCGCTGAAGGTAAATTTCTTTACACACCAAAATTCGGATTCCGCGGACTAGATACGATAAAGATTTACGTGAAAGATTCAGCGGGAGACGTCAACACCAAGGACCTGTCTATATTGATCGGAAATCCATTTCGAGATGTGCAACCCGCTATGGCAGTCCGAGCCATGGGCTGCATCACTTGCCATGCACAAATAGACTCCCCAGTGATCACTGATTTTGGCCATGGCGATCCCTACTTTTTTGGAAAATCCGCTCTCGCCGTCGGTGGAACCCTATTCGATGACCACAAAACTTTCGCCATGATTTACGGAGACCATGATTCTGCATCTTGGCTGTCAGCAACTTTTAAATCTAAAATCATAGTTCCAAATGCTACTATTGGAGTCGATTTAAAAACCCAAGTCCGTATGGTAAAAAACACTGCTGGAGAGATGGTACCAGCTTATGATATTAACCATGCTCGCTTCGCAGCGAAAACGGTGCGTGATTACGTGGATGCCGTAGAAGCTGACAAACGTGCCAAAGGAAAAAGCGCCGCAAACACCGAAGTGAAAAGTAAAGTGTTTATCGGTGCGCCCAGTGCTGCAGTGATTCGCGCCCGAACAAGCTTAGATGCCGGCGGGTTTAAATATTACAAGAACACAAATACCTCACCCGACTTGGTGCAGCGATTCCGTATGAACCAAAGTGAGTCGTCTCGATTTTGGACCGGTTTTCCAAAGGCAATACCAGACCTTGCGCAGAGTTTGGACTGCGATTGATGATTGAAATTTATTTTTTGCCCTTTGAAAA
>Ga0247843_1004032_pt1 | contig 22642 bp, 17 predicted proteins | sample LaCruzMarch2017__FD_192420 | JGI IMG/M metagenome (GOLD analysis project Ga0247843, IMG submission 192420) | Freshwater microbial communities from meromictic Lake La Cruz, Castile-La Mancha, Spain - LaCruzMarch2017_8m | ecosystem: Environmental > Aquatic > Freshwater > Lake | place: Spain...
GTTGATTTCTAACGCTATCGCGGGGAGCGTCATAACAACAATCGTTAATAGGGGGACGATGTCATCAACTATCGCAGCGATCCGGAATCAGGGGGGCGTCATATCGCTAATCAATAATTCTGGCGCTATCAGCAGTAATGATCAAACAGTTCGCAACACCGGAGCCATTCTCGATCTCATCAACACAGGCACTATCGTCGGTACAAGTGCTGGCATTGATAACTCTGGCTCTGGCGTGATCTATACGCTGCATAACCAGCAGGGCAGTAGCGGCGGTAGTCCGTTAACCTACAGTGGGATCTTGCCCATAAAATACAGGATTCTTATTGCTGGCACGACAACTTTTGGTCGATTGTCTGCTGGGTCGGTGACAGGCGTTACAGAATTTGGTGTCTCGCGGTTTTCGACGACCAGTCCATCAATTATCAACATGACATTTGCGAATGTTCTAGTCGGTATCACCCCTGCAAATCTTGGCCTAGGGTCAGCCACGACCGTCAGTGATACATCTAATGGCTACTCATATACATTGACTCAAACCGATTTAGTCTCAAAGTCCTGGAGCTTGACTATTACTGCTTGCAGAGATTGCACCTCAGGTGGTTCGGATTCATCGTCAGGTGGAACAAGTATTTCAAACATCTCAAGCGGAACTAGCGTCGGGCTAGCTTCAATTAGTACGAGTCCCGTTTTGTCTGGTGGCACACTTGTACTGTTAAGTGGCGACAGCTCAAGCACCGCGTTTAGCGTGACCAGCGCAAGTACGATTCAAAGTCCAACCTCCGGTAACGCCACGTTGTCTGGTGTATTTTCTGGGGCGGGTGGTTTAACGTTTATCGGCACAGGCAGCACGACCATGAGTGGCGCCAATACCTACAGTGGCGGCACGACAGTCGCCGGCGGCACCTTGGTGGTGGCGGGCCCTTCGCCAACTGGTACGGGCGATGTGTTCGTGGCGTCTGCGGGTACGTTGATGGGCACGGGCACGATTGCCGGCAATAGTATTGTGAGTGGTGTGCTTAAGCCGGGTAACTCTCCGGGCTATTTGTCTTTCACTCAAAGCTTGACGCTGAACTCTGGGTCGACTTATCAGCAAGATATCGCGGGTGCGACTCAAGCAAGCAGCTCTACTCCTGTGGGTGCTTCAGGCTATTACTCATTTGTGACTGTGGGTAGTCAATTGACGATGACTTCGGGTGCAACACTCACGCCACGCTTATCAAACCTGTTTAATGCAAGTGAAGTGGGCTATGGCAGCAGCATTTATGTACCAGTGTTGGGCGACAAATTTCGTATCATCACAGCTACAGGTGGGATCACAGGGCGCTTCACCACCCTCACCCAACCTGCCGAGCTAAGCAGCGGCACGCAATTCATCGCGTTTTATAACGTCAACAGTAGTAATAGCGTTGATCTTGTCACGGTGCCGACTTCGTACAGCACGACCTTGAACTCAAGCTCCACAAACGCTAAGTCTGTGGCGGGCGTTTTGGATCAGTTGTTGGGTGTAAATAAAGCTGGTACGGCATCGTCCGCGCAAGACTCGTTACTCTACGCTGTAGCGGGTCAAACCGCAGCAAACTTGCCTACCTTCGCGCAGACACTTGCTGGTGAGATTCACGCCGCCTCAATCGCAACCCTGCCCCAAACCGCGCAACGCGTGCAGCAATCGGTGTTGGCACGCTTGGGTGACTATCCGATGGCGCCTAGCCAGATCAACCCTGCGCTTAACAACTCACTGTTAACAGGCGGTATCAGCGCAACAAACCCTTCGGGGCTGCCCACTGCAAGCATGAGCACAAATCCAGCAGTGAACCAGAACACCGTCAACGTGACGAGTGCTGCGGTGAAAGACGGCAGAGCGTGGGGTGAGATCGCGTATCAACGCGCTGAGCGCGCAAGTAACAGCGCTGGTAATGGGTTCAACAGCAATCTGTACCAAATCGTCACCGGTGTAGATGCGTACTCAGATGCAGCGCTCGGTTTAAAACTAGGCGGCGGCATCGCGTTATCCAACACAACCGTCTCGGCCAATGGTGGCAACAGCACAATCCAACAAGGCTCGCTGTTTGCCTACGGCAAAATGTCTGTGCTGCAAGACTATGTCTTGGATGGCATGGCAAGCGTGGGCTTGAGCTCAACCAAGCTATCGCGTAATGATCCAACCGGCTACACAGGGGGGTTTAGCAGCAAAGCGGTGCTGGGTAATGATGCGCTGGTAAGCGTGGGGCTTAGCCGTGGGTTTGAGTACAGCGAGCTACGTGTCACACCCTACGCACGCCTAAGCTATCAGTACGTGGGTCAAAATTCGTATGACGAAGGCAGTGGCGCTGCAGCACTGAACATTGCTCGCGTTAGCGGCAGTGCAGTACGAGGCGTGATTGGTGTTGCAGCTGGGTCGCTCAATAAAGATCCATTTAAAGATGAGTACACCTATCGTGCCAACATTGCCGTGGGTGCTGATACCTCAGGCTTATTAAACCCAACGCTCAACACCACGCTGGGTGGTTATTCAAGCAGTGTCACGACAGCGACCGCAGGCTCTACCTTTGTACAAGTGGGGTTGTATGGCACAGTCAAAATTGCTGATAATACTTATGCCTATGCGGGTGTATCGGGTGAAGCCAGATCGGGGCAGACGCTTTACGGCGGCAGTGTTGGCTTGCGCTTGGCGTTTTGATATCAGCACGCCCTGCTCCACCATACCGCGCAAGACCATCCGTTCGAGGATGATTTTTTTTTGCTCTCGCTCATTCGTGCAAGTTATTCAACTCATAGCTAGTACTGCGCCCACCTGCATTGGCTTTGCGCAACACGCCGCGTGTCAACAGCTCGGTGATGTCGCGCAAGGCGGTATCGGGTGAGCATTTAGCGATGGCGGCCCACTTGGTACTGGTGAGCTTGCCGTCAAAGCCGTCGAGCAGACGGTTGAGCAACTTTACTTGTCGCTCGTTCAGTGGTGTTGTGGCCCAGCGTTGCCAAAATTGCGTCTTTGCCAGCACCGCACTCATCGTGAGTTGTGCCTGGTTGACCGCCTGATGTAGCGTATGCAGAAACCACGTCAACCACTCGGTCACGTCGAGCGAGGTTTTTTGTGTGCGCTCAAGGATGTCGTAGTAAGCCTTGCGTTCTCGCTGGATTTGCGCCGACAGGCTGTAAAAGCGCTGGGGGCTGCCATCGGCGCGGGCAAGAAATAAATCGCCCACGGCTCTGGCAATACGGCCATTGCCGTCATCGAAGGGGTGCAAGGTCACAAACCAAAGATGCGCGAGCCCGGCTTTGATAAGCGGTGGCTCGCCGCGTGAAACGTTAGCCCACTTCAAAAAAGCCGCAGCTTCTGTTTCAAGTTGCTTAGCGGGCGGCGCTTCAAAGTGAACGCGTTGACGGCCGATTGGGCCCGATACCACTTGCATGGGGCCCGTCGCATCATCGCGCCACGCACCCACATTGATTTTGGCTAAGCCGGTGTAGCCGGTTGGAAAGAGTGCCGCGTGCCAGCCGAACAAGCGCTCGCGAGTGACTGAAGACTGGCAATTGACCGTTGCATCAAGCACTAACTCAACCACACCCTCGACATGGCGATCTGCCGCAGCCAATGCACCGATGTCGACGCCAAGCCGACGGGCAATGGACGAGCGAACAGACGCTACGTTCAGATACTCGCCCTCGATCTCACTGGTTTTCATGACGTCTTCGGTCAAAGCCGAAAGGCTTGCCTGATCGCGCAAGGCCATGCCAACATCAGCCAGCCTCCCCAGAAGCAAGCCTTGTGCGCGACTGACCTCAGCCAAAGGCTGCGCCAAAGCCGCTAGGTCGTAACGCCAGTTCGACCAGTCTGGGGCTTGCCAAATGTAGGTGTAATCTCCGCTTTTCATGCGGAGATTATGAGGTGTATTGACCGCAAGTGCAAGTGAATTTCAAGCATGCCAACCCTTCGAGGGTGTTTTTTTTGGACTAAAAATTACGATAAATTCACGCGGGAATCACTCTGCGTTGATTTTTTCTGAGCCCTCAGCCAAAGCACGCTTCAAAAATAATCAGGCGGGACTTTAGCCGACGTTTTGCCAACTTCTACCGTGCTTTGCGCTTATTGGCCAATCTAAATATGGATAATGGAAAGTGCTTGCGAGGCTTCGTGTCAACGCATTAGGTGCACGCACACATCCGATTGTCTTTGCTGCAGCCATTCGCCAACTCGGTGATCAGCAAAGCTTAACCATTCAAAGTAACAAACTAGGTCTAGACATGGCACTGAGTAAGCTGCAACCTTGGAAAATTCTTATCGTCGATGATGAAAAAGGGCTTCATGATGTCACGCATTTAGTATTGCGAAAGATGCAATACGCCGGACGTCCGATTGAGCTAATCAGTGCTTACTCAGCCCAAGAGGCTGAAGAGATCATCAAGGTCACTCCAAGTATTGCGGTTGCGGTGATTGATGTCGTCATGGAACATGATCAGGCTGGCTTAGATCTTGTAAAAGTTATTCGCAATCAATACGGCATGAATAAAGTTAGGATCATCTTGCGCACCGGCAATCCCGGCATGGCCCCTGAGCGAGAGGTCATTCAACATCTTGAAATTGATGACTATCGCGATAAAACCGAGCTCACCGCAGATCGTTTATTTTCAGTCGTGTATACAGCACTTCGCTCGTATCATGCACTCAAAACCATTGCTGAAACGTCCCGCGGTCTTGAGCAGATTCTTCTTTCAACTGGCGCAATGCTTGAAGATAAAAATGATCATTGCGCACTGTACCTTGCACTTTTGAAAAATCTTCAAGAAGTTAAAGTCATCTCGGATTGCTCTTTGCTGCTGGGCGATGTCATGGGCATTTATTCGGCGCCGACTGAGCCGATTATTGCTATGTCAACCGGTATCTATGCCGAGTTAGCAGGCCGTACGCTTGACCATATTGTGGATGAGGATCTGCGTCATTTAATCAACAGTCGCTTTAGTTCTAAAGCCATTTACATCGGGGAAAGAGGCGTCTTACTTGGCATCACCTTGCCCAATCAGCAATACCTTGCGCTTTGGATTGCCAGCGAAGGAATGTTGCCACCTCACGTGACTTATTTAATACATATTCTGCTCGAGCGTTTTAACTCTAACTTAATGCACAACCATTTGCGAAATGAAGTTTTAGATGCCCAACGTCAAGCGCTCAATACATTGTGCGAAGCTGTTGAGATGCGCTCAAAAGAAACTGGGATGCATATTCATCGCATGGCAGCATATTCCAAGTTATTAGCTCAACTCTGTGGTCTGCCTAGTGATCAGCTCAATCTAATTGAAGCGGCGGCTCCGTTACACGATATTGGCAAGGTGGCGATTCCAGACTCGATACTCAACAAACCTGGTCGTCTGACAGAGGATGAAATGGATACGATGCGCACCCACGCACAAAGTGGCTTTGATTTATTGGGTCGCTCAAACAGCAAAATGTTAGAGACTGGCGCCCAAGTGGCCTTAACGCACCATGAGCGGTGGGATGGTACTGGCTATCCAAATGGACTAAAGGGAAATGAAATCCCCTTGTTTGGCAGAATCGTCAGTGTGGCGGATGTGTTTGATGCCTTGATGTCCAGAAGAGTTTACAAAGAGCCGTTTCCGCTAGGTAAAACCATTCAAATCATGTCAGATTTGTCTGGTCAGGCTTTCGACCCTGCGCTGATTGATTTGTTGGTTAAAAACAAAGAGCAATTCAGTGCAATATTTGATCAAAATCCTGATTATGCGTAATCATTGACCACCTAAGGAATTTGACCATGCGAGCATTGATTCTAGCTGTCACTCTAAGCTTTTTCTCTTTCACTTCATTTGGGCGGACAGCAAACCCCGACGTCTTGATTGGCGTTGTACCCAACATGAGTGCGCGATTGATTAGTACCAACTATCAACCGTTGGCAGATTATTTTGAAAAAGGTCTCGGTCGCAAGGTTGCAGTCACAACAGGTACCAATTTTTCAAATTTTTATCAGCGCGCGCTCACCAACGAGTTTCAGATCATGGTGACTGCTCCAAATTTAGCTAGGGTCTCGCAAGCGGATGGCAATTGGGAAGCCATTGCAGTGTTCGAGCCTGGTATTCCTGGTCTTTTGGTGGGGATGGCGGGACGGCAAAACAATCTCGAGTTTTTACGAGGAAAGAAATTAGCGGTTGCAAACCCTCAGTCTCTTGTGGCCTTGGCTGGTGTTAACTGGTTAAGTTCGCAAGGCTTTGTGAACGACAGGGATTATGAGATCTTACGGATTGCAAACGATGACAGCCTTGGTGTCAGCTTAAAAACTGGCGAGGCAGCTTTTGCTTTAATGAGTCAGGGTGAATTTAATGCAAAAGATGTCGAACTCAAGAAGATTCTGACACCTGTCAATACGTTTGTTAAGTTGCCCGGCTTTTTCATCATGGTCAATGCCAATGTGACGAGTCATGAAAAACAAAAAATGAAAGCCTTGATATTGGACTTTCCGAAATCAGAGCAAGCCAAACAATTTTTCTCGTCGACTGGGTTTACTGGGATGAATTCACCCACCGATGATCAACTCAAATTTTTAGATTCATTTACGGAAGCAACACGTCAAGGTCTGAGCCAGGCTAAATAAGCATGCTCACTTCGTGGAGTTTTCGAAAAAAACTTATTTTTATATGGCTGACTGTTCAGATCATCATTACAGTCACGACTGCGTTGCTGTTGGTCAAACTCACAACAGACTCGATGGAAACAGACATTGTTTATCAGTCTGAGCAAATCAAACCAGTCCTTAGCTCGGCCATCATTACTCCGTTAATTCAGCGCGATTATGCAAGTGTCATCGCGATCCTTAAGGAACTCGTCACTTCAGATAATATCCAAGACATTATCATTCGGGATCGCAACGGTAACCTCATCGCGCGTGAACCGCCTGAATACAATCAAAAAAATAATCCAAGTATTTCGCCTCTGGTTGTTGATTTTTCTATTCAGGCTGAGGGCGTCAAGCTTGGCAACGCAACGATCACTATTTCTAGGGATAGGTTAGTTGAAACTCGATTCAACTTTTTGTTGTATTCGGCACTCATCGTCATCGTCACTTTATTTATTTTTTATCTATTAGCGCTGGTGCTTAGCCGTTACGTGACTCGGCCAATATCAGAGCTTGCGGCGATTGCTGAGAATATTTCTACGGGCAATTTTATATTTCCCGAGCTTGCCAAACGGAAAGATGAAATTGGTTTACTGCAACATGCCTTTAAATCAATGTCCAACGAAATTGCCAAACAAATTAATGGCTTATCTCTGCTAAATGCAGAATTAGAAACTAGAGTTAGCGAGCGAACGAAGTCTCTGCAATTTGCCAGGGATGAATTAGTACAAAAGGTTGAACAACTGATGCTTGTTGGTGCTGTTGTAGACAATTCATACTTCAGCATCTCAATTGCGGATCTAAGACTCCCGGGCACACCACTCATTTATGTGAATCCAGCTTTTACAAAAATAACTGGCTTTGGCGCAGGGGAAGTGCTTGGCACAACAGCTCGCGTTTTTCAGGAGGGGATCGCTGACGCTGAGGCGATGAAGCAAATTCGCTTCACGTTAGAGAATAAATTGGCGTGTACCGTTGAGTTTATAGATCAACACCGGAATGGGGAGGATTTTTGGAACCGCCTTAGCATCTTTCCCGTGATCATCGAAGAAAACGAGCCCAGATACTATGTCATTTTTGAAGAAGACATTAGCGCCTTAAAGAAAGTGAGTGCCGAGCGCGAGACCCTTCTACAAGAGGCGCAAGAGAATCAGCGTCTGCAGTCTTTGGGGGTACTGGTTGCAGGACTTGCCCATGAAATTAATAACCCCATCGGCATTGCAATCACGGCCACCACTCACGTCAGTCAAACCGCTGCGACTGTGAGAAAAAATGCCTCTAATCTAACAGGCTCGGCACTAACAGACTTTCTTGAGGATGAAGAAATTGCCTTCCAACTTATTTTTGATAACCTGAAGCGTGCAAGTGATCTGATTCGAGGCTTTAAGGATGTTGCTCGAGATCGATCCTTGGATGAAAAAAAGGAAATCAATCTTAAAGTCTATCTTCAGTCCATTGAGCAATCTCTCACACCGGTATTGAAAAAAGCAAAATGCACCTTAAGCTTAGAAGTTGATCCAAGCATTTCGTTACACGTCAATTCTGGCTCACTTGGGCAGCTTCTGACTAACCTTGTATTGAATTCAACCATTCATGCGTTTGACGGGCTAAAGGATCGCCAACTGAAGATCTCTGGCAGCCAAACCCCGCAGCATATTTTTTTCAAAGTGAGTGACAACGGTAATGGTATTGCCGAGACTGTATTGCCTAATCTGTTTACTCCGTTCTATACAACCAGTCGCCGTAAAGGGGGGACGGGTTTGGGTCTTTATATCAGCAGGCAGATTGCGACCGAGGTTCTTCACGGTAGTTTGAGTGTTGAAAACTTACCGGAAAAGGGTTGTGAATTTACGTTAAAGTTACCCAGACATTAACGTTTTTTGAGTATTTCCTTTGTTGAAATGCTCTTATTGATCCATTCAGCGTGAAATTCATTAATATGTGACATCGCTAAAGATAGTGGCCAACAGGTTCATCAGTGCCAAGCCGCCAAAGTTTTGCTTAAATGCCGCTAGCGACTATTACACTCACATACGAAGAGGTCATCATGACAAGTTCAATCAAAATCACACGTCGAAATCTGCTGGGTGCTACCGTTGGTTTAGTGGCCGCCGCTGGGCTCAATCCAAGGTCTGCCAATGCGCAAGCCGCTACGCCTGCTGCCAACCCTGCCGCCGCTGCCCCTGCGGCATCCACAGCAAAGCCGTTACCAAACTATGTCAGCTGGAAACACGCTGACAGCATGATCATCCATACCCCGACAACGATTGAAACCAAGCGTTCAGCAATCGGCTCAAGCATCATCACGCCAAGCGATCGCCTGTTCATCCGTAACAATCTGCCTGCACCCTCAGCGGCCGATATTGGTGATGTCAACGCCTGGAGAGTCATGGTCGAAGGCGTTGGAAAACCACAGGCCCTTTCAATCGCTGATCTCAAGCAAATGGGGTTCGAAACCATGGCAACGGTGTTGCAATGTTCAGGCAACGGTCGTGGCTTGTTTCCAGGCAAACCCAGTGGCACAAGATGGCAGACGGGTGCAGCGGGCTGTGTCATGTGGGCGGGCATACCTGTGCGCGAAGTGATTCAAGCACTCGGAGGCGTTTCTACCGGAATGGTCTACATGACAGGCACAGGTGGTGAAAAGCTTCCCGAGGGCATTGATCCAAATGCCGTAGTTGTCGAGCGCTCGGTACCTGTCGCCGCAATGCAAGATGCCATGCTAGCCTGGGAAATGAATGGCGAACCGATGCCTTTAGCGCACGGTGGCCCGCTGCGTTTGATTGTTCCTGGGTACAGCGGTGTGAACAACATTAAGTACATCAAGCGTTTGGCTTTCACCAAAGAGCAGACGCAAGCCGCCATTCAAAAAACCGGCTACCGCATGTCACCGGTCGGTCAAAAGGGCGATCCTAGTCAGCCCGCAGTTTGGACCATGGATGCTAAATCTTGGGTGACGTCACCCTCGCCTGACAACGGCCCGATCAAAGCGGGTGCAGTACAAATCACGGGTGTGGCCATGGGCGCCTTAGAAGACATCGCCAAGGTCGACGTATCGCTTGATGGCGGTAAAACCTGGCAGGTCGCACGCTTGGTGGGACCAGATCTGGGCAAGTACGCTTGGCGTCAGTTTGTCTTGGCCACAACCCTGAAAGCCGGCCAGTACGATGTATCAACCCGTGTCACAACAAAATCAGGCGTTGAGCAAGTTGCGCAGTCGACTGAAAATGCGGCGGGCTACTTGAATAGTGGTTGGATGTCACACACGGTAAAAATTACCGTGGCTTAATGATCTTCGCAAAGCACCTCTCCCCGCGCGGGAGGGGTGCACGCACCCGGTTAAACCAAGTTAAACAACACAGCAACATCCTCTTCACCAGGGCCTTTTTTAGTCCAATGCCAAGAAAACTATTTACGTCTATTGCTAGAACCATCGGTGCGGCGGCGCTGGTTTCTGCTGCAGCCTTTACCCCAATTGCCTCGGCAAATGATGAAGAAGGTAAGCTTTTATTCTTAAAGGGCGCAGCGCCAGCGTGTGCAATATGCCATACCCTAGAAGCCGCTGGAGCCGCAGGCGCAGTGGGGCCGTCAATGAACGAGCTTCAACCCGATGCTGCCCGTGTTTTAAATGCCCTTAAAAACGGCATCGGCCAGATGCCTGCCTATACAAGCTTAACGCCCGAACAAATGAAAATATTATCCGAATATGTTGCGAAGGCGAGTCGAGAGTAAAAACCCGATAAAACAATCTGGAGACAAAATGAGACTCAACGGCCGATCGATTTTGGCAATCACTGCACTCTGCTGTGCGCCCTTGCCTACCTTGGCGCAGGCTGACTATCCTAGTAAACCCATCACGCTCATTGTGCCGTTTCCACCGGGTGGGGTAACGGATATTGCAGGCAGAGAGGTCGCTAGAAATCTGACGAAATATTTGAATCAGGCCGTGGTCGTAGAGAACAAAGCCGGGGCTGGCGGAAACATCGGTACGCAGTACTTAGCAACCAGTAAACCTGACGGCTATACCCTGGGGTTGTTGACAGTCAGCGCCATGTCCATTGCACCGCACGTCACTAAAAACTTGGGCTTCAATCCCAGTCAAGACTTCACCCCAATTACAAACGTCATCATCACCGAGGGCGCAGTCGTGGCCAACGCCGCGACGCCGTTCAGTACAGTCAAAGAGTTCGTGGCTTATGCAAAAGCGAACCCCGGCAAAGTGAGTTATGCGAGCGTAGGAAACGGCTCAATCCCTCATTTGACGGCTGAAATGTTTGCGCAGCGGGCAGGTATAAGTTTGCTGCATGTCCCTTACAAAGGTACAGGTCCGGCACTGCAAGACCTGCTCGCCAATCAAATTAATTTATCGTTCGAGAGCTCGGTCGGGACCTCATTCAATAACGTCACAGCCGGACGCTTAAAAGTCTTGGCAATTACGGGGGCTAAGCGCTCAGCGGTCGTGCCAGATGTCCCGACGGTTGCCGAATCTGGATTTCCGGGCTTTACTGCGCAAGGTTGGTTTGGGTTATTTGGGCCGGCAAATCTTCCTCCAAAAATTTTAGAGACCTTAAACAAGGCCGTCACTGACGCCCTACGCGAACCAGAGGTTGTGACTCGTTTTGAGAAACTAGGTGTTCAACCTGACCCTCAGACCCCCACTGCGTTCGCGAAATTCTTAGAGGTAGAATCGGCAAAGTGGGGGGATGTAGCCAAGTCGCTCAAGTTAGAGCTGAATTGACCCTGATCCATTGCTCGGCCAATGAGAGAAGCTTATTGGCGCCGAATGGTGTCGGACAAAAAGGCTGACTCAAGCTACAGAAAACACTAGGTCTTACTGACGGAGCACATGAATGATGTACGAACTGATCATCAGAAACGCAAAACTAGCCGATGGCATGGGAAACCCACTGGTGAAAGCGGACGTTGCTATCAAAGATGGACGTATCGCAAAAATTGGCACTGTCAGCGGATCAGCCGAAAACGAAATCGATGCAATGGGGCTAGTTCTTGCACCCGGCATTATCGATGTGCATACTCATTATGATGCGCAGCTTACTTGGGACTCAACTGCATCTCCATCGCCGGCGCTGGGAGTGACCACCGTCATTATTGGCAACTGTGGCTTCGGTATTGCTCCGGCAACCCCAGACACTCGAGACCTCATTTTGGCAAACCTGTCAGAGGTCGAGGCAATGTCACTCGATTCGCTCAAAGCCGGCGTCGATTGGGATTTCGAAAGTTTTCCAGAGTTTCTAGCTATGTTGCGCCGCAAAGGCGTATACCCGAATGTAGCGTCTTTCGCCTCGCACTCGGCGATGCGAACAGTCGTCATGAAAGAGGCAGGATCGCAACGAGCAGCAACGCCAGAAGAGCTAGAAACAATGACCACGATGTTTCGAGAGGCCCTCCAGGCCGGTGCAATAGGTCTTGGCTCGTCGACCTTCGAAAATCACAATGGTCATGGCGGCATTCCAGTGCCGTCTAGGCTCGCCGATGATGATGAATTTCGTGCCTTTGCAAAGGTCATGAGCGAGTTTAATCACGGCCTCACAGTGATTACTTGTGGCGATAGAACGACGATTGAATTTCTCGAAGAGCTTTCAAACATCAGTCATCGTCCGGCAGTCTTTGCGCCCTTACTTCAATACAGTAATCAGCCAGACCGAGCAAAAAACCTGATGCATCGTTGCCAAGCGGCCCGAAGCCGCGGCGCGTTAGTCTATGCCCAAGCGTCATGCCAACCACTCAGCATGGATTTCACGCTAGAGAAAGCCTACCCCTTGATGACAGTACAACCTTGGTCAGAACTCAAACACGGTGATCACGCGGCCATGATGGCATCGTTTTCTGATCCTGAATTTGCCCAACGCATGCGCGATGCGCTGTCGAAGCCGGATGGTGGCCGTATCTTTAACGGCAACTGGGAACGTGTCGAGGTCACAATAACCGCATTGGATAAAAATCAGCGCCTTGTTGGAAGAACCATAGCGGCTATTGCTAAAGAGTGTGATGCTGACCCAGTAGATGTTTTCTTGGGATTAGGCGTAGAGGAGAATTTGCAAACTACCTTCACCGCCAAACTTCTGAATGTTGAAGAAGAAAGGGTCTGGGAATTACTTCAAGATCCGGGCAATATGGTTAGCCTGTCGGATGGCGGCGCACACCTGACTTTTTTCTGTGATGCCGGTTTTGGAATGTATTTCTTGGGTCACTGGGTACGCGAGCTTGGTAAGCTAGACCTTGCAGCTGCAATCAAAAAACTGACTAGTGACGTCGCAGACATCTATGGCTTGATCGATCGTGGTCGTCTCGTCGAAGGTGCTTACGCTGACATGATTTTGTTTGATCCCGAGCAGATTGGGATATCCAACACACAGCGCCTGAACGATTTGCCCAGCGGCGCGACTCGTCTTGTACGATCAGCGCCAGGCCTACACACCGTTTGGGTCAATGGGGTGAGTGTGTACCATGATGGTGACTACACTAGGGTTACACCTCCTGGTCACATATTGACTGAATTTTCTGCAATACGGCCACATGTTGCGATGAATCACTGATATGAGTCATCGCTAACAGAGAAATCACGATGCAAAAAAATATAAATTCTATTCGTCGCGGCCTTCTACTTTCAGCGCTTGCCGCTCCATTACCTCAAGCTTGGGGGACATCGGTTTTAACAATGGAGGTTTGGAAAGATCCGAACTGTGGATGCTGTCAGGATTGGGTCGATATCATCCAGAAAGCAGGATTCAAAGTGATTGTGCACGATACTGGAAATACCGCTATACGCCTAAAAAGTGGGATCCCTGTTGAATTAGGCTCTTGCCACACAGCACGGATTGGTGGCTATGCGATTGAAGGACATGTACCGGTGCGTGAAATTCAGAGATTGCTTTCTGAGAAACCAGATGCCATCGGCCTTGCTGTACCGGGTATGCCGTTAGGCTCACCAGGAATGGATGGTGAAGCCTACCAAAATCGTACCCAACCTTACAACGTGCTGCTCATCAAAAAAAATGGAAGTGCCTTGGTATACCAAAAATATATCTGATGAAAGCGGCTTGTTGGTCGGCCTGTACATAGCGTCATCGCGGGTGATCTCGGTAACTAGCACACCACGTGATAAAAAATTAAGAGACAACATTGACACTCCTGCTGCTCAGGCGATAACAGGGCTCGACGCGCGTATTTGGATTTTCCAATCAAAGCCTGGCAACAGCAAGAAGTCACTTCAGGAAGCAATATGAAACTTATCGATATGCACTCACACTGGGGTACTCAGCGAGGCTACGTGCTGCGCACTGCGGCCGAGCTTGCCCAGCAAAAAAAGACCTGGAACTCTGAGACCAAATACGTGACAGAGGACGAGATGGTGGCTTATTTCAGAGCGAGCAACGCACAAGTGATCTTGGATTTAGGATTCACTAAATTTGCACCGGTCCAAGACATCAGCCCCCTGCATGACTATTCTTTTGACATGCAACGTCAACATCCGGATGCGATTTTGGGTAACTGGCTGCACATCGACCCAACGTTTCACGGCAAAGACGAAGGTCTCAAAGAGCTGCGGCGGTGTATCGACGCCAAAGCAGGTTTTATCGGCCTTGCGGTCAATGGCTCGGGTTCGGTGCCTGCGAGCGATCCGACTTACGCCCCCTTTTACAAGCTGTGTATCGAAGCCAGCATCCCCGTACTGATTTTTGTTGGCACAACAGGTCTGGGTGCAGGGCTGCCTGGCGGCAATGGCATCTTGCTCGATAGCTGTCACCCACGTCATCTGGATATGGTGGCGGCGCAGAACCCTTTACTTCGCATCGTGGCGGCGCGACCTGGCTGGCCCTGGCAAGCTGAAACCATCGCCGTTCTGATGCATAAGCGCAACATCTGGTACGAATTGCATGGCTGGTCGCCAAAGTATTTCACCCCAGATCTTAAGCACGACATCGCGCGTCGCCTGCAAGACCGCATCATGTTTGGCGGCGACTATCCCCTATACACCTACGAGCGACTCACCACTGAATGGAAAGCAGAGGGATATTCTGACGCGGTGCTAGAAAAAGTCTTTTATAAAAATGCAGAAGCCTTCTTGAGTGGAGTAGAACGTTAATGGATCTCGAACTGAAAGGAAAAGTCGCAATCGTTGGTGGCGGCAGCATGGGCATTGGGTATGGCATCGCAAACCGCTTAGCCTCTGAGGGTGCAAATTTAGTGATCTTTGCAAGACGTATCCCCAAACTCGAAGCTGCCGCCGCTGAGCTGTCTGCTAAGCATGGCGTACGCGTCATCCCCGTCTCGGCAGACATCCGCAACCAAGACGAAAGCGGACGCATCGTGCAGACTGCCCTCGATCACTTTGGCAAGCTTGATATTTTGGTGAATAACGACGGCGCACCACCACTCGGGCCGATTGACTCGTTCGATGATGTGGCTTGGCAAAAGGCCATCGAACAAAACTTGTTCAGCGTCATTCGAATGGTGCGCTCTGCATTGCCGCATCTCAAAGCCAGTGGCTCAGGCAGCATCCTGAATATTTCTGCGATCTCTGCGATACAACCCATTGCGGGCTTTGCCCTGTCCGTCGCAACCTGGTCTGGGTTGATGGGTTACGCAAAAACTCTTTCGCTTGAAATTGCAGAGCACGGCATCAACGTCAATACGATATGCCCTGGCTATATCGATACCGATCGCTTGCAAAAAGTGTTTGCAGCCGGCACTGAGAGCCCAGAGAGTGTGCGTGCAAAACTGATCACTGAAATCCCGCTCGGCCGTATCGGGACGCCGGCTGATATCGCTAATTTAGTCGCACTGCTTGTTTCACCCGCAGGCTCTTACATCACGGGCTGTACCATCCCCGTCGATGGAGGCTTACTGCGAGCCTTGAGGTAATTCAAATGACCAACTCAACGACACGCGCCAATGGCGTCGAGCTCATGACGACACCGCAATATAAGACGCGGCTAACTGACGCTTTGCGCGCACGATACATTGGCAGCAAGGGTTGGCACGACGTGACCTTTTATAGTTTTATCGAAAAAGGTGCACGTGAACATCCGAATCGATTGGTCTTTATCGATGAAACCCGCAGCCTCACCTATGGTGAACTGAAAGATCAGGTTGATCGTTGTGCTGCGTTTTTAACAAGTATCGGGATCGGCCCCGGGGATGTCGTCACGATGCAGTCTCCGAATCGTGTCGAGTTTCCGATCGTATTCTTTTCACTTGAACTGATCGGGGCAATCGCCAACAAGATCAGCCCAGATTTTAGACGGCGTGAGGTCGAATACATTTTAAGGTTCTCGAATAGCAAGGCTTTTGTCTGCGCCTCAAACTTTAAGGGATTTGATTACGCAGCCATGATCGACGAACTGCGCCCTGAACTCGCTAATTTAAAAACGGTTGTGGTCTCGGGTGACACGGTCGTAAAGAACGTGCATTCACTCGAGCAAGGGCTAGCCGCTGCCACCCCAATGCCTGCAGCCGAGCGTATTCAAATGAGCCCGGATGCGATCATGCGCATGGCCTTTACCTCTGGCACCACGGGTGATCCCAAAGGTGTCATGCATAGCTTTAACACCACTCTGTACGCTGCCGAAGTGATTAACAGCGACATGCATGTGACAAAGGATGAGGTTTTACTCATCTGGTTGCCGGTCGGTTTGAACTGGGGCTACCTCAGTCTGTTGCAAACAGTGATGGCGGGCGCGCGTGCAGTGTTAATGGAAAAATTCCAAGCCACGCGTGCACTTGAACTCATTGAAAAACACCGCGCTACTTTTATACCCACTGCGCCTGCCTCGTTGCTCGCCATTCTGAACGTACCAGACGTTCAAAAATACGATTGCACCTCGTTGCGTGTTGTCGTCACGGGTGGAGCTTCTGCGGCCATTGAAACGATCCGTGACTATCAAAAGCATATGAAGGGCCATCTGCTTGAACTGTATGGCATGCTTGAAACAGGCTTTCACACCTTTACACGCTTTGAAGATGATCCAGAGAAAGTGAACGGCACCATTGGCCGTATCGTTGGGCAGATGGAGCTACGCATCATCGATGAGGAAGGCAAAGATGTGCCGTATGGCTCAGAAGGCGAAATCGCAGCCTACGGGCCTTCGGTACATTTGGGCTACTTCAATAATCCTAATGCCAACAAAGAACTGTTTACCGATGACGACTGGTTCAGAACTGGTGATCTTGGCAAATACGTTGATCAGGCCGGTAACGTCATGATCGTAGGGCGGCGCAAAGAAATGATCAATCGCGGTGGGAAAAAATATTTTCCACGTGAGATTGAAGAATTTCTGTATGCCCACCCTTCTATTTTGCATGCTGCCATCGTGGGTGTGAACGATGTTCGTTTAGGTGAAAAAAATTGTCTTTGCGTAGTGCTCAAACCCGGGGCAACGTTAACGCTTGATGACGTCACCAAGATGCTCAAAGGTCAGGTGGCTGATTACAAGTTGCCCGAGATGCTTGAGTTTTATGACGAATTACCGTTTACGCCGACTGGCAAGATTCGCCGTCACGTGTTGACCGCTGATGTGATCAATCGTATTCATGCACGCTGATTCGACAAGAGTGCCATCCGACAAATATTGATCAAACACTTGTATCGTTTAAGCGCACACTTAAACTCACTGATGTCCTTGAAAATGGGGTGACCAACAATGAAAAGAATTGGCGTAATCGGCTTGGGAAATATGGGTCGAGGCATGGCGTTGACACTCAAACGTGGCGGCTTTGAGGTTATCGGAACAGACGCTCTCGCTGCAACCCGCGAGGCGCTTGCACAAGAAGGCATCGCCGTGCGTCAAACAATCGGCGAAGTTATCGCAGAATGCGATATGGTATTTCTGTCGTTACCCACAGCAGCGATTGTTGAAGAGGTCATCTCAGGAGCTGGCGGTATCATCGAACACGCGCGCGCAGGCGTGTTGGTCATCGACACCTCTACCTCTCATCCTGAAACCACCCGACGCATGCTTGTCAAGCTGAACGCAGTTGAAATGGAATTCATGGACGCCCCCGTGAGTGGCGGCCCTAAAGGCGCGATCACAGGCACGATGGCGATGGTGATCGGTGCGTCGAGTCAAAACTTTGAACGCGCCGAACCTATCCTGATCGCCATGACGGGCAAACGCGTTCACGTTGGTGATGTCGGCGCGGGTCATGTCGCAAAGATTGCAAATAACTTGTTGGCTGCAGCCCACCTTCTGATCGCGGGCGAAGTCACCCGAATGGCGGCTAAAGCAGGCGTACCCACCGAGCAACTACTGCAAGGTATTAACGCCGGTTCGGGTCGTAGTTTTGTCACCGAACTCAACTACCCAACTTGGATCATGAACGACAAATTTGATTCTGGCTTCACCATGAAGCTGATGCGCAAAGATGTTCGACTTTCACAAGAACTTATTCAGGCTCTTGAACTCGACTTACCGCTCGCGGGCAAAGTCGCTGATCTCTGGGCCAATAGTGCAGAAACGATTGAAGACGCTGAGGATTTCAACCGCATCGTCGAACTTGGTACGCGTCAGTAGCTGAACTCCTCGCCTCTCAGTGGGCGGAAAAATTTCTTGGGTAATTGAGCCAGACTTTTTAAAATATCGAATATGAACACAACTCAAACCGAAGCATTGCTTGCTGCCTATCAACACTTTTTTCCAACAGGCGTCATTGGCTCTTATATCAAGGGCGAGTTACACACAGGAACCGGCGCCAACATCTCTCTGATCAACCCTGTGACAGGCGATTTGTTTATCACCTATCAAGATGCCGGTACCGAGATCGCACAACAAGCCTGTGAGGCAGCAATTGCCGGTCAAAAAACGTGGGCGGCCCTCAGCCACGCAGAGCGCGGCCGACTGATGCAAGAAGCGGGTCGAGTGTTGCGTGCCAATATTGAACAGGTTGCGCAACTGGAATCGATCTCTGCGGGCAAACCTATTCGCGACTGTCGCGGTGAGGCACTACGTGTTGCCGAAATGTTTGAATACTACGGCGGCTGGACCGATAAACTATATGGCGATGTCATCCCAGTACCGAGCGGTCACTTAAATTACACGCGCCGCGAACCGATGGGGGTTGTCTTGCAGATTACCCCTTGGAATGCACCATTGTTTACCTGCGGGTGGCAAATTGCACCCGCTATTTGCATGGGCAATGCTGTATTACTCAAGCCGTCTGAGCTCACACCGTTAAGTTCGCTAGTGTTGGCCAAGTTAATTGAACAAGCGGGTATCCCTAAAGGAGTGGTCAACATTCTGGTGGGCTATGGCCACACAATTGGCCAGGCTGCCCAGAGCCAACCAGCAATCAAAAAGGTGGTGTTTGTGGGCTCGCCAGCAACAGGCAGAAAGATTGCGGCAGCCGCTGCCACACGTGGCATCCCTTGCGTGCTCGAACTAGGTGGTAAATCTGCCAATATTGTGTTTGAAGATGCAGATCTGGATCGCGCCTGTGTTGGCGCACAGTCAGCTATTTTCGGTAGCGCCGGACAAAGCTGCGTCGCGGGTTCACGCCTGCTAGTCCAGCGCAGCATCTACGAGCGCTTTGTAAAAATGGTGGCCGAAGGTGCGAGCAAAATTCGCTTGGGTAACCCATCGTCTCCCGATACCGAAATTGGCCCAATTCAAAATGCGACTCAATTCAAACATGTGAACAATATGATTGCCCGTGGGCTTCAAGAAGGCGCACAGATTGTGGGCGATACGCAGGTCGCAGCAAATCAAACAAATGGTTTTTTTGTTCGTCCAACGGTGTTAAAAAACGTCACCAATTCAATGGATGTTGCTAGAACCGAAATTTTTGGGCCTGTCGTCGTGGCGATTCCTTTTGATACCGAGGACGAGGCCGTTCAGATTGCGAATGACAGCGACTTTGGGCTTGCCGGAGCTGTTTGGACTAAAGATACTGGACGCGCCTTTCGAGTCGCCGCTCAAGTCAAAGCGGGTACCTTCTGGATCAATATGTACAAAGTGATCAACGTAGCCTCACCGTTCGGCGGCTACGATGCGAGCGGTTATGGTCGGTCTAGTGGGGTCGATGCACTTGCCGAATACACTCAAGTCAAGAGCATCTGGGTAGAGACGGCTGCCAATCCCGCACAACCTTTTGGTTACGCACCGACAGCTGACTAAACATTACCTTAAGTTAATTTTGCGCCTGATTGCCTTTGAAAACTGGCATACGGCGATCTCAAGAGACGCGTCATGAAAATCAAAGCTGTTGTGTTTGATGCCTACGGAACGTTGTTTGATGTTTACTCCATCCAAGCTTTAGCCGAAGAGCTTTACCGCGACCAAGGGGCTGATATCGCCGTAAAGTGGCGCGATAAACAAATTGAATACACAAGGCTGATTACGCAGTCAGATCCACACAACTCCTCGGGCAGTCAATACTTTCGGTCGTTTTGGGAACTCACGCGCTTGTCGCTGGAGTACACGTTAGACCGACTCAAACTAGACCGCAGCTCTGGTCAAGTTGAAAAACTGCTACAGCAATACGCGCAACTGACCCCATTTAAAGAAAATTTGGCTGTGCTGCAAAAGATCAAAAGCATGGGCCTCACCACGGCCATACTTTCAAATGGCAGCATGGACATGCTGACGTCGGCGGTCACGAGTGCAGGAATGGCAGAGGTTTTAGACCATATCATCTCAGTCGATTCTATTCGCTTGTTCAAGACATCGCCTGAAAGTTACGGTTTGGTGCAACAGATTGTTGGCGTCAACAAAAATGAAGTGCTGTTTGTATCGAGCAATGCATGGGATGCGTTGGGTGCCACCTGGTTTGGCTTCACAACGCATTGGGTCAATCGCCAGGGACTGCCTTTCGAAGCCTTGCCTCCACAGCCGCATTTTTCAGGTACTGATCTCAATTCAGTTTTGATGTCTTTAGGTGAGATCGAACAAACGCCTAACAATACGATGACTTAATGCATCTATTAAATTAGCCTTTGGCAGACGATTCTGTCCTATGATAAGGTTCAGCGACTCACCTAACTCGTATCACCTTCAATACGTATTCACTTGAACAAATATGAACACTCTAAACTTTGATCACTTCAAAAAACAATCTCTCGACGCTGGCTTTGACGAGGTGCTTGAACGCACTTGGGCCGCGGATACCGTCGTGCCGACTCATACACACCCTTTTAGCGTACAAGCGATCGTCACGCAGGGCGAAATGTGGATGACCTGTCACGGCGAGACAAAACATCTTACGGCGGGGGGTACCTTTGAGATGAAACAAAACGAGCCCCACTCTGAGCGCTACGGTGCAGAGGGCGCAACATTTTGGGTGGCACGAAAGCACGCGGTGTAGATGACCACTGTCTGCACCTCTTCTGTTTGCTTTTGCTAAAAACACTCTCACAAGGCTCGCGCGTTGCAAACCGTAAATTCTCCTCAGGTTGCGCAGGTCAGTTTCTGGCAGGCCCTTGGCTTTTGGTTCAAGCTCGGTTTTTTGAGTTTTGGCGGCCCTGCTGGGCAGATTGCCTTGATGCATCAAGAGCTCGTCGTCAAGCGACGTTGGATCTCAGAAAAGCGGTTTTTGCATGCCTTGAACTACTGCATGGTTCTGCCAGGACCCGAGGCCCAACAGCTCGCGACCTATCTCGGCTGGTTGATGCATCGAACGCGCGGCGGGTTGGTGGCGGGCGTTCTATTTGTCTTGCCCTCGCTGTTTCTGCTGATCACTCTGTCTTGGATCTATATCGCCTATGGCGAGGTCCCAATCGTGGCAGGGTTGTTTTATGGTATCAAGCCCGCCGTGACAGCCATTGTTGTTCAAGCTGCCTATCGTATTGGTTCACGTGCGTTAAAAAATAAGCTGTTGTGGGCGATCGCAGCCGCAAGTTTTGTTGCAATTTTTATGCTTGAGCTCCCGTTTCCACTCATCGTACTGAGTGCGGCAGTCATTGGTATTGTCAGCGGTCACTACAAACCAGAATTGTTTAGCGCTGCTCCCAGCCACGCGCAAACAAAACAGAGTCATGGCGAGGCCTTGATTGATGACAACACTCCGACTCCCGCGCACGCCTTGTTTAAGTGGACACGGCTGTTGCAGGTGTTGTTGGTTGGTGCAGCACTCTGGGTCATCCCGATGGGCTATTTAAGCTGGCACTTTGGTTGGGATCACACCCTCACCCAAATGAGCTGGTTCTTTACCAAGGCAGCTCTACTGACTTTTGGTGGCGCCTATGCCGTGCTGCCCTACGTGTATCAGGGCGCAGTCGAGACCTTCGGCTGGGCCACCCCCTCACAAATGATTGATGGTCTGGCCTTGGGCGAAACAACACCTGGGCCCCTCATCATGGTGGTCGCCTTTGTTGCATTTATTGGCGGTTACGCTCAAGCGCTGTTTGGCCCAGACAGTCTTTTCTTAGCGGGCGCTGTTGCGGCTTGCTTGGTCACTTGGTTTACCTTTTTACCTTCATTTTTATTTATCTTTGCTGGTGGCCCATTGATTGAGACCACGCACAATAATCTTCGCTTCACGGCACCCTTAACGGCCATCACTGCTGCGGTGGTCGGGGTCATTTTGAATCTGGCCGTCTTCTTTGGTTATCACGTGTTGTGGCCAAATGGCTTGCAAGGCCTCTTCGACTGGCCTTCCGCCCTAATCGCAGTGGCTGCGGGGGTGGCGCTCTTCAAGTACCAGAGCAATGTGATTCACGTGATTATTGCCTGCGGGCTGCTTGGCGTATGCCTAAAATGGCTCTTACCCTGAACGGATGGCTTGGTGAACTAGGACGCGAGCAAGCTCCGCGCCATGATGAGCGGCCATCAGCGCTCACTACCCCTCACTCACCGCCAATAGCCTTCGGTTCCTGAGGTATATTCTTGACTAATTTACTGGGCTATTTATCATAGACCTATCAATCGCTAAGGATTCATTCTGTCATGCAAGCCACTCATACCGACTTAAGCCAACCTCAAGGCCAACCTCAGCCTCAGGGCCCTGAAAAACTGCCCGGTATCCGACACATTATTGCGGTGGGCAGCGGTAAAGGTGGCGTC
>Ga0247843_1004039_pt1 | contig 22590 bp, 17 predicted proteins | sample LaCruzMarch2017__FD_192420 | JGI IMG/M metagenome (GOLD analysis project Ga0247843, IMG submission 192420) | Freshwater microbial communities from meromictic Lake La Cruz, Castile-La Mancha, Spain - LaCruzMarch2017_8m | ecosystem: Environmental > Aquatic > Freshwater > Lake | place: Spain...
TTCTGGCACCCATGGGAACGCGCGCTGGCGGCAAAACCGGCGAAAACCGACTGACAACCCATCCGGCCGGCCGGCCGCCGGAAAATCCCTGTCAGGCTGGTATCAAGTCCGACAGGCTGCTAGGTGGCTACTTTTCCGAGATGGCGAAAACCAATCCGGAAGGCGCGGTTCAGGACTACTTCAAAACACGGCCCGCGAAGGTGGATTTCACATCGCTCAAGCACGTGATGGCAGCGGTGCCGGCCGGTTCGGATTTCGTGAAGATCTCCGGCATGGTGCCGGGCGACGGTCCCACGCTGGCGACGGAAGCCCGCAAGGCGCTGCTGGGAGCATGGGCGGCCTCCGCGCCGCAGGAGGCCGCGGACTACATCCTGAGCAACAGCAAGCTGGTGAAATCTTTCCAACTCGGGCCCGTGGTCGAGTCGTGGATGGCGACCGATCCGGCCGCGGCGGCGGCCTGGGTGGAGGGCTTGGCTGCAGGCGAGCACCGGGACATCGCGATGGCCAGCCAGTCGAAGAACTTGATTGCCGGCGATCCGGCTCAAGCGTGGTCGATCGCGATGGCCATCCCCGATACCACGCGGCGCGAAGAGGCGATGAAGGCGGTCCACCGGGAGTGGATGAAAACCGACCCGAAAACGGCGGATGCGGCATGGAAAACGATGAGAGGGCAGAAGAAGTGATCACTCGAATGGGCAAGGCCGGGAAATGCCTCACTCACCAAAATTCGCATCCAAATCCGCGAGATCCTGATGACAAGCATCGTCGGGTGCCGCTAAGCTCCGCCCCAATGAACAGCGACCACTTCGGCTGGATTTCCCGACAGCGGCAGATTCCCGGCCACCGGTCCGGGCAAAAGATCGCGCTCGCGGCGATCGCCGCCACCCTTGTGGCCTCCTGCGAAAAACCCGCGACGCCCGAGCCGCCCTTGCCGGTGGTGCGGCTGATGGAAATCCAAAACTCGACCATCCCCTTGACCGGCACGCTGATCGGCCAGCTCGACTCGCCCCAGAACGTCGAGGTGCGCGCCCGGGTGGAGGCCTACGTCGAGGAGATTGCATTCACCGAGGGCGGCAAGGTGAAGCAGGGCGATCTGTTGTTCAAATTGGACCGCCGGCCCTTCGTGGAGAAGCTCGCCGTGGCAAAGGCTTCGCTGGCCGAGGCCATGGCCGCGCAGAAGAAATACGAAATCGACGTGACCCGGCTCAAGCCGCTGGTCGCCAACGGCGGGGTCTCCCAGCAGGACCTCGATAACGCCGAAGCGTCGCTGGAGGCCAGCACGGCCATGGTGGAGTCGGCACAGTCCAGCGTGGAATCCGCCCAGCTCGACCTCGGTTACTGCGAGGTGAAGGCCCCCATCGACGGCCTGATCGGGGCCAAGGAAGTCTCCGTCGGAGACCTCGTCGGCAAAGGCCAGCCGACCCTGCTGGCCACCATGTCTTCGCTCGATCCGATGTGGTTCTACTGCAACATCAGCGAGGCGGAATACATCCGGACCAAGCTCCGCGCCGAGGAGCTCGGCAAGGACCTTGGCACCCTGCCTTTGACCCTCATCCTGCCGGGCGGCAAGGAACACGAGCACAAGGGGCGGATCGTCTTCTTCGACCGCGCGGTGAACATCAAGACCGGCACCATGCGGATGCGGGTCGAGTTCCCCAACCCGACCGAACTCCTGCGGCCCGGGATGTTCACCCGCGCCCGGATCGACGCCGGCAATCGCGAGGGCATCAAGATCCCGGAGCGGGCCATCTCGGAACTCCAGGGGCAGTCCTTTGTCTGGGTGGTGGACGCGGATCAAAAAGTCAGTCAGCGCCCGGTCCGGCTGGGCGATACGGTCGGCTCCGAAGTCGCGGTCACCGAGGGCTTGAGTCCCGGCGAGCGCATCGTCCTCGAAGGCGTGCAGAAAGTTCGCGACGGGGCACGGGTCAACGTCATGGCCGCCGAACCGGCGGCCGCCCCCGCCGGATCCCCACTCCCCCAACGCTGACCCACCATGGCCGAGTTCTTCATCCGCCGCCCCATCGTGGCGATGGTCATTTCGATCCTCACGGTGATCGTCGGACTGGTTTCACTCTCCCGCTTGCCGATCGCGGAATATCCGGTCGTCAGCCCGACGCTGATCCAGGCGACCACGACCTATCGGGGTGCCGCGGCGGAGGCCGTGATGGAATCGGTCGCAACCCCGATCGAGTCGAAGGTCAACGGCGTGGACAAGTTGTTGTACCTCCAGTCGTACAACGCCAACGACGGCAAGATGACGCTCAACATCACCTTCGATGTCGGCACCGATGTCGACATCATGCAGGTGAACGCGCAGAACCGCGTCAGCCAGGCCGAGGCCCAGCTGCCCGACGCGGTCAAGCGCGAGGGCGTCGTGGTCAACCGCTCAAGCCCCGACATCCTGCTCGCCATCGGCCTGTCGTCGCCCAAGGGCACCTACGACGGCGTCTTCCTCGGCAACTACGCCGACATCAACCTGGTCGACCAGATCAAGCGCGTCCCCGGCGTCGGCGACGTGAAAAATTTCACCGCCCAGGATTACTCGATGCGAATCTGGCTCGATCCCGAGAAGCTCGCGACGCTCGGGATCACCCCGCAGGACGTGTCGAACGCGATCAAGGAGCAGAACGCCCAGTCGCCGGCCGGCAGCATCGGTGCCGAGCCCGCCCCGCCCGGCCAGGAGAGCCAGTTCAACATCCGCGCCCAGGGCTTGTTGGACAAGCCCAAGCAGTTCGAGGAAATCATCATCCGCTCCGGTGCGGACGGCTCGCAGGTGAAAATCAAGGATGTCGGCCGCGTCGATCTCGGGGCACAGACCTATGCCCTGCGGGCCCGCCTGAACAAGGCTCCGGCCGGTGCCCTTGGCGTCTATCTCGCGCCCGGCGCGAACGCCCTCCAGACCGCGGACAAGGTGCAGGCGATCCTCAAGGAAGCGGCCACCCGCTTCCCGCCGGACATGGCCTACGAGATCACGCTGGATTCCACGCTGCCGATCAAGGCGTCGATGGAAGAGATCGTCCACACTCTGGTCGAGGCGATCATCCTCGTGCTCGTCGTGGTGTTCATCTTCCTCCAGAGCTTCCGCGCCACGATCATCCCGATGCTGACGGTGCCGGTCTCGCTGCTCGGCGTGTTCATCGCTTTCCCGCTGCTCGGCTTCAGCGTCAACACGCTGACCATGTTCGGCCTGGTGCTGGCCATCGGGATCGTGGTCGACGACGCCATTGTGGTGGTGGAAGCCGTGCAGCATCACATCGAGCAGGGCATGACTCCGGTCGATGCCACGCGGCAGGCGATGAAGGAGGTTTCGGGGCCGGTGGTGGCCATCGCGCTGATCCTCTGCGCGGTGTTCGTGCCGGTGGCCTTCATGGGCGGGGTGACCGGCCGGCTTTACCAGCAATTCGCGATCACCATCGCGGTGTCGGTGATCTTCTCGGCCATCAACGCGCTGACCCTCAGCCCCGCCCTGTCGGCGATGCTGCTCCGCAAGCCGACCCCGGGCAAAGGCCCGCTGGCCTGGTTCTTCCGGAAGTTCAACGCCTTCTTCGATTGGATCACCGCCGGCTACGGCTCGATCGTCGGCGGGCTGACCCGCAAGGCCGCCCGTTCGATGCTGCTGCTGGTCCTGGTGTGCGGCGGCATTTACGGTCTTGGAAAGGTCGTGCCCGGGGGCTTCATTCCGGACGAGGACAAGGGCTACCTGTTCGTCGCGGTGGAGCTTCCCGAAGGCGCGTCGCTGCAGCGCTCCGACGCGCTGCTGCAGCAGGTGGAGGAGATCGTCGGCAACACCGAAGGCGTGCGCTCGGCGATTTCCATCTCCGGCATGAGCATCCTCAACTCGCTCAGTTTCCCGAATTCCGCGATGATGTTCGTCGGCCTCGATGACTGGAAGGACCGCGAGTCACCCGAGTTGCACGCCAAGGCCCTGGTCGCGCAGTGGAACAAGAAGTTCCACGCCATTCCCGGCGCACGGGTCTTCGCCTTCGGGCCGCCGCCCCTGCCCGGCTACGGCAACGTCTCCGGCTTCACCATGCAGCTTCAGGATCGCTCCGGCGGCACGCCGGACGAGCTCGCCGGCTATGCCCGGCAACTCATCGCGGCCGCCGCGAAACGCCCGGAGATCAGCCGCCTCAGCACCACTTTCCAGCCGTCCACGCCGCAGGTGAAGGTCGAGCTCGACCGTGAGAAAGCCCGTGCGCTCGGCGTGCCGGTCGACAGCGTGTTCCAGACCCTGCAGGCCTATCTGAGCGGCCTCTACGTGAACGACTTCGTCAAGTTCGGCCGGGTCTACAAGGTGTTCCTCCAGGCCGAGCCGGAGTTCACCAGCAAGCCGACCGACATCGGTCGCTTTTACGTGCGCAACAGCGAGGGCGGGATGGTGCCGCTGAGCACGCTGGTCAATGTCTCGAAAATGTCCGGCCCCAACTTCACGACGCGCTTCAATCTCTACCTGGCCGCCGAGATGATGGGCTCGCCCGCGCCCGGCTACAGCTCGGCCCAGGCGCTCAAGGCGATGGAGGAGGTGATGGCCACGATGCCGTCCAACGTCGGCTACGAATGGTCCGGGCTGACGCTCCAGGAGAAGAAATCCGAAGGCCAGGCCGGGGCGATCTTCGGCATGGCGGTGCTCTTCGTGTTCCTGCTGCTGGCCGCCCAGTATGAAAGCTGGTCGCTGCCCTTCGCCGTCCTGCTGTCCGTGCCCACCGTGATCCTCGGCACGATGGTCGGCCTGCTGCTGCGGAACTTCGAAATGAACGTCTATGCCCAGGTCGGCCTCGTCATGCTGATCGGCCTCGCCGCCAAGAACGCCATCCTGATCGTCGAGTTCGCCAAGATGAAACGCGACGAGGGGATGCCGACGCTCGAGGCCGCCCTCCAGGGCGCGAAGCTCCGCTTGCGGCCGATCCTGATGACTTCCTTCGCCTTCATCCTCGGCTGCGTGCCGCTGATGTTGGCCAGCGGTTCCGGGGCCGCCTCGCGCAGCACCATGGGCACCGGTGTGGTCTTCGGCATGGGCATTTCCACCGTGATCGGCCTGTTCCTGATCCCGGTGTGTTACGTCTTCGTCCAGCGTTTCATCGACCGCCGCGAGGAAAAGCGCGGCAAGGCTCCGGATCCACTGCCCGGGGGGACGGAGCAGCACGAGGCATCAGGGGGCGGCCATTAAGGAGCCACGACACTCCTGTCGTGAGCCCGGGGCGGGACAAGAGTATTTCTGCTCCTTGCTTCCCTCGGGTGCCGTGGCGGCGACTTTGACCAAGATTCAAATAATTTCCAGAAACTTTGAACGTCTGGAAAGCTGGACGGTCTACTCCCTTGAAGACCGCGTTTGACGTGAGTTTTCATGTAAGGGTGAACAGCACAAATCAGCTTCCGCAGTCCATGGGTGTGGGCAGGAAATGATTCAGGCCGTCGGGGGTGGGACCCCGGCGGCCTACTCTTGTACGCCCGGCGCTGCATCGCGCGGGGTCGCTTACGGCAGCACGACGCGGAAGCCGAGGTCGGGCCGGCGCAGGCCGCGGTTGTCGGTCCATTCGCGGGAGGTCGCGCCGGAGGATGGCTTCAGGTAGGACCCACCGATGATCACCCAGTTCGCGCCGCCGAGCGGGTTGGCGGGATTGAGCGACTGGCTGTTCGTCCACTCGGCCACCGAGCCCGCCATGCCATGCAGACCGGCCGGGGTGCGGTCGGTTGGCGGGGCTTCTTGCACCGGACCCCAACCGGCAGGGCGCAGGGTGGAGGGATCATTGAGTTTCTGACGCAGCCCGGCGAACCACTCGTCCTCGGTCGGAAGCCGGCAGCCTTTCCACTCGCAGTAGGCGGCGGCGTCCCACCAGTCGACATTCACCACCGGGCAATCCTCGCTCACGGCGCGGCCTTGCCACTGGCCGCCGGACTTGGTGGCGGCCCGCATTTCAGGCCAGCCCTCCGGCGCGTGGCCGGTCTTGTCCGCCGGCTGGCTCACATGGTCGTAGGTGGTTCGTTGGGCGGCGGAAAGGCGGTCGAGCGCTTCGAGAAATTCGCCGTATTCGCCGATGGTCACCTCGTGGCCAGCCAGCGTGAACGCGGCGAGCGAGCGGGTGCCACCATCGGCCGCGGGATGATCGCCGGCGGCTACCGCGACCGGAACCGGCAGCGAAACCTCGGCTTCGCCCCCGTTGTTGCCCTTCATGGCCATCACACCGATCCCGACTGCGGCGGCCACGGCCGCCAAGCCGAGCACCAGCGGCAACGGCGAACTCTTCGGCAAGGCGCGGGCGGTGTGGGGAGCCGCGGCGGCCGGCGCTTCGGCCAGTTGCTGCTCGATCTGCTCGGCATACGAGCGGACTTCCGCCCAAGTCAAAGTCCGGTCCAGTCCCTCGCCCCGCATCCAAGCCAGCACCGTCAGTATGCGGGAAGCCCCGGCGCGGCCATCGGCCACCAGCGGCTTCAAGCTTTGGCCGAGCGTGAGAATGTCGGCGGCCGAGCGCTGGGGATCGCGGGCCCCGGCACGGGCGAGATTGGTCAGGCGTACGACGCCGTGCGAATCGACGAAGACCCCGGTCGAACCCAGCGGCGCGGTGGCCGTACCGGCGGATTCCAGCGGGATCGCGGCCTCGGCGATGCGGCGCAGGATGTGCGCGACCTGCACCGGCTTCAAAGCCTCGCGGGCCTTCGCACGGTCGGCGAGCGAGACCCCGGGTAGCCGCTCGAGTGTGGCGAAACATTGGTCGGGGGTCGACACCGCCTCATAGACCGATCCGATCAGCGGGTGGTCCACCGCCGCCTGAGCGCGGATGTTGGCGAGGAACTCCTCGCGGTGCCAGAGCGCCGCGGGTTTGAGCTCCACCAGCAGGACCGGCCGGCCAATCGATGCCTGCTGGGCGCGCCAAGTCAGAGTGGTGGGGCTTTCCGAGAGGAATTCGTCGAGGCGGTAGTCGCCCAACAGGGTGCCGGCGCGCGAGCGGGGATCATCCATGGTCAGTTCTCAGGCAAGGGCGGAATCGAGCCGTCGGGGTTGATGAGATCGGGCATTTCCGGGAGGAAATCACCTTCGAGGGTCGGCAGGACCGAGCCGTTGTCGATCATGTCCGGGGTCAGGAACTGCGGGCCATCGTCGGCGGGGCGGGTACCGCCGCCGATGCGCGACGAGAGGTGGCGGGGCGCGGCATGGGTATCGATCAGTTCGCCCTTGAAGAACACCTCCACCGTCTGGCCGTAGTAGCTGCGCTTGCCGAACAGATGCTCCTGCTGGAGTTCCTGCGGCGGCAGCGTGTAGGTCACACGCAGCGTTTCTTCGCCGCCCACGAAGTCGAACTCGCCGCTGACCCATTCGTGAACCGTCTCGCAGAGTCCCTCGGCGGCCGGTTGGATCTGCTTGCGACCTTCCGCCATGGTGGATTCGTAGAACTGCACTTTCACCACCAGGTCATCGGCCGCGATCTCGGTGCCCGGTGCCGCCTGGACCGGTACGGTGACCACCACGCGCTCGCCATCCACGTTCGGATCGTCCGGGAAAACCCGCGGCAGCCCGAGTGCCAGCTCGCCGCGCAGGTCGGCCGGCATCGAGATCCCGTCGCGGATCTTCGCCGCCGCGAGCGGATAAAGAGCACCCGCTTCGGTGACGCCGAGCGCCATCACCGCGAGGTAGGCGTCGGAGGCCTGGTCGGCCAGCCGCGGGTCGAAAGCGGCCATCGCCTCGTAGACCAATCCCTGTTCGTAAAGCACGCTCGGATCTTTCGGTGCGGAGTCGCGCGCTTCGCCGAGCTTGACGATCGCGGTGGCCATGTCGCCGGCCACCCGGGCGATGCGCGCTTCTTTGACCAGCCGCTCCACCACCGGATCGGCGATCGGTGGTGCTTCCAGCGGGCGGGCAGGCGGCAACGGGGTCGGGTCCGGCGGTGGCAAGGCGGACGGCGAGGCGGGTGCCACGGCGACCACTTCCTTCGCGGGCTTGGGCACGGCGGCGGCCACGGTGACGATCCGGGTGACCACCTTTTCCTCCACCCGCACCTCCCGCGAGCGCTCCATCCGGACCGCCAGCGCCACCCCGCCGACCAGCAACTGCGCGAACGCAAGCAGACCGAGCATCCAGCAGGAAAGCCGGAAAACGAGATGGGTTGAGCGGACCTGATTGGCCATGAACGGCAAACTACGGGGCCGAGCCCGAAGACGCAAGGCAGTAGGCGGGCCAAACCCGTCTGGACTCTTGCCCGCCCTTCCCTAGAGTCCGCCTCCCATGTCCGTCCGCACGCGCTTCGCCCCCTCGCCCACCGGCTACCTCCACGTCGGCGGGGCCCGCACCGCCTTGTTCAACTACCTCTTCGCCCGCAAGCACGGCGGCACTTTCGTCCTGCGCGTGGAAGACACCGACGAGGCCCGCAATACCCAGGAGGCCCGCGACGCGATCTTCTCCGGGATGAACTGGCTCGGCCTCGGTTGGGACGAAGGCGAAGGCAAGGGCGGCGATTTCGGCCCCTATAACCAGAGCGAGCGGAAGGAGAACTACGACCGCTGGTTCGAGGTGCTGCGCGAAAAGGGCCGCGTTTACGAGGACGACGGCGCGTGGCGCTTCCGCTTCGAGCGCAAGCCGGTGACCATGCACGATCTTGTTTGCGGCGAAGTCACCATCGACTACCGCGACGAGTCGAACACGCCCGACATGGTCATCCGCCGCTCGGACGGCTCGTATGTGTTCCACTTCGTCAACGTGGTCGACGACCTTGACATGCAAATCAGCCACGTGATCCGCGGCGAGGACCACCTGATGAACACGCCGAAGCATTTGCAGCTTTTCGAAGCACTCGGAGCCCCGGCCCCGCTCTACGCGCACATTCCGCTCATCCTGAATCCCAACGGCTCCAAGATGTCGAAGCGCGACGTCGGCGCGGCGGTCGGCGATTACCCGAAGCAGGGCTTCATCGCCCCCGCCGTGGTCAATTTCATCGCGCTGCTCGGCTGGTCGTCGAAATCGGAGGACGAAATCTTCACCCTCGACGAACTGGTCGACCGCTTCTCGCTCGAAGCCGTCAACCGCTCGCCCGCCCGCTTCGATCCGGAGAAGTGCGCGTGGGTCAACCAGCAGCACCTGCTGAAGCTCGCGCCGGATGCCTTCATCGAAGCCGCCAAGTCCTTCGTCGCCGACGCCGGCCTCCCGGTCGACGAGCGCTACCCCGCGGTCGCCGCGCTGGTCCGGGAGAAAGTACGACTGTTATCGGAGGTCCCCGCCGCCATCGGCTTCCTGCTTGCGGACACCTTCGACTTCGACCCCGAAGCCGTCGAAAAAGTGAAGGGCAACGCCGCCGCGAAGGACCTGCTCGCCGCGCTGGCCGATGACTTCGCCGCGCTGCCCGAATGGACAGCCGACGCCGCCAAGCACCAGATCGGCGAGACCGCCAAGGCCGCCGCTGCCAAGCCCGGCCAGCTGATGTTCCCGGTCCGCGTCGCCCTCAGCGGCAAGTCCGGCGGGCCCGATCTCGGTGACATCCTCGGCTTGCTCGGGCAGGAGAAATGCGTGGCAAGATTGAAGGCATTCTCGGAATCGCTTTGATGGTTTATCAGTAGATTACGGGATTTAGTTGGGTGGAAATTACCCACTAAATGGGTGATTATCACCCGATTCCCGGGAAGTTTCCGATCCGCGGAGCCATTGACGATCACGAACGCTTGCGCCGCAGCCACCATCCCGTGACCAGCGCGGACAGCAGCCAGGCCCCCGTGCCCATGCTCGCTGCGGCGACCAGCAGCACAGCGCCATAGAAGGGCCATCCGATCGCGGCCCCGCTGCTCCAGCCGGGAAAGTCCTCCAGCATCTCCAAGATCGGGCGGCCGACCCCATAGCCCGAACTCACGAGCCACGGGGGATTCCACCATTCCCGTGGTGCACGGCCGTGCTCGAACATCAGCACTTTGTCCGCGACCGCCGTCGCGAAGGCCGCCGCCCAGTAGAGGAACACCATCGCGCCGATGGCGATGCAGCGGGCGGAGACGGACATGGCAGAAGGCTAGCGCAGCGCGGGCTTCGGGGTCGATGCCAATCCGGCCTTCCCGAAATCGGGTGGAAATCCCCCGTTCTGTGGGTAATTCCCACCCACTTCATGATTGATTTTCACCTGCAAACGGGCACCCTGCCGCCACGTCGATGCATCCCCGGCACCTCCTCTTGCTGCTGCTTGAAGCCCTGGAAGACACTCCCGTGGTGTATCTTCGGGGCGCGCGGCAGTGCGGGAAGTCGACGCTGATGCAGCAGCTCGGCGACCTCGGCCACGCCACGGAATACCGGACGCTGGACGATGGCGCGGAACTCGCCGCGGCGACCCGGGACCCGGACGGCTACATCTCCGGCCTGGCGGATCGGGTGGTGCTGGATGAAGTCCAGCGCGCGCCGGATTTGTTCCGCGCGATCAAACGCAGCGTGGACCGCGACCGCCGGCCGGGCCGCTTCCTGCTGACCGGCTCGGCCAATGCGCTGGTGCTCCCGCAGGTCTCCGAGTCGCTCGCCGGCCGGATGGAAGTGCTGTCGCTCTACCCGCTGTCGCAGGGGGAAATCGAAGACCATCGCGAAGGCTTCGTGGACATGTGCTTCGCGGAGAACTTCCGGCCGAAAAAAGCGCCTGCTCTCGCTTGGCCGGACCTCGTCGAGCGGATCGTGCCCGGCGGCTTTCCGGAGGTGCTCGACCGCAAGCCGGCCCGGCGCGCGGCGTGGTTTGCCAGCTACATCACCTCGATCCTTGAGCGCGACGTGCGCGACCTCGCCAACTTGCAGGCCCTGCGCGAACTGCCGCGGCTGCTCAGGCTCGTCGCCGCGCGCAGCGGCGGTATCGTGAACTTGTCCGACCTGTCACGCGATTCGCAGATCCCGCTGACCACCCTGCAACGGCACTGGGCGCTGTTAGAGGCGGTGTTCCTGGTCCGCACCCTGCCGGCGTGGAGTTCGAATCTCGGCAGCCGGCTGATCAAGGCGCCCAAGCTTTACCTCAACGACTGCGGGCTGCTGTGCCACCTGTTAGGGGTCGATGCCGCGCGCTTGAAAAACGACGACCTGATGACCGGCGCGGTGCTGGAAACCTTCGTCGCCGGGGAGGTGACCAAGCAGGCATCATGGTGCGAAACCCGCCCCGTGCTCTCCCATTTCCGCACGCAGAAGCAGCAGGAGGTCGATCTGGTGCTGGAGGATGCGAAGGGCCGGATCGTCGGGATCGAGGTGAAGAGAACCGCCTCGCCCGGCAGCGGGGATTTCAAGGGCATGCGGGCCTTGCGGGAGGCGGCGGGGAAGAAGTTCCTGCGCGGGGTCGTGCTCTGTCTTTGTGAGAACACGGTGGCTTTTGAAAGCGACCTGCACGCGGTGCCGATCAGTGCGCTCTGGCGCTAGCCGGATGGGAGTGTCGCGCTCATCGCGCGACATGACGGTGGACGGGCGCTTTCCAAGCGCCCGTCGGCCTCGCCGTTCGGGCGGCAGAATGCCGCCCGTCCATCGTCATGTCGCCTGCAAGGCGACACTCCACTCGGATCGCAATCAGGGCAGTTTGGTCGCCTGATAGTAAAGGATCTTGCCTTCGAGCGCGATGCCGGTGGCATCGCTCAAGGCGGAGAGATCGACTTGATGAATCGCGCCTTCTTTCGCATCCAGCGCAATGACCAGTTCGCGGCCGTCGGCACTCGCCTTGGTCCCCTCGATCCCCACCTCGGCCTCGTCGGTTTTCGGCGAGCCGTATGCCTTGTGATAGTGATAACTGAAGCGCTTGACCTTCACGCCCTCCACCCCCGACTTGACCGGCTGGCTGAAGGTAATGCGCAGCGCGTGAGCGGAACCGGCTTTCTCGAGCTTCACCGACTTCACCGTGAAGAGCTTGTCGAGTCCCGACGGAGTGATCTTCACCAGACCCTCGGCCCCGGCCCACGACAGGTGCGTTTTGCCGACCCACAGCGCGCCGTCCTTGCCGAAGGCGAGGCGGTGGTTGCCGTTGCCGAGGGGCGTGCCGTCGAACATCGGGATCAGCGCGCCCTGGCGGAAGCCGGCAACATCATCCGGCAGAAAGCGCACCAACCGGCTCTGGTTCATCTCGCCGATCAGCACCTGGCCGGCGAAGGGGCCCCATGACTTCGGAAAAGGAACCGGCTGGGTCGGCGAATTCGCAAGATCACCCTGCGGGAAACGCGCGCTTTCCTTCACCCGCATCTTCTCGAGCTCCGCGACCGGCAGCTTGAGCGGATCGCCCTTATCCCAGCCTTTCTCCCAGACCAGCGAGGCGGGATGGCCGTGGAAGCCGCCCTTTTGCACGACATGCAGCGGCGAGGTGCCGCGCCAGTCGCCCTGGTTGTCGGTGACCAGCACGTTGCCGTCGCCATCGACGCCGATGCCGTCCGGCGAGCGGAAGCCGCTGGCGTAGGGTTCCATCGTTTTGCCGTCCGGCGAAATCTTCAGCACCCAGCCGCGCCATTGGACCCGGGCATACATCCGGCCCGCCTTGCCGGCACGCTTGCCCCAGCCTTCGCCGTGGATCATCTGCGTGAAATCGAGGTCGCCGATCTCCGACCACTTGCCGCGGATCTCCGGCCGGATGCCGGCACCGCTCGACGCGACATTGAGCCCGATGTAAAGCGACCCGTCCGGCCCCTTCGCCGGGCCGAAGGCGAACTCATGGTAGTTCCCCGTCATCCCGAAATCATCGAAGACCGTCTCATACTCGTCGGCACGGCCGTCACCGTCCGTGTCCTTGAGCCGGGTCAATTCCGCCCGCTGCATGACCAGAAAACTGGCGGGTGACTCCGCGACCAGCCCGAGCGGTTCTTGCAGGCCTTCGGCAAACTTCTTCCAGCTCTTCGCCGCGGGATCGAAGACCATGACCTCGCCGCGGTGGAAAGCGGCGACGACCTTGCCGTCGGGCAACACGTCGAGCCCGCCGATCTGCGGATCGACGCCCGGTGGGTTCGGCATTTTTTCGATGGCGAAGGGCGCGGCGGCGGCGGTCGCGACGAGGGTGAAGTACGAGAGAAATCGTAGCTTTCGGAAGAGGGGAAGGACGGCGGAGGATTTCATTTCCAGCGGAAGGTGAGGGTGAAGGACTTCGACTGCTCCGCGGTGATCGCGAAAGTGCCGGTGCTCGAGCTGATGGTGGCTTCGGCGCCGATGGTCACCGCCAGAGGCACCTTGCCGTCGGTGGTGAAGTCGCGCTCGATGCCCTTGCCATCGGGCATAGGGCGGATGGTTTCCGTGAAGGTCACGCCGCCGCGCCGGTAGCGGAAGGCGGGCAGGCCGTCCTTGCCGACCCGGTAGCCGAGGAACTTCGGGGTGGCGAGAGGGTCGTCGGTGCCGGGAGTCAGCGGGTGGTCCGGATCGCGGTAAACGACCTCGCCGTCCAGCTTGGCCAGCGAGCTGCCGTTGGCCTTCCAATACGGTGCGCCGTCGATGAAGCCGCCTTTCCAGACATAGCGGAGGCGGCATTCCGTCGCATCGAAGCAATACGAGAGATCCCCCGGCAGCGCGACGGCGATCGCGGCGGGCGAAGCGTCCGGCAGGAAAATCCGCTGCACCTGCGGCCGGCGGACCATCGCCCGCGGTGCCGAGTAGGGATCGCCATTGCCTTTCTTCAGCTCGGTCTTCCCCGCAGCGGCGGCGACGACGTAGCCGTGGAGCTGCCGCAGCACCGGCTCGCCGAGGTGGGCCATCGAAGGCATCTCGATCACCCCCTCGCGCTTGTGCTGCGGGGCGATGCACCATTTCACGAACTCGTCCGGCCGGTCGCGGTAGATCCCGGCGATCTCCACCAACGAGGGACCGACCAGCATCTGATCGACCACATGGCAGGCGGCGCACTGGATCTGGAATACCTGGGCCGGCGTGTCGGCCGCGGACAAGGGCAAAGCCGCCAGCAGGGAGCTTAGGAGAAACGGATACTTCATGGAGTTGAGAACGCAGTGTTGCGAACTTCTGCCACTACGCAAGACCTCGGGCCGACTTAACACGGTGGCGGCACAGCGCATTTCCTCCCCAAGCATCCGCGTATCGTCGCAAACCGTTGCGAAAGGGGCGGTGGCCATGGAAACCTGTCATCGGGCTTCCCAAGAAGCCCGTCCACTTATGAAAAAGAACGAACCGATTGCAAAAGTCATGTCCACCGAGCTCGTCACCATCCGCCATGGCGAGCCGGTTTCCCGGGCGCGCAAACTGATGATTGAGCACGATGTCCACCACTTGCCGGTGGTCAGCGGCGACGAACTGATCGGCGTGATTTCGTGGAGCGACATCCTCCGCCTCAGCTTCGCCGACGCGCTGGGTAGCGACGACCGCGCGGTCGATGCCACCCTCGACCACAGCTTCACGCTGGAGCAGGTGATGTCGGCGGACCCCATCACGATTTCCTCCCATCATGGCACCGTCCGGGAGGCGGCAGAACTTCTCGCAAAGGGGAAATTCCACGCGCTGCCTGTCGTCGATGGCAAGAATCTGGTCGGCCTCATCACCAGTTCCGACCTCCTGCGCTACCTCGCGGATCTGTTTTGATCTGATCCTGCACCCACAAAAAAGGAGAGGGCGCATCCCGCGTCCTCTCCTTGGAGATTTCTGACTCCGGCCCCGCTCCGCTCAGGGAATCCGGAAGATCTTCTTGTTAGAAGGATCTTTCGCCAGATCGCCGCTCTTGAAGCCTTGGACGTCGATGACGTTGTAAGGAGAGTAGGGGCTGATGACCTCGTTCGGATTGGCGGTGCGTTTGGCGGTCGGGTAAGTCGGGCGGGGCGTCGGCTGGGGAGCCTCATCCGGACCTGGATTGCCGTAGGGGTCGATCTGCGGGGCGCGCGGACCGGCGTCGCGGGGCGGCGGCATGGCAGGACCTCCGGTCGGAGGGATCGGCTCGAAGGTGCCGGTCTCGGTGCCAGGAGCTTGTCCGCCGGGTCCGTAAGGATAATACGGCTCACCGTTGCGCATGGGCGGGCGCTGGTCCCGGTAAGGTGGCTCCGGCGGGATGCAGGAGGCGGCCAGGAAGGCCAGCGGCAAAAGGGCGAGTAATTTCATGTCGGCCATCGGACGGAAGGGATCGGGAGTTATTCAGGCAGCGGAGCCGAGGCCCAGCAGATGTTTGGAAAAGATCGCCATCTTGCGCGCCTTGGACAAACGGTAGCGCTGGTCGAAGACTTTGAAGCCGTCCTTTTTCATCTTCGCCAGCAAGGTCTGATAGATCGAGCGCATGATCTCGGCCGGCACCAGCGCGCGGGCATCGGACTTCGGCATGACCTCGACCGCCTCGCGGTAGAAGGCGTCGGCGCGCTCCGCCTGGTAGGCCATCATCGCCATGAAGCGGCCGTCGTACACGCGGCCGACCAGGTCGCGCTCGGTGTACTGGAAGCGGGCGAAATCGGCCAGCGGCAGGTAGATCCGGCAGCCGTTGGCAAGGTCCTCGCCGACGTCGCGCAGGATGTTGGTGAGCTGGAGGGCGTGGCCGAGGGCGATGGCGTACTTTTCAGACGCGGGATCGGTGGCACCGAAGACCTTCAGCGAGGCGAGGCCGACGGCGCAGGCGACCTTGTAGGTGTATTGGGAAAGGTCTTCCCAGGTGCCGAAGCGCTGCGGGCGCAGGTCCATCAGGCAGCCGTCGATGATGGCGGTCAGCAGGCGGGCCGGAATTTCGTAGTGGGTGATCATTTCGACCACCTCGCGCTGCAGGGCATCGGGCTCGGCGAAGCCGCTCTCAAGGCCGGCTTTCCACGCGAGGAGATCGGCCTCGCGGGCTTCGAGCGGCCGCTGCGGGTCGTCCGCCAGGTCATCGACCACGCGGCAGAACGCGTAGAAGGTGATCATCCCGTCGCGCCGCTCCTTCGGCAGGATCTGCAGCGCGAAGGCGAGATTGGATTTCGCTTGGCGGGTGATTTCAGCGGAATCGCTCATGGATTGGACGGGAAACGATGCATGTCCGGTGCCATCTTGGCCATGCGTGCATTTGCGCAAAGGTCAGCGGATCATCCCCCAGTGGCCGGTGGTGAAGGGCCAGAGGGAAAACAGCGCGGGGCCGGCGAGGTTGAATTCCTTCACACTGCCCCAGTAGCGGGAATCGAGCGAGTTGCCGGTGTTGTCGCCGAGCGCCGCGTATTCGCGCATCCCGGAAGCCGCTTTTTCGCGAAGGTGGAACTTGTCCCCGAGGGCTCCCAGCGGGCGCGGTTGGGAGGGATCGAAGCGGGCGAGCTCGTAACCGTTGGGGTTGTTCTTGCCGTAGAGTCCCTGGGCCTCGATCACGCGCCGGATGCCAGGCTCCTTGGCGATGACGCCGTTGATCCAGAGGTTCGGCGGACGGATTTCCATGGTATCGCCGGGCACGCCGCAGAGCCGCTTGATGTAGTGGGTGCCGCCGTCCTGGCCGGCCATCTGGCCTTTGACCCGGCCGCTGGTGGCGATGCCGCGGGTGTCGAAAACGAAGACCTCGCCCCGGTTCGGCCGGCGGAAATGGTAGGACACCTTGTCAACCAGCACCAGGTCGCCGGTATCGACCCAGCCGCGGAGGATCGGATCGCCCTTGCGGTAGCGCTTCGGCTGGCGTTGTTCCACCCCCGGCCCGATCGGCTCGGTCATCAGGTTCCGCACCTCGCCGGCGGCAGCGGGAAAGGAAATCACCTCGCCGTTGCTGAATTTCACCTTGGTCCGGGTGAAGAGGAACCAAGAGGCATCGACCGGCTCCCCCACCGGATACATGTCGGACTCCGCCACGATGTTCCGGTAGCTGCGGCCGCGGGTGAGGAGCTCCCAGCCCTGCTGGCCGAGCCAGGGCTTCTTGAAATCAGGGTCCTTGCTCTGCTCGATGGTGATCCCGTTGAGCGTCGGCTGCATCGAGCCGGTCGGAATCCGGAACGGCTGGATCACGTAGGCCCGCAGGCCGAGCGCGACCACCAGCGCGACGAACATCACCTCGACGTTCTCTTCCCAGGCGTTCTGCGAAGGAAAGTGCGGCAAGGCTTGCTCGCAGGTCGCGCGGAGCTGTTTGGAAGCCTCGTCCGCCTTGTCCTTGTCGCCGGCCTTGATCGCGTCCATCAGGTCACCGCGGCGCGACTCGATCTCGTCGATCCGGTCTGGCTTCAGGAGGTCCCGCTTGTAATGGAGGAACTTCAACGCCCCCTTGTGCAGGAGCTTGGCCTCTTTCTTCCACTTCGGCGCGAACATCGGGCGGATTCTTCACACGGAAGCGCGGCCATGCAAGCCCGGGCTGGGGCACGGCCGCGGGCGCGGGCGCGGACTCCCCACCGGGTGCGCGGAGGGGTCTGCCCCGCAGTGCGGTCCCTTCGGCTTTGCAGGCGGTTAGGGTCCGGATTGACGAGATTGGCGCTACCGTGGCTTCTGCGGGCCAGAGGCGCCGCGCCCCTGGTCATTTCACGCCGGGCTTGTCCTGCCGCGCCCCGCCCGCCATTCCCTTCCGCGTGCACGATGAAGACCCGGTGACCGCCCTGCTGCGGGAGCGCTTCGGCCACGGCGGCTTCCGCGGCGGCCAGCGCGAGGTCGTCGACGGCCTGCTCGCCGGGCGCTCGATGCTCGCCGTGTTCCCGACCGGCGGCGGCAAGTCGCTGTGCTACCAGCTTCCGGCGCTTTTGTTGGAAGGGATCACGCTGGTCGTCTCGCCGCTCATCGCGCTGATGAAAGACCAGGTCGATGCCCTCCGCGCGAAAGGCATCGCCGCCGCGCGGCTCGACTCCACCCTGGAGCGTGAGGAGTATGAAAAAGTCCTCGCCTCGCTGGGCGACGGCACTTTGAAGCTGCTCTATGTCGCCCCGGAACGGCTGTCGAACGAAGGCTTCCGGGCGAAGCTCAAGAAGCTGGAGATCGCGTTGGTGGCGATCGACGAGGCCCATTGCATCTCCGAATGGGGCCACAATTTCCGCCCCGACTACCTGAAGCTGGCCAAGCTCTGCCGCGACCTGAAAGTCCCGCGTGTCCTTTGCCTGACCGCCACCGCCACGCCGGGCGTCGCCAAGGACATCCGCAAGGGCTTCAAGATCGCCGCGAAGGACCTCGTGCAGCTCAGCTTCCACCGGCCGAACCTCGATCTGAAGGTCACCCCGCTCGCCAACGAGGAGCGCAAGCCGCACTTGTTAGAGCGGCTGCGGCAAAGCGAAGGAGCCGCGGTGGTCTATGTCACTCTCCAGCAGACCGCGGAGGAAGTCTCGACCTACCTTCAGAAAAACGGCATCGCCTCGCGGGCCTACCACGCCGGGCTGCCGGACGAGTTCCGTGCCTCCGCCCAGGAGGACTTCATGGCCGGGCGGACCCGGGTTATCGTCGCGACGATCGCCTTCGGCATGGGAATCGACAAGGCCGACATCCGCGCGGTCTATCACTACAACCTGCCGAAGAACCTGGAGAATTACACCCAGGAAACCGGCCGCGCCGGGCGGGACGGCATCCTTTCCTCGTGCGAGCTGTTAGCCTGCGGCGACGACCTGGTGACGCTCGAGAATTTCATCCACGGCGACACCCCGTCCCCCGCCGCGACCCGCCATTTCGTCGACCACGTGCTGCGGCTGGGCAAGGACTTCGATGTCTCACCCTACGAGCTTTCCACCGTCAACGACATCCGCCCGCTGGTCGTCAGCACCCTCTTGGCCTACCTCGAGCTGGAGGGAATCATCGAGGCGACCCGGATGTTCTGGGCCACCTGTCAAGTCCGGCTGCTGCGGGATTTCGAGCGCGTGCTGGCCGGCTACGACGCCCGCCGGAAGTCGCTGCTGCGGAAGATTTTCGCGGTGGCCAAGGAAGGATGGGGCTGGAAAACCTTCGCCATCGCCGGGGTCGCGCGGGAGATCGGGGCGGACCGGCAAAAGATCGTCGAGGCGCTGACCGGCCTGGAGGAAGCGGGCGACGCGACCCTGAAGAAATCCGGCATCCGCCAAGGCTACCGGCTGAAGAAGGACCCCGGCGACCTGCGGGAACTGGCAGAGCGGCTCGACGCGCAATTCCGCCGGCGCGAGGCGGCCGATCTGGCCCGGCTGCGCGAAGTCGTGGAGCTGGCGGAGCATAAGAGATGCCTCACCGGCTTTGTCACCGCCCACTTCGGCGAGAAGCTCCCCGCGCCCTGCGGCCATTGCGACCGCTGCCGCAGGATCAAGCCCTCGCCGGTCCCGCGGACCCGCCGGCCCGGTCCATCGGAAGAAGAACTGCGACAGGTCCTCGCGCTTCAGGACGAGCGCCACGCCGCGCTGAAAACCCCGCGCCAGCTCGCCCGCTTCCTGTGCGGCATCAGCAGCCCGGCGGTGACCCGCGCCCGGCTCTCGCGCCACGATGCCTTCGGACTGCTCGGCCAGCACCCGTTTCAAGAAGTCCTTGATCTCGCGACGACCCTCTGAGCCGGCGTTTCCCGCGATCCTGTTCCCTACCCCATTCCGAGCCCGGGTTGACGAGCGCCGCCTGCCCGCCATGCTGCGCGCACGTTTCCTTTGCATGAGCGGCGACCTTTACCATCTCGACGACCTTTCCTCCCGCGACCGCCTCGACGCGGGCCATGAAATACCGGCCCGGCTGGCGGTGATCGGCTGCCCCGTGGCCCATTCCGCATCGCCGCGGATGCATCAGCCCGCCCTCGACGAGGCGGGCATCGCGGCTCGCTACGTGAAGATCGAAGTGGACCCCGGCCGGGTCGCTGAAGCCTTCCGCCGCATGCGGGAGCTCGGCTTCATCGGCTGCAACGTCACCGTGCCCCACAAGTTCGAAGCGATGGCTGCGTGCACCGACATCGATCCCGGCGCGCAGGAGATGGGTGCGGTGAACACGGTGCGCTTCGAGGAAAACTCGACCCGTGGCTTCAACACCGACGGCCCCGGCTTCGAGGCTGCGATCACCGAGGCTTTTTCCATTCCGCTGAAGGACCTCGACGTCCTGATCGCCGGCGCGGGCGGAGGTGCGGGCGGGGCGCTCGCCGCCCACTGCGCGCGGGCGGGCGTCCGCCGGCTGGTGCTGGCGAACCGCAGCCTGGACAAGATCGAGGCTCTGGCACTTTCGATCCGACGCTACCATCCCGGCCTCCGGGTCGACGTCCTTGCCCTCGGCGACCCGGTGCTTCCGGACCTCGCCCGCCAGTGCCAACTGCTGGTCAACAGCAGCTCCGTCGGCTTGAAGGCAGACGATCCCTCGCCGCTGCCGCCTGAATCGTTCACCGCCGGGCAGCGGGTCTTTGACACCATCTATCAGCCGCCTCTAACCGCTTTCCTGGCCGGCGCGCAGGCCGCCGGCGCCATCACGGCGAATGGTGCCTCGATGCTCCTTCACCAAGGCATCCATGCCTTCCGCCTCTGGTTTCCCGGCAGCCATCCCGCTGCCGCCATGCGCCGCGGACTGGCGGCGGGCTGAGCGCGGGTCATTTGCCCGGGTCCTTCGTCTCCGGCAGTTCCAGCCAGTGGCAGTCGATAAGCTCCTCGATCTCGAACACCCGCTCGTCTTCGCCTTTCCGGCTGACCCGGACCCGCAGGCGGATCATTTCATCCGGATCGTGCTTCACCAGCCGGCTGCCGAACGGTCCGAGGTCTTCCTTCCGGATCGCGAAGGCCTCTTCGATCCTCCGGCCCATCTCGGAATCCCTCAACACCCGGATCTGCGGTGACGGAGCGCCCGCCTCGCCCAGGTGGCCGTTCCGCGCTTCATAGAGGACCAGCCCGATGTATTCGTCAACGCGGCCGTCCGCCCCGATGCGCTCCCGCGCCAGCAGCCGGAACTCCCCTTCCCCGCGCCCGCGGCCCGCCAGGAAAAGCGGCCACGATTCGGTGCCCGCCCGAGCGAAGGCATCCCAGTCGATCTTCCACTCTCCATCCTCTTTGAAGTAAACGACCTCGATCCGCTCCCCGTCTTCCTGCGTCCAAAAGCTCTCGATCGCCCGGCCAGCCGGCGTATGGATCACCCGGTATTCTTCGACCTTCAGGTTCTCTGTCGTCAGATAGGCAGGATTGAATTGCTGGACCCGGGTCATCCTCTGCACGGTTCGGGAGGCCCCGACGACGTGCAGGGCGCGGCTTCCCACGTCCGACGCCGCGAGAAACTCCGACAGTCTGCTGCTGCAGGCGCCGAGGTTGTCCTGGAGCAGCCGCTGGTCTTCGACCTGCTGCCGGGTGAGCTCGCCGGAGTCCGCCACCTGAGGCCCGGCCGCCGCCCCCCCGCGAGTCTTGTAAATCGCGCCGGCACCGAGCAGGAAGCCCCAGACGATCACGAGAATCATCAGGGTCCTCGCCCCGCTTTTGCCTTTCTCAGCGCGCTCGGACGGCTTTGGCGGCTGCTTTTTGCGGATCTTGCGCCGGACCCGGACCGGGCCCGCTTCGACCCGCGGTTCTTCGCCAGACGGGTCATGACCACAGTCCGGGCACATGCCGCGCTGCCCCGGATCCGCGGTTCCCTTGAACAAGGAGCCGCATCGGGTGCAGTGGTACCAGGCGCCGTTCGTGTCGCTCACGACGCCTTGCTACGGTCTGACCCAGCCTTTGTGAAGCATCTCCGTGATCTCGTAGCACTTCCCGCTGTTTCCGCCAGTCCCGGACAAGCGCACGGTCGCCGGGATTTGGACGCTTTTCTCAAGCAACAGCGAACCCTCGTTGAATTCGGTCTTCAACACCGAAGCCACCGTCGAGTCGAGAGGAGCGAAGACCCAGAGGAAAAGATCCCCGCCAGCATCGACCAGCCGGAATGACCGGAATCGGGACTCGGGAAAAGCCTGCGTGTAGAACTCCGTCGGCTGGATGATTCCCCGGACGACCCGATCGTCCGCCGCCGCGCCCTCCAGCAGTTCGGCGACCTGCACCTCACCGATGCCATGGCTCGCCTCCCAATCAAGCTTCAGGCCCTCCCCTTCCCGGATAAAGACCATGTCGAAAGGACTGAAGTCGCCCTTGGATCCCTTCAACGAGATTGCTGCACGCGACGATTCCTCGAGCACGAAGCTCTCGGTCTTCTCACCCGCGGCCAGCATCGGATCCGTCCCCCAAGGTTTCCAGAGCCGGGCCATCCGCTCCTTCACTTGCTCCGCATCGCGGACAAGCGGTAGCACTTGCTCCACCGATGTCGCCGCGGCGTAGCGCTCCAGCAGCTTCTCAGCCTGCTTGGTCAGCTCCCCGGAGTGCACCAGAAAATACTCCTGCTCGCGATCCAGTTGCTGTTCCTTTTCAAAAACGTATCCCGGGTTGCCGGCGGCATTTGAGACTTTGCCTTTGCCCGCCAGCATCAATCCGGTGACCGCCGCCACGACGGCCACGCAGGTCCCGACCGCCATCCACCCGGTCCAACGCGCCAGCCCTTTCCGGGCCCGCTCCTCGCGGCTGGAGACCCGCGGTTCCCCCGGACCCGCCTCGCTCATCGGCTTGACTTGCAAGGGAGCCTCCTCGTCCGCGGCCCCAAGCCGGTGGACCGGCTGCCCGGGAGATGCCTCCGCCCGTTGCTTCCTCTCGCCGGAGCCGATTCTCAATCCCATCTCCAGGCTCCTCCCGCCGGAATCCGCAGGCAACGCCCGGCCGCCGCCGATCACGTGGACTTCGAAGCCCGCGCGGCCAACCCGACCCTAGGGCGATTGGCTTGAGGCTGTGGATCCATTGCAATGGCTTGAAGAGAACCAGTGCTAGACAAAAGGGCCCGAAAATGCTGGGTTAGCGTTGTAATGAAAG
>Ga0247843_1004040_pt1 | contig 22590 bp, 21 predicted proteins | sample LaCruzMarch2017__FD_192420 | JGI IMG/M metagenome (GOLD analysis project Ga0247843, IMG submission 192420) | Freshwater microbial communities from meromictic Lake La Cruz, Castile-La Mancha, Spain - LaCruzMarch2017_8m | ecosystem: Environmental > Aquatic > Freshwater > Lake | place: Spain...
TAAGCGGCCAGAGCGAAACGCTCGTCGTTGGCGTTTATAGTGTTTCCAGTGGATTTACGAGCGAACTGGTGCTCGGCATGCCCTGCACTGTTTCGCGACCCACGTCGAATCCGGATCGGCCCCAGTTGTTAGATTGTAGACGAACAATCTATTGATTCAGACTCTTTATATGTAAAAGAGTTCAACACATGTTTAAGTATTCAACAGCTTTCTGATGACAGGCCACATTTCTCTGGCTGAGTGAACGCAATGATCTGCTTGCCAAGTTTCGATCGGATGATCTGGACCGCAATAGCCGTAGCCAGCTGCGATCGATGCCATGCCAGCTGCGCGCGCCGCCTGTATGTCTCGGATATCATCGCCAATATAAATGCTGCGATCTGTACTGAAGCCTGCTTCTTGAGCTGCGTGCAACAAGGGCAGGGGATGTGGCTTGAGGTGCGCGGTCGTATCGCCACACACCAGGACGGCACAGTCTTGATCGAGCCCCAATGCAACAACCAAAGGCTGTGCGAGATAGGTGGCTTTGTTCGTCACGATGCCCCAAGTTAAGCCTTCGCGAGAAATGTCTTCAAGTAACTCAGATACACCATCAAACAAGCGCGTCTCTACATTGATCGCAGCTTCGTAGTCCTTAAGAAACTGCACACGATGTTGTTCGTATTCAGGATGTTCTGGAGTGATGTCTAGCGCACAACGCAACAAACCTCGTGCTCCAGCAGAAGAATAGGGTCTCAGGACATCAATAGGTAAAGGCTCTAAACCCATCCGTTCGCGCTGCTTATTGGCGGCAGCGGCCAAGTCGGGGGCAGTGTCAGCAAGTGTTCCATCAAAATCAAATAATACGAGTGCGGTCATTTACAGGTCGCCTTTGCGTGTCGCCATGAGATAGTTGACGCTCGTGTCTTGATTGAGCGAGTAATGTTCGGTCAGAGGGTTGTAGCCCATGCCGATAACTTGGTGTGTCGTGAGGTTGGCTGCGCGTGCGGCTTGTGCGAGCTCGCTTGGGCGAACAAAACTGCGCCAGCTATGTGTGCCACGAGGCAAAAGACGCAATATGTACTCTGCACCGACAATGGCAAACAAAAAGGATTTGGGGTTGCGGTTGATCGTCGAGAAAAAGATCCAACCGCCTGGCTTGACTAGTGTTGAGCACGCACGCACGATGGAGCCTGGATCGGGTACATGCTCGAGCATTTCCATGCAGGTCACGATATCAAACTGACCCGCCTGCTCCAGCGCCAGATCTTCGGCACTGATGCTACGGTAAGTGACTGGGACGCCGGACTCCAGTCCATGCAGGCGGGCAACCTTGAGAGATTTATCTGCTAAGTCAATGCCCGTGACGTCGGCGCCACTGATTGCCATACTTTCAGCCAAGATGCCACCACCGCAGCCGACGTCCAGAACTTTTTTACCGTGAAGGCCGCCTGTCAAACCCTTGATCCAGTCAAGGCGCAGTGGATTGATGGCATGAAGAGGTTTGAACTCGCTATTCGGATCCCACCAGCGCGAGGCGAGGGCGCTGAATTTATCGAGCTCGGCTTGATCTACGTTCGGTGAGCCCTTAGGCATATCAGAGTGCATGGCGATTCTTTTAAAAGTCTGGCAAGTCAATTGCGATTCGTTCATACAGTACCAAACTTTGGGTAACAAACGCATGTAAACCGTAAAAGAAAAAAGACCTCGCGAACGAGGTCTTTTAAATGAGCTAGGACTGCAGAAGCAGCCTAGCCTATCAGTGTCAAGAATTACTTCTTGCTACCGATGATTTCGACGTCTACACGACGGTTCTTAGCACGACCAGCTGCTGTACGGTTGTCAGCGACTGGATCAGCCTTGCCTTTGCCGGATGCAGTGATACGGTTGGCTGGAACGCCTTTCGAAACCAAGTATGCTTTGACAGCGTCGGCACGACGAACTGAGAGTGCCTGGTTGTAAGCATCGGTACCGATCCAGTCAGTGTGACCGACGGCGATGAACGTGCTGCAACCTGGTCGAGCAGAGCACGACCTTCTGGTTTGACGATTGCTTTGTCAAAGTCGAACAAAGCTTCTGCTTTGATCGAAATCTTGTCAGCTGTAGGCTGGCCAGATTTTTTGACGCACTCGGCTGCAGCCGTAGCTGGGGTCCAGAAGTTGTCCTGCCAGCAGAGTTCATTGGAACCGTTCTTCCAAATGAGCTCACCTGAGCCGTTCTTCCAATTGTCTACCGTCTGCGCGGAAGCGACGCCTGTTGCTGTGAAAGCAGCAAAGGCGAGTGCCAGAGCGAATTTGGAGGGTTTGTTCATGTTTCTCCTCGTTGAGCTTGAAGCTGGATAAGTGACTCGCAGCGAACCCCCGCCGCAAATAAAAAAATACATCAGGAAACGGGTCCAGTAAAGCAACACAGTGAGCACTATTTTAAAAATACCCGCTGGGTTTCCTGAGTGCTGATCGAATCTTAAGGCATTTATTGAGGTTTAGTCACTCTTCTCGTGCTCTTAGTGCGTCGATATGCGTATTTATACCCTTAACAGGACTTTCTTGTTGGTTTTTGGCAACAAAAAATTACGTTTAGACGCAATTACACAAGATTTCCGAGCCGAAAATCTGCAGTTTTGAGTGGGTAGGACAAAGCCTCCCCGAGAGAAGATGACAATTCAGACCGAGTAGTTTCAGAAAAGTTCAGAAAATTTTGATTTTTTTTTGTTTTCTGAAGCGAGCATCGAAATATATGAAGGGAAATCCAAGCGACGACGCCTAGGCGAGTGCCGGTGTAGAATCCTAGGCTTATCTTATAGTAGTTGCTTTTTACCATTTCGACCCCGTCTCGGGTTTTCAACCGCTGTCCTTTGTTGCGAACTTTATGGATTCCTTTGCCAAGGAAACTCTTCCGATATCACTCGAAGAAGAAATGCGCCGCAGTTATCTCGATTACGCAATGAGCGTGATTGTGGGGCGCGCCCTCCCGGATGTCCGGGATGGTCTCAAGCCAGTGCACCGTCGCGTTTTGTTCGCGATGCACGAACTCAATAACGACTGGAACCGCGCTTATAAAAAATCTGCGCGTATTGTGGGTGATGTGATCGGTAAATATCACCCGCATGGTGACCAAGCTGTTTACGACACGATCGTTCGCATGGCGCAGGATTTTTCACTGCGCTATATGTTGGTGGATGGCCAGGGTAACTTTGGCTCTGTCGATGGCGACAGCGCGGCAGCGATGCGATATACCGAAATTCGTTTGGCGAAAATCGCTCACGAGCTTTTGGCTGACATCGATCAGGAAACGGTCGACTTCGGGCCCAACTATGACGGTAGTGAACACGAGCCGTTGCTGTTGCCCTCGCGACTGCCTAACTTGCTCGTGAATGGCAGTTCAGGTATTGCAGTCGGTATGGCGACGAATATCCCGCCACATAATTTGGCAGAGGTCATTGACGGTTGCTTGTATTGTTTGCGCAATCCGGAGTGCACCATTGATGAGCTAATCGAGCTCATTCCTGCGCCTGACTTTCCAACAGGCGGCATTATTTACGGCATCGTTGGCGTACGCGAAGGCTATCGTACAGGCCGCGGCCGTGTGATCATGCGCGCTAAGACGCACTTCGAGGACATTGGTAACAATCGTCAGTCCATCGTCGTAGATGCCTTGCCTTATCAGGTCAATAAAAAGACCTTGCAAGAGCGTATCGCTGAGCTTGTGAACGAAAAGAAAGTCGAAGGCATCTCCGATATTCGCGACGAGTCTGACAAAGACGGCATGCGTCTGGTCATCGAACTCAAGCGCGGCGAGGTGCCCGAGGTCATTCTTAATAATCTCTACAAGCACACCCAGCTCCAAGACACGTTTGGTATGAACCTGGTTGCCTTGGTAGACGGTCAGCCGCGCTTGCTCAATCTCAAACAGATGGTGGAGTATTTCCTCTCACACCGTCGCGAGGTAGTAACGCGTCGTACCGTATTCCAGTTGCGCAAAGCACGCGAGCGTGGTCACGTGCTTGAGGGCTTGGCCGTAGCGTTGGCCAATATCGATGATTTCATTGCCATCATCAAGGCCGCTCCAACGCCGCCTGTGGCGCGTCAGGACTTGATGGACAAGTCTTGGGACTCTTCTTTAGTGCGCGAGATGTTGTCGCGTGCAGATACGGAGGCTGTGGGAGGACGTGCGGCCTATCGTCCCGACAACTTGCCTGACGCCTTTGGCTTGCAAGCCGATGGCCTGTATCGCTTGAGCGAAACGCAGGCCCAAGAAATCCTAAACATGCGCTTGCAGCGTTTGACAGGACTTGAGCAGGACAAGATCGTCAGCGAGTACAAATCCGTGATGGATACGATTCTTGATCTCTTGGATATTTTGGCAAAGCCAGAGCGCATCACAGTCATCATCAGTGACGAGCTTCAGGCGATCAAGACTGAGTTTTCAATCAATGCCAAGGATGCGCGACGTTCGGATATTGAGTTAAATGCCACTGAGCTTGATACCGAGGATTTGATTACACCGGCCGATATGGTGGTGACTTTGTCCAACGGTGGTTATATCAAGAGCCAGCCTCTGTCTGAATACCGCGCTCAAAAACGAGGTGGTCGCGGCAAACAAGCGACTGCCACTAAAGAGAACGATTGGATCGATCAGCTCTTTATCGCGAATACGCATGATTATTTATTGTGCTTCTCAGATCGAGGTCGGGTGTACTGGCTCAAGGTTTGGGAGGTGCCACAAGGCACGCGTATTTCCCGTGGCAAGCCTATCGTCAATATGTTCCCGTTGATTGATGGTGAAAAAATCACAGTGGTTTTACCGATCAAGGCCTTTAGCGAAGATCAAACGGTCTTTATGGCAACCTCGCGCGGTACGGTGAAAAAGACGCCCTTGTCTGATTTCTCCAATCCGCGCAAGGCAGGCATCATCGCCGTTGATCTCGATGAGGGTGACTTCCTGATCGGTGCCGAGCTGACTGATGGAAAGCACGATGTGATGTTGTTCTCCGACTCAGGTAAGGCAGTGCGCTTTGACGAAAATGACGTGCGTCCCATGGGACGTAACGCCCGTGGTGTGCGCGGCATGATGCTTGAGGACGGCCAGCAGGTGATCGCCATGCTGGTGTCGGGCGACGAGACACAAACGGTGTTGACCGCCACGCAAAATGGCTTTGGTAAGCGCACTCCGATTACAGAGTACACGCGTCACGGTCGTGGTACTAAGGGCATGATCGCGATCCAGACTTCGGCGCGTAACGGCAAAGTGGTTGGCGCTGTGTTGGCCAACGCCACAGATGAAATCATGCTGATCACAACGGGTGGCGTGTTGGTGCGTACCCGTGTGGCGGAGATTCGTGAAATGGGTCGCGCAACGCAAGGCGTCACCCTAATCAGCGTGGATGACGGCAGCGAGTTGTCTGGTGTTCGTAGAGTCGTAGAAAGCGATGTGGATGACGAGGCTGATGTGGATCCAACTGCAGCAGCTGACAACGCCGCTCAGCCTAATGCTTCAGCAGGCACCACAGATGAGGCCGGATCGGAGTCTTAATATGGCGCGTCCCTGGAACTTTTCTGCAGGGCCGTCCGCAATGCCTGAGTCGGTACTCAAGCAAGCAGCGGCGGAAATGCTGGATTGGCATGGCTCGGGCATGTCCGTGATGGAAATGAGTCATCGCGGTCAACAATTCGTGGAAATCTGCACTCAAGCTGAGTCAGATTTGCGCGATTTGCTCGACATCTCTCAGGATTACGCTGTGCTGTTCATGCAGGGCGGCGCGACGGCTGAAAATGCCATCGTTCCGCTTAACTTACTTGGTCGAGTTCAGCAGCTTAAGGCTGATTTTGTGATCAGCGGCATCTGGGCAAAAAAGGCCTACCAAGAATGTCAGCGCTACGGTGACGCCCAGATTGCGGCGACCAATGCGGTCGAGACGATGTTGATGGGTCACAAGCAGGCGCCAGGGACTTGGTTGCCTGAGCCTCGCTCTTGGCAGGTACGTTCGAATGCTGCATATTTGCATTTGTGTAGCAATGAAACGATTGGTGGCGTTGAAACCATGGATTGGCCCATCATGGCCGAGCTTGGTGCGCCAGATGTGCCATTGGTCGTGGATGCATCCTCGCACTTTTTATCTCGCCCAATGCCAGTCTCCACCACGGGGATGATTTTTGCAGGTGCTCAAAAAAATGCTGGTCCTGCGGGGTTGACGATTGTGATTGTGCGGCGAGATCTGATCGGCCATGCCTTGCCCATTTGTCCCACTGCTTTTGATTATGCGAATGTTGAACGTGAAAAATCGATGTTCAACACGCCGCCCACCTATGCGATTTATATTGCCGGTTTGGTCTTCAAATGGCTCAAGGAGCAAGGTGGACTCGCTGCGATGGAGCAGCAAAACATCGCCAAGGCATCGCTTTTGTATGATTATTTTGATCAAAGTGCTTTTTATACCGTGCCAGTGCATTCCTCGGTACGCTCACGTATGAATGCGCCTTTTTTCTTGCCAGACGTCAAACTCGAGTCTGCTTTTCTTACTGGCGCTCACGAGCGTGGTTTGATGCAGTTAAAAGGTCACAAGAGCGTGGGCGGTATGCGTGCTTCGATTTACAACGCCATGCCGCTACAAGGCGTAGTGGCACTCATAGACTATCTCAAGGACTTCGAGCGCTCTTATGGATGAGTCATTGCAAGCCCAGCTATTACCGCTCCGGCAGCGAATCGATCAGATTGATGCCGAGATTCTTGATCTGCTGAACAAGCGTGCGAAAACAGCGCAAGAAGTCGGTGAGGTTAAACATGCGCATCATGCGCAAGGACCTGTGCTCAGGCCCGAGCGAGAGGCGCAAGTCATTCGTCAGCTTCAAGTGCTCAATCGCGGGCCTTTTCCCACCGAGGCTGTTTCTTCGGTTTGGACGGAGATAATCTCTGCTTGCCGTGGGCTAGAGCAATCACTTACCGTTGCTTTTCTGGGACCTGCAGGGTCTTTTTCAGAGCAGGCCGCACTCGAGCATTTTGGTTGCTCTGTGACTGGTTTGGCATGTCCGTCTTTCGATGAGGTGTTCAGGTCTGTCGAGGCGGGTGCCGCGCAGGTGGGAATGGTGCCCGTAGAAAATTCGACCGAGGGTGCCGTCAATCGCACGCTTGATCTGCTCTTGGGTTCCTCTTTGCGGATTTTGGGCGAACGCTCATTGTTGATACGCCATTGCCTCTTGACCAAATCGGGCAATATGCAAGGCATCACCAAGATCCTTGCCCACCCTCAAGCGTTGGCGCAGTGCCAAAACTGGCTCAACCGAGAGTATCCCGGTATTGTCCGAGAGCCTGTCTCGAGCAACTCCGAGGCCGCCCGACTTGCTTCACTTGATCCGTCTGTTGCGGCGATTGCCAGTGATGTTGCTGCGCAGACTTGGGGCCTCGAGGTCATTGCTCTCGGGATTCAAGATGACTCTCAAAACAAAACGCGTTTTTTGGCGATCGGCAAACTAGATATTCTTCCCAGTGGACGCGATAAAACAAGCTTGATTCTAGCCGTGCCGAATCGCGCTGGCGCTGTGTATCAAATGTTATCCCCCTTGTCCGAAAATGGCGTTTCAATGACGCGTTTTGAGTCTCGGCCTGCACGCACGGGACAATGGGAATATTATTTTTATGTCGACATCGAAGGTCATTGCGAAGATCCGCGTGTCAAAAAGGCATTGACGTCGCTCGAAGCTCAATGTGCGTTTTTCAAGTTGCTGGGTTCTTTTCCAGCGCAGTAGATCCTGTGGTGATCGGGTGAGCGCTCACGTGTTAAGCCTTCATGCCGATCGCTGCGTTTTCCCCACTTAGCTTTGTTGGTGTCCTTAACATGTCCGCTCAAGACTCCGTATTGATTCCGCCGCCCCACATCGCAGCGATCGCTCCTTATCAAGCTGGCAAGCCCATCGAAGAGCTTGCTCGCGAGTTTGGGCTTGATCCGGCTGGCATTGTGAAGCTGGCCTCGAATGAAAATCCACTTGGAATGCCCGAGTCCGCTCGGCGTGCGATCACTGAGGCCGTAGCAGGCTTGGGTCGATATCCTGATCCTGCGGGGTTTGACCTAAAAAAAGCCCTTTCCGACCGCTACGGCGTGCCGCAAAACTGGTTGACTTTGGGCAATGGCTCGAACGATATCCTTGAGTTAGTCGCTTCTGCGTTACTCGAGCCGGGGAGTTCGGTGGTTTATTCGCAGTATGCGTTTGTGGTCTATCGTTTGGCCACTCAGGCGCGGGGTGCAGAACATTTGGTCGTGCCTGCACAAGATCACGGGCATGATTTGCCAGCCATGCTGCGCGCGATTAAAGACAACACAAGACTCGTGTTCATTGCCAATCCGAACAATCCCACTGGGACATACTTGTCCAATGAGGCAATTGAGTCTTTTCTTGCCGCAGTCGCTCAACGTCATGGTACTGGTGTCACTGTTGTACTCGATGAAGCCTATAACGAGTTTCTCGAGCCCGAATTACGTGTCGACAGTATTGGTTTGGTCAAACGCTACCCCAATTTATTGGTGTCCAGAAGCTTCTCCAAAGCCTATGGTTTGGCAGGTTTGCGTGTTGGTTTTGGCGTGGCCCAGCCAGTATTGACTGATTTGCTCAATAGAGTTCGGCAGCCATTCAACGTGAATTCGCTGGCTCAAGCCGCCGCGATTGCTGCGCTTGGAGACACGGCTTTCTTGAAAGAGAGTTTCGAGGTGAACCGTGCTGGCAAGGAACAACTGCAAAGCGCGTTTGAAAAGCTTGGTTTGACCTACGTCCCAAGTTATTCAAATTTTGTTTTAGTCAAGGTTGGAGACGCAGCGCAGGTCAATCTCGAACTGCTCAAGCGTGGTGTGATCGTTCGTCCTGTCAAGGGCGATGGCTTGCCCGAATGGCTCAGAGTTTCGATTGGTTTGTCGCACGAAAATCAAAAGTTTATTGATGCGTTGACGGCGATTATGAAGCAGTGGGGCGCATGAGTACCTTCAAGATCAATACCATTGCCGTGATCGGGGTTGGCCTGATCGGAGGCTCATTTGCTGCGGCGCTTAAACAAGCCGGGGCGGTTGGAAAGGTATTAGGGGCTGGCCGTCGTCCCGAGACCTTGCAAGAGGCCGCTAAGCTTGGGCTGATCGACGAGATCGTGAGCTACAAAGAGGCAGCACAGCGCGCGGATTTAATTTTTGTTGCGGCACCCGTGGGCGCTTTTGAAGCCATTTTTAAAGAGCTCGCGCCTTGGTTAGGTGATAAGACCATCATCACCGATGGCGGCAGCACCAAGCAAAATGTGATCGATGCTGCGCGAGTCGGGTTGCAGTCACGCATTGCGCAGTTTGTGCCCGGTCATCCGATGGCAGGTTCGCATGAAAAAGGCCCCCAGGCTGCCGATGCGCAGCTTTATGTGGGACGGCGTGTCATGTTGACCCCCTTGGTTGAAAATCATCCTCAGGATGTTGAGACTGTTCGGGCCGCTTGGTTGGCGTGCGGAGCCAATGTGGTGTCGATTGAGCCTTCGCAGCATGACGGCGTGGTAGCCGCGATCAGTCATCTGCCGCACTGGGTCGCAGCCTTGTTTATGGAGTACATCACACATAGCGATGATGCTGCTCTGAAATTACAAACAGCGGGTTCTGGTTTTAAAGATTTCACACGTGTGGCGCAGGGCTCTCCTGAAATGTGGCGTGATATTTTTATTGCCAATCGTTCAGCCATGCTCTCGGAGTTGCAGGCGCTCAAAGCTGTTTTTGAGCGCGCCGAGCATGCTCTGCGTGAAAATGATGCTGTTTGGCTCGAGGAGATGCTCGACCATGCGTCTCAAGCAAGACGTGACTGGCAGGATCTAGGGTCATGAGCCGTTTGGAGTTCTTGGATCTCCCATCCGCCAAGTGCGCACAAGGTGTTGTCACGCTACCTGGGTCGAAAAGTATTTCAAACCGCGTGTTGTTATTGTCTGCGCTGGCTCAAGGTACGACACGCATTGAAGGTTTGTTGGAGTCGGACGACACTGCAGTGATGTTGACGGCACTCAAGCAGCTTGGTGTCCAGGTTGAAATACATTCTGCGCAGTCTGTTAGCGTAACGGGTGTGTCGCGTTTTCCGGTCCTGCAGGCCTCGCTCTTTATGGGTAACGCTGGGACGGCGATCCGTCCTTTGACCGCCGCGCTCGCCGTGATGGGGGGGCAATACACCCTTTCAGGCGTGCCGCGCATGCATGAGCGTCCGATCGGTGACTTGGTTGAGGGTCTACGCGAGATGGGCGCTCAGATCAGTTATTTGGATCAGCAAGGTTATCCTCCCATCGAAATCTTGGCGCCTGAGCATCTCAGTGATCGAGTGCGCGTCCAGGGTTCGGTGTCCAGTCAGTTTTTGACCGCCGTGTTGATGGCTGCGCCGCTTGCTGTGGCGCGTTCTGGGCGCGCGCTCACGGTCGAAGTCATTGGCGAGCTGATTTCAAAGCCTTATATAGAAATCACCCTCAATTTGATGGCGCGCTTTGGGGTCACAGTCGAACGCCAGGGTTGGCAGCAATTTGTCATACACGCCGATGCGGTGTATCACTCACCCGGTACGATCTTTGTCGAGGGGGATGCTTCTTCGGCTTCCTATTTTCTCGCCTTGGGGGCGGTGGGCGGCGGTCCTGTCAAGGTTGTGGGTGTCGGCGCGCAAAGCATTCAGGGTGACGTCGCTTTTGCGGATGTGATCGAAGCGATGGGAGCGCAGGTTCGTCGCGAGGAGGCGTCGATCGAGGTGACGGGGCTCAATGTCGCTGAAGGCCAAAAGCTAAAGGCTTTTGATGCAGATTTCAATTTAATTCCGGATGCCGCTATGACGGCGGCAGCGCTCGCTCTTTTTGCTGATGGCCCATGCACCTTACGCAATATCGCAAGCTGGCGTGTCAAGGAAACAGATCGGATTCATGCGATGGAAACTGAACTGCGCAAGTTGGGCGCGCGCGTAGAGAGTGGGCCCGACTGGTTACGTGTCTATCCCGTTTCACCTGGTCGCTGGCAAGACGCAGCGATCGATACCTACGATGATCATCGCGTAGCGATGTGTTTTTCCCTTGCAAGCTTTGGTCAGTCTAAAGTGCGCATCATGGATCCAGGATGTGTGAGTAAAACATTTCCAACGTATTTTGACGTGCTGAGCGGGCTGTTGAAATGAAAAACGCAGTCCCGGTCATCACGATCGACGGTCCAACGGCCTCGGGCAAGGGCACAGTTGCACATCGCGTTGCACAAGCTTTGGGTTGGGGTGTCCTCGATAGCGGTGCCTTGTACCGCTTGACTGCGCTGTCTGTGCTTCAGAGGGGCGGGGACGCAGCCGACCCCCAGGCGGTCGCTCGCATCGCTGAGTCGCTTGAGGTTGTGTTTCATGCGCAGGGCATTCTTTTAGAGGGGCGAGAGGTTTCCGAGCTGATCCGCCAAGAAGAAGTGGGTAATTTAGCGTCCCGTTTGGCGCCAAATCCCGCCCTGAGGGCGGCTTTGCTCGAGCGTCAGAGGGCGTTTAGGCGTCCTCCCGGCTTAGTCGCGGATGGTCGGGACATGGGAACCATCGTTTTTCAGGATGCTGACTTAAAGATTTTTTTAGTTGCAGATGTGCGTGCGCGCGCCCTGAGAAGATGTAAGCAATTGATCGAAAAGGGAATTTCTGCTAACCTAGAAAACCTGCTTGCGGATATGCGTGAGCGAGATGCCCGTGATATCGAACGTGCGGTCGCTCCTTTATTACCTGCGCAGGACGCACATGTTGTTGACTCGTCAACGTTGACGATCGAACAAACTGTGCAAAGCATCCTTGACCTATGGTCAAGGGTTTAACTCACTCCACCCCTCATAGGGTGTGCTACCGGCTCCAAAGGCCATCTGGATCTTCCTTACATGTTAACTCAACAAACCTCAACCCAAGCCGGCGAAAGCTTTGCCGCGCTGTTTGCCGCTAGTATCGAAAAACAGGACATGAAGTCCGGCGAAGTCATTTCCGCCGAAGTCGTCCGTATTGATCACAACTTTGTTGTAGTCAATGCAGGTCTGAAATCAGAAGCACTCATTCCTCTCGAAGAATTCCTTAATGATCAGGGCGAGCTCGAAGTCAAACCGGGCGACTTCGTGTCGGTCGCAATTGATTCGCTCGAAAACGGCTACGGCGATACCGTGCTGTCCCGTGATCGCGCCAAGCGCCTGTCGGCCTGGTTGTCGCTCGAGCAGTCGCTCGACAAGAACGAGTTGGTTACCGGTACCATCACAGGTAAAGTCAAAGGCGGTCTCACCGTCATGACGGCAGGCATCCGTGCCTTCTTGCCAGGTTCGTTGGTTGATTTGCGTCCAGTCAAGGACACAACGCCTTTCGAAGGCAAGACCATGGAATTCAAGGTCATCAAGCTTGATCGCAAGCGTAACAACGTTGTGTTGTCGCGCCGCGCCGTGCTTGAAGCCAGCATGGGCGAAGAGCGTCAGAAGCTCCTGGAAAACCTCCAGGAAGGTTCGATCGTCAAAGGCGTTGTCAAGAACATTACCGACTACGGCGCATTCGTTGACCTCGGCGGTATTGATGGTCTGTTGCACATCACCGACATGGCATGGCGTCGCGTGCGTCACCCATCAGAGGTGTTGACGGTTGGTCAAGAAGTCGAAGCCAAGGTTCTCAAGTTCGATCAGGAAAAGAGCCGTGTTTCCTTGGGTGTTAAACAGCTCGGCGAAGATCCATGGGTGGGTCTCGCACGTCGCTACCCACAGAACACACGTCTGTTCGGCAAGGTCACAAACCTCACCGATTATGGCTCGTTTGTTGAAGTCGAAGCCGGTATCGAAGGTTTGGTTCACGTCTCCGAAATGGACTGGACCAACAAGAACGTTGATCCACGCAAGGTTGTGACACTCGGCGAAGAAGTCGAAGTCATGGTTCTTGAGATCGACGAAGACCGTCGCCGTATCTCCTTGGGGATGAAGCAGTGCCGTCAGAACCCATGGGAAGAGTTTGCGTCTAACTTCAAGCGTGGTGACAAGGTCCGCGGCGCGATCAAGTCCATCACTGACTTCGGCGTGTTCGTTGGTTTGCCAGGCGGTATCGATGGTTTGGTGCACCTCTCTGATCTGTCATGGACAGAGACGGGCGAAGAGGCCGTCCGCAACTTCAAGAAAGGCGACGAACTTGATGCGATCGTTCTGGGCATCGACACAGACAAGGAGCGTATCTCCTTGGGTGTGAAACAACTCGAAGGTGATCCGTTCAATAACTTCGTGGGTACCTACGACAAAGGCGCTGTTGTGCCTGGTACAGTCAAAGCCGTTGAGCCCAAGGGCGCAACTGTGACGCTGTCCCATGAGGTGGAGGGTTTCCTTCGCGCCTCAGAGATTGCGACAGGCCGTGTTGAGGATGCTACGACAGCATTGAAAGTCGGCGATAACATCGAAGCGATGATTATCAACGTCGATCGTAAAACACGTTCGATTCAGCTGTCGATCAAGGCGCGTGATACTGCCGAAACGGCCGACACGATGCAGCGTATGACTGAATCGAGTGCTTCTTCGGGCACAACGAACTTGGGCGCGTTGCTCAAGGCCAAGCTCGATCAAGCTCGCGACACTGAATAAACCCAGTGACTAAGTCAGAACTCATCGCTGCACTGGCGGCCCGCTATTCTCAGCTGGCCGCACGTGACACGGATTACGCTGTCAAAACGGTTCTTGATGCGATGACCCAGGCCTTGGCCGAAGGTCAACGTATCGAGATCCGCGGTTTTGGTAGCTTTTCTTTGTCCGAACGTGCGCCAAGAGTCGGGCGCAATCCTAAATCCGGCGAACAAGTGTTGGTCCCTGGTAAACAGGTTCCTCACTTCAAGGCGGGCAAGGAGTTGCGTGAGCGCGTGGATTTAAACGAAGACCAGGTCGGCGTTGCGGCCGACTAGTACAAAAAACCGCCGTCAGGCGGTTTTTTTATGTTTGAACCACTTCAGGCGCTTACAATCACCTTTTGCACATTGGAGAATCAGCCATGCGCTACTTTGTCTGGGCCTTACGCCTGATCGTTTTTCTTGCAGTGCTGTTATTCGCGCTCAAAAATACGAATCCTGTATCTGTGGTGTTTTTCGATGGTTTATCGCTACCAAATGTCCCCTTGATCGTGGTGATGCTGTCCACGTTTGTATTGGGTACGATCTTTGGTTTGCTATTGACGATACCCCCTGCAATGAGGCGTCGTCGGGAGCTTGCGCGGCTTCGCAGAGAAGTGGAAAAGTTGCAAGCGGGTGTCAACCCCAAAGGGCATGCGGGTGTATCGCCAGATGCCTTAATCCCTTTATCACCTTTATAAATGGCTAGCGCCTCAATGGCGGCGAGTCGTGTTTATCTTTGTGGAATGTAGACGTGGACTTTGAAGCTTGGTGGCTGATTTTTTTGCCGTTACTGTTTGCGTTAGGGTGGATGGCGGCTCGCTTTGATATCAAGCAGATGCTGTCCGAGACACGCAACCTGCCTGATTCTTATTTTCGTGGTCTGAATTTTCTTTTAAACGAAGAGCCTGATCGTGCGATTGATGCTTTTGTCGAGGTCGCTAAACTCGATCCAGAAACGACGGAGTTGCATTTTGCGCTAGGGAGTCTTTTTAGACGACGCGGCGAGATGGAGCGTGCGATTCGTGTTCATCAAAGCTTGTTATTTAGAGAGGACTTGCCCATTGCTCAGCGTGATCATGCGCAACATGAGTTAGCCCAGGATTACTTGAAAGCAGGCATGCTGGATCGGGCCGAAGAAGCATTTAGCTTACTTAAAGACACCAGCTTTGCCTTGCCGGCCATGCGTGCCTTGATCCGAATCTATGAGTCGGAGCACGATTGGCCGCGTGCGATCGAGGCGGTGCAAAACTTGCGCAAGCTTGTCAATGAACCTGTGCCGCAGATCGTGCACTATCACTGCGAACAAGCGCAAGCTTTCTTAGCCCAGAAACCTTCGAACATTGAACAGGCACGCCTCGCACTAGGCTTGGCGCAGGATGCACTCGGCTCGGCTGAGTTCACAGAGGGAACCCCTGCATTTGTTCGCGTCGCGATGCTCAATGGCAGCATTGCAGCTTCATTACAGGATTTTGCTCTTGAGCAGCGCTATCTCGAGTCTGTGCTGAATCAGGCGCCAGAGTTCGCAGGTTTGGTGGCTGCAGATCTTTTTAACAACTACAGTGCCCAAGGTTTAGCCGTTGCAGGCCTATCACGCTTGCAAGCGCACTATCAACAATATCCTTCTTTGGATTTGTTCAATGTCGTGTTCCGCGGTTTGCGAACCCAGCAAGGGGTTGAGCAGGCGTGGACCTTCGCTAGGCTTTCTCTGCAGTCACACCCTTCATTGTTGGGTCTGGATCGCTTGCTCGAGGCTGAGCTCGCTCAAAAGCCTGGTGCGGATCAGTTGTCTGTTGAGGGTCCCATTCCCGGCGCAGATCTTAGTTTGTTGCGTCGTTTGATCACCCGACATACACAGCGTCTGGATCGTTATGTGTGCAGTCAATGTGGGTTTCAGGCACGTCGCTATTATTGGCAATGTCCAGGTTGTAATGCGTGGGAAACATATAAACCACGTCGATTGGAAGAGTTGGAATGAGTCTATTTCCTAAAGAAGCTATTGCGCAATCTCGAGTCCTCGTTGTGGGGGACGTCATGTTGGATCGTTATTGGTTTGGCGAGGTTGAGCGTATCTCACCGGAAGCTCCCGTGCCCGTCGTGCGAGTGGTCAAGCGCGAAGATCGGCTCGGTGGTGCTGCTAACGTCGCACGCAATATCGTGGCGCTCGGGGCCAAGGCAACGCTTGTTGGGTTGGTTGGTCAAGACGAAGCCGCCCAACGCATGCATGCACTTTTAACCGAGGCAGGCATCGAGGCGCATTTGATCGCAGACTCGGCACACCCGACGACGCTCAAGATGCGAGTGCTGGGCAAGCAGCAGCAATTGCTCCGGATTGATTTTGAAGAAAAGCCGACACCTTCGCTGCTCAAGTCATTGAGTGATCACGTTGAAAAGCTGTTAGCAGTGCATGATGTGGTGGTTCTTTCTGATTACGCCAAGGGTGCGCTTGCGCAGGTTGAGGTGTTGATCGAACTTGCTCGAAAAAAAGGCTTGCCTATTTTGGTGGATCCCAAGGGAACGGACTATCAGCGTTATCGTGGGGCGACCCTGGTGACACCGAATCGTAGTGAAATGCAGCAAGCCGTTGGTGCGTGGAGTTCCGAACAGGCGCTGAATGAGCGCGCTCAGGCATTGCGTCAAGAGCTGAGTCTCGAAGCCTTACTCGTGACACGCTCGGAGCAAGGTATGACTCTGTTTACAGAGCAGGGCCGCGAGCACGTCGATGCTCAGGCGCATGAGGTATTTGATGTTTCAGGTGCGGGCGACACCGTTTTGGCAACGCTCGCTGTGATGCGCGCAGCAGGCGTAGACTGGCCTAGTGCGATGCGTTGGGCCAACCGAGCTGGCGGAATCGTGGTTGGTAAACTTGGTACATCCATTGTCACAGCAGGAGAACTTTCATGATCATCGTCACAGGCGCGGCGGGTTTCATCGGTAGCAATATTGTGCGTGGTTTAAATCGCAAGGGCGTCACGAATATCTTAGCTGTGGATGATCTGACGGACGGCGACAAGTTTGTGAACCTGGTGGGTGGAAAGATTGCCGACTATATGCATAAGGATGAGTTTCGTCGTCGGGTGCTAGAGGGATTTTTTCCAGGTATTCGTGCCATTTTTCATCAAGGCGCATGCTCCGATACGACTGAGCGTGATGGTCGTTTTATGATGGATAACAATTACCGTGTGACGCTCGAGCTGTTCGAATATTGTCAGGCACACAAAGTACCGTTTATCTATGCCTCCTCTGCAGCCGTATATGGTGCGGGCCCGGTGTATGTTGAAAGTCTGGAAAATGAACGCCCACTCAACGTCTACGGGTACTCCAAGTTTCTTTTTGATCAGGTGGTGCGCGCGCGTGCTGAAACGCTCACCGCGCAGGTGGTTGGCTTGCGGTATTTCAATGTTTACGGACCGCAAGAGCAGCACAAGGGGCGCATGGCTTCAGTCGCGTTTCACAACATGAATCAATTCCTCGCCGAGGGATATGTGCGTTTGTTTGGCGGTTGGGATGGTTATGGCGATGGCGGACAGATGCGAGACTTTATCTCGGTTCATGATGTGGTAGATGTCAATCTGCATTTCCTCGATCATCCTGAGACCTCTGGCATTTTTAACTGTGGAACAGGTCGTGCTCAACCCTTTAATGATGTCGCCGCCGCCGTTGTCAATACTATGCGTCACATCCAGGGTAAAGCGAATTTGTCCCTCGACGATTTGGTCAAGCAGGGATTGTTGCGCTATGACAATTTTCCAGACGACCTAAAAGGACGCTACCAGAGCTATACCCAAGCCGACGTATCAGCGTTACGTCGCGCGGGCTTTACGGCTCCGCTGCGCGATGTGCAAACAGGTGTTTCCGAATATGTCCAACAGCTTCACGGCGCGCACGTGTAAGTCTTTTTGCTACGTTCGCATTGAGTTTACGTGAAGTACGCATGGATGACGGCATGTTTTGAGTGACCGCCGATTCGGTTTGACATCCAAGATAGCGATCTGCGAACAGACCCATTTCGGGTCTGTTTTGGCCGATTCGCACTCTTGGAGCAAACTTTTCATGAATCCTTTTATTAAAGACCCCGTGGCGCAACCCCTTGGTCCTCAAGCCACGGAACGTTGGCGCGCACCTGCCATACGACCCAGAGCTTCACGAGTTTCGCGGCGCACGGGTATGGCGATGATCGCTGCGGGCCTTGTTGCCGCGACACCGAGTCAAGCGCTAGACGTCAATACAGCGTCTGTCAGACAACTTGAGAGCTTGCGGGGCATTGGTCCTCGTACCGCAAAAATGATCGTTCATGAGCGCACCCGCGCAGGCGCTTTTGAATCCATGGAGGATCTTTCTGATCGCGTACGAGGCCTGGGTGAGCGGCGCGTCAGTGCTCTGCGCCAAGCGGGTCTCGAGGTCAAGTCATCAAAGGCGGGATTGCCTCTCACCGTTGAGAGTGCGGCCCCAAGTAAGGAAAAGCCAAGCGGCACTCGCTCTTCAAACAGAACAAGTCCCGACTTAAGTGCCAAGCCGGAAATTATTCCGCCTTCATCTTTTTAGTGCATCGAGTGAGATTTTTAGGTTGATTTTGCATACTTTTTAGTATGATCAATCATGATGAAAAAATACGCTACAGTTGAAAACACGGTTGGCAACACTGCACTTGTCCAGTTGCAGAGATTGCCGGGCGCCATGGCGCAGGAGCGCGGCAACATCGTTCTTGGCAAGCTAGAGGGCAATAATCCTGCTGGCTCTGTCAAGGACCGTCCGGCGCTATCGATGATACTAGGGGCTGAGGCGCGCGGTGAAATCAAACCGGGCGATACCTTGATCGAGGCGACGAGTGGTAATACCGGTATTGCCTTAGCCATGACGGCTGCCATGCGCGGATACAAGATGATATTAATCATGCCGGACAATTTGTCTGTCGAGCGCCGTGCCTCGATGGCTGCCTACGGCGCTCAATTGATTTTGACGCCTGCGGCGCAAGGCGGGATGGAGCACGCTCGGGATCTCGCCGCAAGGATGCAAGCCCAGGGTGAGGGTAAAGTACTCGACCAGTTTTCAAATCCTGACAATCCACTGGCTCACTTCAAAACAACAGGACCCGAGTTGTGGGAACAAACTGCAGGCCGTATCACCCATTTTGTCAGTGCGATGGGGACGACGGGCACGATCATGGGGGTTTCGCAATATTTAAAAAGTCGTAATCCCGCGATCAGGATTGTCGGGGCTCAACCCGCGGAGGGTTCGCAGATCGCGGGTATCCGCAAATGGCCCGAGGCCTATTTGCCTTCGATCTATGATCCCTCGCTGGTGGATCAGTTTGAGCAAATTGAACAAAAGGACGCAGAAAACATGGCCCGCAGACTTGCTGCCGAAGAAGGCATTTGTGCGGGCGTGTCCGCAGCGGGCGCCTTGGTTGCCGCTTTGCGTGTTGCGCAAACGGCACGCAATGCCACGATTGCCTTTATTGTGTGCGATCGCGGGGACCGATATTTGTCGACAGGTTTATTTGACGAACAGGTTTGATCGTCCCAGGGCTTAGCGATTTTCCAAGGCTTGCGCGAGGTCAGCCACCGAGGCAGCATAAAAATAGCTTCGGTTGTACTGGGTAATCGCAAAAAAGTTTGGAGTGGCCGTACGTAATTCCACGCGACCAGCGGCCTCCTCGGGCAAATCAATCACACCCAGAGGCGCACGTGACCATGCTGTTTCTTTTGCGCCTGTTGCGAGTTTGGCACCTGCAGCCCGTAATTGAGGCCAATCCAAGTTGGCCTTCAGGCCGCCATCAACGAGTTTGTCGGCAGAGGCGGGCAGTGTGACCGGCGCAAAAACCGGTAGGCCTCTTTGCCAGCCATGTTCGACTAAAAAGTTTGCCACTGACATGATGGCATCGGACATGTTATTGGAGAGATCGATGCTGTTGGAGCCTGTCGCGCTGACCGCAAACCGTTTGATACTGCCTGGCATAAATTGTGGGATGCCGATCGCCCCGGCATAAGAGCCCTTGATATTGCGCGCATCGAGTTTGCCAGTCAAATCAAGCTCGATCAGATCGGCGAATTGTCCACGGAACATGGCGGCGCGGTCGGGACGTTTGGGGTCAGGATAATCAAAGCCTAGCGATGCCAAAGCATCTAAGACGCGGAAAGTGCCCTGGCTTTTGCCATACAGGGTTTCGACGCCAATAATGGCGGCAATGATGTTTTGTGGGACGCCATAGCGCTTTGTCGCCCGATCAAGTTCGTTTGCATATTGCTGCATGAATGCACGACCTTGATTGATACGAATAGGTTCGACAAAGCGTCCTCGGTAGGTCGCCCAACTGCGCGGCACGCGAGGCTGCCCTGCCGCGGGTGGCGTCACAATACGGATCACTGTGGGGTTGTAGCGGGCCTCGTCGATGAGTCCGAGCACCTTCGCTTCGGGCAGCTGTCGGGATGTGGCGAGTTCGACGCCGAACTGTTGCAAGGCAAGGCGACGCGAGGCGGCAGAATGGCCGCCTGCAGGAACATCGTGCGTTTGAGTTGGCTTGACAGTGTCCGACGGCTTGGTTGTATTCTGATTTGCCACAGCGCCCTCCGTGCGTTCCCCTGAACCTGCTTTGGGTGAAACCGCGGTCCCTGAACAGGCGCTCAATAACACGGTCAGACAGCTAATGAACAGAATGCGACGTGGCACAGACATAAACTTTCCTTATTGGACAGAGTCGTTATGATAACCAGACATCCCTTTTTTATGGATTTCGTGTTTCTTTCAAAATGGCATAGGCATCGTTTCACAATCGCATAGGGGGCGAAGACGGCTTGATCACCTATATCCGGTAAAATCGAGGATATATGTGTCCTTTAATTGCTTGATTTATCTTTGGAGATCGTTGGATGAAGGTGCTTGTGCCTGTAAAGCGTGTCGTTGACTACAACGTCAAAGTACGCGTCAAATCGGATCAGTCGGGTGTCGATATCGCAAATGTCAAGATGTCGATGAATCCTTTTGATGAAATCGCCGTCGAAGAAGCCACGCGTCTCAAAGAAAAAGGTGCAGCGTCTGAAATCATCGCTGTGTCCTGCGGTGTTGCCCAGTGTCAGGAAACACTCCGCACGGCCATGGCAATTGGCGCGGATCGTGGCATTCTTGTTCAGACCGATGTCGAGCTTCAGCCTCTGGCGGTTGCCAAGCTTCTCAAGGTCCTGGTTGAAAAAGAACAGCCTCAACTCGTCATCCTGGGTAAACAGGCGATCGATGACGATGCCAACCAAACTGGTCAAATGTTAGCGGCCTTGCTTGGCTGGTCTCAGGCGACTTTCGCGAGCAAAGTCGAGCTTGGCGAGGGGGTCGCGCGGGTGACGCGCGAAGTCGACGGCGGTCTGGAAACTTTGGAGCTCAAATTGCCCGCGATCGTGACAACGGATTTGCGCTTGAACGAGCCTCGCTATGTGACCTTGCCCAACATTATGAAGGCCAAGAAAAAGCAGCTTGATACGGTCACTCCCCAGGATTTAGGGGTCGATGTCGCGCCTCGCCTCAAAACGCTCAAGGTCTCCGAGCCTTCAGCGCGTTCCGCTGGCGTCAAGGTTCCCGATGTTGCTGCACTCGTCGATAAACTCAAGAACGAAGCCAAGGTGGTTTGATCATGTCTATTCTTGTCATTGCTGAACACGATAATGTCCAATTGAAAGCCGCAACCCATAATGTCGTGGCTGCTGCTTCCAAAATTGGTGGCGATATTCATGTCCTCGTCGCAGGTGCAAACGCCGCGGCTGTTGCCCAGCACGCCGCCAAAATTGCAGGCGTTTCTAAAGTTTTGTTGGCGGAGTCCCCCGCTTTAGCCGATGGCCTGGCAGAAAACGTCGCCGAGCAAGTCTTGGCGTTGGCACCTGGCTACAGCCATATTCTGTTTGCTGCCACAGCATCGGGTAAAAACGTGTCTCCCCGCGTGGCGGCACGTCTCGATGTGGCGCAGATTTCTGAAATCCAATCCGTCCTATCCGCCGATACGTTCGAGCGTGCGATCTATGCGGGTAATGCCGTGGCGACGGTTCAGTCGGCTGATCCAGTCAAAGTGATCACCGTTCGCACGACCGGTTTTGACGCGGCGCCTGAGGGTGGCAGTGCTACGGTCGAGTCAGTGACCCCTGCTGCAGCTGTCGGGTTGTCGACCTTTGTTGGGCGCGAAGTCGCAAAAAGTGATCGTCCAGAGCTCGCGGGTGCCAAGGTTGTGGTGTCTGGCGGTCGTGGCATGGGCAGCGCTGAAAACTTCAAGATTCTCGATCCTCTCGCGGATAAACTCGGTGCCGCACTGGGTGCCTCGCGGGCCGCGGTCGATGCGGGCTATGCACCGAACGATTGGCAGGTCGGTCAGACCGGAAAAATCGTGGCGCCTCAGTTGTATGTCGCGATTGGTATCTCTGGTGCGATCCAGCACTTGGCTGGTATGAAAGATTCCAAGGTCATCGTGGCGGTAAACAAAGACGCTGAAGCGCCTATTTTCGGTGTGGCAGATTACGGTTTGGTAGCAGACTTATTCACTGCGGTTCCCGAGCTCGTCAGCACCTTGTAATTGTTATTCGGTAAAGTTGGGCTGTTCTCTTTGGGTGATCTATGGCATATCGCGCTCCGGTTGAAGATTTTAAGTTTGTATTCAACTATCTTGCGGATATGCCCTCTTTGTTGCGTTTGCCCGCTTTTGCCGGAGTCGAGCGTGACTTAATAGACGCTGTGCTTGAGGAGAACGCAAAGTTCACCGCCGAAGTAGTCGCACCCACCAATAGAATCAGTGATCAGCACCCACCCGTCTGCAAAGCAGGTCATGTGCGCATGCCTGACCCTATTCACGTGGCGTTCAAAAGTTTTGTCGAGGGTGGCTGGCAAGGTCTTCGTCATCCGGAGCAGTGGGGCGGTCAAGGACTTCCAAAGCTTCTTGCGACAGCGACGACTGAAAACTTGTATGCTGCGAACGTTGCTTTTTCTTTATGTCCGATGTTGACGGATGGCGTGATTGAGGCCTTGCTCTTGACAGGCTCCGATGCT
>Ga0247843_1004041_pt1 | contig 22588 bp, 16 predicted proteins | sample LaCruzMarch2017__FD_192420 | JGI IMG/M metagenome (GOLD analysis project Ga0247843, IMG submission 192420) | Freshwater microbial communities from meromictic Lake La Cruz, Castile-La Mancha, Spain - LaCruzMarch2017_8m | ecosystem: Environmental > Aquatic > Freshwater > Lake | place: Spain...
CGCCCACTGTCCACTGATATTATCATTTTTACCTTATAAGTAGTTTTTCCAAAAAAAGTCAGTATTGACTCCTATTCTTGAATCGAGTATCCAATTCACCGTTGAGCAATTTTGTCAAATTTGTCGTAAACATGTTTGATTTGTTTTCTGTCGCCACTTCTTTACTAGTCGATGTAGTAGTAGTAGTAGGATGCGACGATGATGACGACGATGACGATGGCATAATGTCGACGGCATTCTTGGATGACGATGATAATGGCGGTCCGCCGTATGCCGCACCACTCGAAATTCTATCATTGAGATTGTCAGTGCCCTGCAATTTGGCATCGACGTTTGGGTCAAATATGCAATTGTTTCCTGGTGCCTTGGTAGTTATACCCGCACCGGCTTTCTTGATACGATCTTTATCCAACGATGATGTCGAGTGAAGCATTGTCGATTGACGTCGACCGCTTACCGGAGTAATTATCGTAGTCAATGATGATTCCAGCAAAAAGAGCTGTGACGCAGCTGATGAGGAGACGAATGCTTCAATCATTCCCGTCGTTGCCAGAGCAGTAAGCACAGATAATAATAACGTTGCAATGGTGGTAACGAGCGTCATGATAGAAAGTCGATGATGTGTTTTCGAGCGGGATGGCCCCGCAGAGCCACACATACCCCAACCTCCAGATGGCCGGGCCAACAGCCTGCAACAACCAACCTTCATACATCATGACGACAAGATTGTTCTACGCTGCCACCGCTGCGGCGTTACTCACCAAGTCGTCATTTGCATTCACTCCATCTCCGCCAGTAGAACGTATAAAAAAGGCAGGAGGTGGAGTAAGCATCAAGTCTCCCGGCGATTTCTCAATCTTTGACCCGAACGAGGTCTCACTACTCCAGGGTACCAAGAATATTAGTGATCGTATAAGTAAAGGCGCAACATATACGGCATCCGCTCCACCCCAAAACATCGTCGATACGCCCCCCGCCGGTATTGACGTATCCAACGCGGAACATTTCCTCGAACATTTAGACGGCAATGGCGAATTGCCATTAAACTTCGCCAAGCCTCAATCGCCCGTGGTTGCTACGGTACTGGGCCGTGCCAAATTAATTACCGATGATGCACCTGGTGATATTGAACATATTGTTATGAAATTACCTGTGGGGTTTCACTATGTGGAAGGTAAGTGAGGTATTCTGAGCATTGCATCATCGACGAAAAAAGACAACAAAACACAAGAGAACTGCATTCCCTATCACAGGCCAGCCGAGCTTTATATATATATTTTTTCAGTGCTCATGGTTGGCCCCTGTTTGAATGCAATAATAACGGTGTTGGCACTGCAAAGTGTTGATGAAATGAGCTTCTGGTATTTAGGAGGCTTGGGAGAGACTAGAGTTACAGTTGGAACGAATTTTATTTTTGACTGTATTTGGAATTTCCCCACATGATTTGTTGGTGTATATATTATTCATTATCCTACTCAAGCATAGTATTCTTTCTTTTCATTGTATTTCTCTAGGACAATCGCTCAGTGTCATTCCACCCGGCGTAGATGCCTCGACTGGTCGGAATCATAAACCTCGTCTGTATTCGATTGCATCTACTCGGTACGGTGATCTATTGGATGGTAATACCATTAGTTTATGTGTCAGACGTGCTGAGTATTATGATCCTATTACTGGCGTTGTCGATCCTACGAGGAAGGGTGTGTGTTCCAACTTTCTATGTGACATTGCCCCTGGACAGGAGGTTATGGTCGCAGGGCCCGTGGGTAAGACAATGCTCCTCCCACCTGATCCTATGAAGGATATTATCATGATTGCAACTGGGACTGGTATCGCGCCTTTCCGTGGCTTCATGCATCGACTATTTATGGAGAATACATTAGCAAGGCACATGTTTGGTGGTAGTGCGTGGCTGGTACTCGGTGTGCCGGTGAGTGGTGGATTACTGTACAAGGAGGAATTCGACTGTATGTTACATAATGCACCTCCTGGTCAGCTACGGATTGACTATGCCATTTCTCGTGAAATGACGAATGCCAATGGTGGTAAACTATATGTTCAGGATGTCATTGCACAGAATGGTAAAGAGCTGTTCGATCGATTGGATAATGGTGCACATGTATACTTTTGTGGTTTGAAGGGTATGATGCCACCCATTCTCGAGACATTGGATGCCGTGGCACAGAGACAGGGTGTTGTATGGAGCGAAAAATTGGCTGAGTTGAAGAAGAATAATCAATTTCATGTTGAGGTGTATTAGTAGGTAGGTGGTGTATGTACAGATTTTAAGTTTTATTGTACATACTACACTCTTCATCTTCTTCTACTCCCACTACTTCACTGTCATCGCTTCCGCTTTCTTAGCCTCCTCTCGCGCTTTCTTCCTCAGCTCTGCCATCTCAAACATTGACAGAATTTGAGGTATGCATCCACATGAACAAGTACGAGGGTGTGGTTTTCCAGGATTACTTGAATTCCATTGTTCAACTGCATTACTTGGTGCAACACGTTCAATGGAATCATAAAGGCTGTCAGTAATAGAAGTATATTTCTGCCGTTTCAGTCTCACACGAGCTCCGACGGCAATATGATCGCTTGGCCAGATATCACTCGGAATTAAATGCCCTCGACGAATCCCTGTAGGATTCATCTCTTTGAAGGATGTAGGCAGGGTAAGCTTACCAATTAGCTCGAATTGTTGCTCAGAGTAAAAAATGTAGTCCAAGGTGCTGACAAATTCTTTAGTCACAGTCGTGAAAGGTATGGATTCATCCGAAGTATCACCCATCGCCATGACACTTTTCAGCGTAAACGGTCTACTAAGTTTCGCTTCATTCAGCCAGTCGATTACAGCAAGATTGTCTGGCTCAGTTGCCGACGAGTTTTGATCTTTCCGCTCTTTTGCAACATCAACAAACTCTGCAAATGCACCCAACATTTCTTTGTTCATGTCCGCATTATGTTCATCTTTCAATGCGACTCCACCACGTAAACAAATTTGTAGCAGTTTTTTTGCTTGGTCAAACGAGCGAGAGGCCGAACTAGATGGTCGGTCATCCCACCAATATCCTTGACCACAGTTTGCACACCGAAACACCTCAAAGTTATCATATGAGTCTAGCAGACAAGGTGCATCGTGTTGGATGAATACATCTCTCTTCTCTTGGTCTGTCATTATTCGTTTAATATCACCATTGCATAAAACACACCGCGTTAGGAAAGTGCATGGCGTCAATTCAACACCATGTGTTCTCAGGAGACGAGGTAGAATGAGCTCCATTTGAGAACTACCACCTACTTTTGGCTCAAGCAGGTAGGCTCCGGGAGGACAGTCCTTTCGTAGCAACAGCTTGTAGCTTGTTGTAAGGAGTGTGCGTTGTTCATTTTTACAGTGATCAAATAATGCAATTCTGCCACCGCTCGTACGTTCTTTCTCCTCCTCCATTCTTTCCAACCTGGCATCAATACCTAAAAGTCGCAGCCACCTTGTGAATCGATTCAATGTGTAGTCGAGCATATATTTAACAGGCACAGGTGGGGTTGAATGTTCATAATCTTGCGGAGAACAGTGCTTCGCAAGAATTTTCAACGGATCGACTTGTATGGATATTGTTTCAAGTGTTGCACTTTGCATCTTATTGTCAGCTTTGTCTTCAGAATTATCGTGTATTATCCCACAGAGCGTATTGAAATCAGATGAAATTTCGTTAATCACGCAAATTTTCTCGTCGGAGATTGGTATGCTATTATTGTTGTGACTTTCTTGTTCGTATTGTGATATGAGCTTGGCCAGTCGTCCCTCCTCCTCTCGCTTCTTCTCGTCAGAGCATGTAGCATTGTTGTCATACTCCTCAGTGTACATCTCCTCATTATCTCGATCCCAAAAGTATCTCCATGGCGCAACAGTCCTTGCATCGACATGTGATTCCACAAAGAATTTGTGTACAACACTACCAGGTTTTGAGTTAATATCGCCACAAATAATTACGGATGGAATTATTTCCTCTTGTGTCATTGTCGATGCTGTTGTTGTTGTTGTTGTTGTTGTTTGTGTTGATGCTTTCACAGCTTCTTTCCTTTGTTCTGCAATAGCAAATGCGGCAACATAGTCCAGAAGGTACTTTGCCTGACAAAGCTTGACATATTCATAAGCCGGATGCCAATAAATGTGTACTGACGTTACAAAGATTGATTCGTTTGTACGAACAGATTTAAGATGTGCCACGACAGCACAATTCCGTCGAAGGAATGAGCGCACCATCCCAGTCAACTCTGGCGGGGTTGTTGTGTTTGAGTTATTGCAAGATTTAATGTTGTTGTATGTCATCATGGCCGATTCCTTCTCGATTCGTTTGTTACCACCCAAGTATGTTGGTTGATGATCCTGTTGTTGTTGCTGCAATGTGGCCAGATCATCGAAACGTATGATATCATAATTAACCAAGGCGAATTTATGTACATCGTACGCAATGGCACAGCAATCCTTACGCTGGTCAGTCATTGTCCTGATAACCCTGTAACCCCACTTTTCAAACGCGGGCAGTATTGGATCATCATTCTCGATAAGGTCGAGTTCCTGAAGTGCAAGTATGTCCCAATTACGTGATTCATCATCTTTGACTTCGTCACTGCGAGATGGACCACAGAATCTTTCGAGCGTATCCAGTAGAAGCTGACGTCGTTTTGTTGTATCGAATGCCACGTTGGCATACTGTTCAGGCAATCCAGGATGGCTTCGGGGTGTTAGATACGATTCTGCCAGAATGTTGAGCGAGACGATGTTAAATTCCAACGGGGATGATGGATCGTCAATTTCAGCTCGAAAATAAGATGATGGGGATATGGGAGCAATGCGCATTCGGTCTACCCATGTCGACGACATATTATATGGGGATGGATCACGGATTATGTAGAACTATATCATGAGAGTATGTGACTCCCAGCAGCATAGGAGGACGACGTATCGTCCACGACGACCTACCAGACGATGATGGAAGTAGTCACAAGGAAGAAAGAGTGCCTAGCTTAGGGTACGTATGTACCTACATACTAACATGTCATCCCGCCTTAATTTTCCGCACTCTCTCCCAATGGCAGTCGATGAACGAAGGTTCCGTCGCGATTGGCTCCGCGAACTCCTCCTTCGACATGCTGATAATCACCCCAACATGCCTGTCGATCTACGTTCAACGGCACTTGTCGTTGCACCCATGGTCGACGCAAGTGAGTTACCCTATCGTCTCCTCACTCGGAGATACAATGCCAATTTATGCTTCACGCCAATGATCCACGCCAAAATGTTTACAGAGAAACCAAAGTATCGTGATAAATTTTGGAAGGTCGTGGATGGTATGCCACCTGAAGATCGACCGCTAATAGCACAATTCTGTGGACATGATAAACACATCTTACTAGCGGCGATGCAAATTGTCGAACATCATGTAGATGGTGTCGATGTGAATTGTGGTTGTCCACAGGGCATTGCCAAACGTGGACGGTATGGTGCATTCCTTATGGAAGAGGAGGGCGGGGATGTGATTGTGGATATTGTACACCATCTAAGCTCGAATCTATCTGTACCAGTGAGTGTCAAGGTACGAATTCTTCCTAGCGGAATTGAGGATTCACTCATTCTATATCAACGATTAGTAGATGCTGGTGCATCAATGTTAACCATACACGGTAGGACACGTCATGAGAATAAAACAAAGGTACGTGAGGCCAATTGGGATGCGATACGGCAAGTTGTTGACCTATTGGGACATCAAGTACCCATATTAGCCAATGGTGGGATATCAAGTATGGATGATGTACGTCGATGTTTGGAATTTACAGGCGCTGATGGGATCATGAGTTCGGAGGCAATACTGGAATATCCACCACTATTTACACAAACGAATATTGAAGCTACAAATTATAAACGTACTGGTCCTGGAAGAATGCAAATGGCATATGATTATTTAGAGTTATGTAAATTGTACCCACCCGACGAGGGTGGACAAGGGAGTGGACTGAAATGCATCCGAGCACATTTACATAGATTTTTATATACCGATTTACAACAACATACTGCCATACGAGATTATCTCATTCATGCCTTCTCTATGGAGGCCATGGATGAGGTTGTGAGTATGGTACGTCGGATACATAACGAGACTGAGCACGATGTAAGTGAGGAGCAGTTGTCGTGGTATACACGACATAGATCAGACGGAAAAGGTGATGAGAATGATGGAGTGCAAGAGGAGAATGATGTCGACGAAGAAGAAGAAAAGAAGGACTCAACTCCACAGGAGGAAGAAGAATCATGTATGTTTGGTGACATGTTTGGTGGTGAGGTTTGTTCTGCTGATGGAGATTATTAACATGATTACATTTACCTTGTAAGCATTGACTGTAACGATTTTTTGTCTCAATCCCTCCTTCGTGGTGGTCACCAAGACCCAACCCCTTTCCCGCCAAGTGGAGTGGCGCTGGATTTAACAACATTCCCCCCTTTCAGGGCTTGGAAGATCTCCGTCATTGTTCGTAACTGATAAAGACCCACCGAGATAAATATGGTTTTTGACGGTGGTGACGGCGACAATGACAACGATTACTTTAGCAACGAAACGGATACCGATGACGATGATGACGAGGACGAGGTTCTTGAATACATGCATGATACACTGCGTAAAATTAAGGCCAACGATCCTACCTTAACGACGCTAAAAATTGGATTGCCTGAAAGACGATTTCCAGGTTCTGAAGAGCCCTTGTTCTGGGAGGCCATCGGAAATGCGATTGGCAGTAGAAATACAGTTGAAGGAAATTTCATTTGATCATCCCAACATTCATGTACTGAGTAGGTTCCTTCCTGGATTTGTCTTGAATAGATCAATACAGAAGGTTCGCATTTGTGGCAACATTGAACAATTGAACCAGATGACCGATTTTTTTCAGAATAATACCGTGAAATGTCTAGAGGTTGAGGACTTCGTATCGACTGCGGTACCAAATTCAACAATTCAAAGTTTTGATTCCCTGGAAGAATTCTCTTACGTCAATAAACATGGTCCGCTCGGGGGGACACGCGTAGATGAAGTTTTAGATGCTCTGACTCGTCATACAGGCTTGAGAAAAATTACACTTTCACACGTTGAAATTGGGAATGCGGGCTTTAACTCCTTGAATACACTATTGTTGAATCCAGGATCCAATCTGGCTGCGATACATCTTCATCAACAAGTAAAAATTGGTAACGAAGGGATGAACATTCTTTCACGTGGTCTTTCCGATATTTCTGTGCTCAAGGAACTTGAAATAAGCTATACAAAACAAACAATTGAAAGTCTTACCACTGCGTATATTGGATGGCAGGCAGTTTTGGGGGCTTTACAGAGGTCACTCAGCTCTCTCGAGTTGCTTAACGTGAATAATAATTATGTCGGTGGACGTGACATGGGTGTAGCAGACGCAATTTCTCTCTCGCTGTCAAATGCGTTGTTGCATCACAGCACTACTCTCAAGACTTTGAATCTGAGCTGCTTCGAAGGCATTGTTACAATTGCAGGCTGGAATTCCATCATGCAGCGTATAGGGGATTGTGCTCTATTGGAGAATCTGGATCTTTCTGCGAATTACTTCGCCGACGATATCATTGCTGCTCTCGCAAATGCGCTCGTCAACAACCGCAGTCTAAGAGAGATCAGCCTAAGTTTGATTAATGGAGTGAGTGAAGCAGGATGGTCGGCTTTCTCTGCTGTTCTACGCAACCCCGAATCTGCATTGGAAATTATTGATCTAAGTAAGAATTCCATCAACGATGAAGTTATGCATTCTTTCTCAAACGCTTTGGCCAGCAACACGAAGCTGAAAAAATTCAACATACAGGGGACTTTTTCTATAACATCCAATGGATTTGCAGCTTTTACCCACCTATTATGCAACAGCTCGAGTATCTTGACTACCTACCAATCCAACCACATAATTGAGGAACTATGGAAGAAAAATGACGACGACGATGATGACGACGACAGGGAGGACGACCAACTCAAGATAACATTGCCCGAAGACCTCATGAATCTATTGCAACTCAATAAAGAAAACAGTCCAAACGAAGCCGCACGCCTCAAGATCATCATGACGCATTTTAGTGGGCATGAAATCAACATGCAGCCCAGCGTCAGGCCTTACGCCATTGCTTGGATGGGACGAGATGACAATTTGTATCGATTCTTGCGTGCCATGCCCTCTTTGCTCGAAGCAGTTGGAGAAAAGGTCTCGTCTAAGAAGAGGGCAAGGACAGAGGAGTGATAGATGGATGAAATGTACGCTGCTTCATACCTGTAGTACTTTGCCTCATTCCCATAGTACTTTGCTTTATTCCAATATATATAACTACTTAGATCCAGTTCCTTGAACGCACATCTAATAACTTGATCAATTAATTATACTGATTTGAGAGAATTTTCACGCTGCCACAACGACCATCGCCGGACGTATCAATTTCTCCCCGTCGGGCGTACCGAATTTCCACCCCATTGCAAATTCCTGACAAACTATCCCCTCCTCATATTCATCACTTGCCATCTGCATCATGGCCTGATGCATCTCATAATTAAATTCATACCCCACAGTTTCAACCTTGGTTACATTCAACTCGGCAAATGCACCAAGGAACATATCATATGTACGTTTGTACGCATCGACAATCTCCACCTCTTCATTGGTTGCGGCCTCGACTGATTGGAATGCACGATCGTAATTATCCAGCACGTTAAGGATGCGTGTGGTGACGTCAACGGTCGCAGTTTCGATGCCAGCTGCTCCCTGCTTTGCCAACCGATCCTGAATCCCTTTGGCCTATTTTTATAATGTTGTATGCGACGACGACAACATTAGATATATACATCGAGATGAATATAAATGACGACAAATGGTGTATATACAACTCACTTCCTTATTAAGCATGTCAAACTTTGTTCCCCACTCGGCCTTAGCCGATGCCGCGAGAGCATTAGCTTCCTCCAATTCCTTCTCCAATGCAGCAACGTCCGATTGCAATACCTCCACCTTACGTTTAAGAAAGGCGGGAGAATTTAGAATATCCGTTGCATCACTAGTGGTCGGTGCCTCTGACGATGACGATGATGTCTTGGTCTCGTCTGCATCCTCCTCGGCAGCCGTCGCATCGCCATCACCTTCGGCAGAGCAAAGCATAGTCGATGATTGTCGTGGAAGCGATGAAATTATGGAGCACTTTATCGACGAGCACACGGCGCCTTGATGATGAATGAGTGAAGATGATGAAGGTGCGATACGGAAGGCATCGAGAGAGGACAGTGCCGTACAGAGAACTACCAGTCGTCGCATCAGTGGGGAAGTCGATGGAAATGGGAGAATGGAAAAGAAGCGGGAATAATGTTGTGTCGTGTGGTAGGGAGCCGAGGCATGAATCCATTCGGGGACGACCTGGACTTCGACGAAGGCGATCCTTTTGGTGACGATGACAATGCCGACGACGAGGCAGAGGGTGGAAGTGGCGCAGTTCAGCACTACGGAGCCGAGCATTTGTTACTTCTCCTAGATTGTGATGCGTCCATGTTTGAGCAATACGTACCCTGCCTCCGCTCATCGTCATCACCATCCAACAATGACGACGACGAAAATGACAATGGTAAGAATGATACTGATGACAAAAACAGTGATGGCGGAAAAACTGCTGGCGGAATTGTTCACTACTCGCCCATCGACGTGGCCATTACGGCAGCACATCGTCTCTTACGTTCGAAAGTACGTGATGCGGCAGAATCAAAGTCAGGCAAACGTGATGGAGTGGGCGTGCTACTGTACGGGTGTAACCCCAACCGTCGACGTCCTTCTAGTCCTCGCGTCGGTGTTGATATCGGTTTTGCTGCTTCTGCTACTGATGACTCGTCAATCGACGAAGATGGAGATCGTGATCCTCTCCCAACAACACACGAACTTGTTGAACTAGTCGCACCGGGGATAGAACAGGTCTTGACCATGCAAAAATGCCTCCCAGACGAGGATGAGAATTTAGCATATGATAATAAAGGCAGGTGTAGACGCGATTTGTGTGGTGAATTCTCTGTGAAGAAATGCAGTGATGGAGGGGTAAAGGAGGATGAGGCAAGAGATGCAAACGAGGTTATTTGTTTGCGGCGAGCCTTGACGGCGGCATTGAAAGTATTCAGCAATGCCAAGTGAGTACTCTCATATGCTTGTCACACCCTTGCGCTCGATTGACTTCCTCTGATTTATCATTCCCTTGCTTTTCTCTTTCTGCTAGATGCGTGAGGACTCTATCCCCAGCGAGCAAAGAGCTGCCTGACTCCAAAACAGTATGGATCTTCACAAATCAAGACGATCCGTGTCACGGCAGTAAGGATCAGAAGACTGCTATGGACACGCTCAAGCGTGACTGTCAAGATGCGGGTATTTCCCTGCATGTGCTGCCCTTGCCAAAACGTGATGGATCATTCAATAAAGAAATATTCTTCAAGGATTTGGTAACTAGACCGACAGATGACGGTGAAGAAGAAGAGTATTCGACGATAGATCCATCCAATGACGCCGATTACAGTCCAGGTGTCGACAGGAAGTCGTCGAAGACGCGTGGTGTGATGGACATTGATACCATCCTCGAAAAATTTAATATTGCAACGAAGAAGAGACGAAAGTATGCGACGCTGCCATTACTGCTGCCGGGGTGGAAGGGGCGTGATGGTGCCGAAGATCGTCCGGGGATTATGTTAGATTTGTACGGTGTCGTACAGGTTAGAAATAAACCGCAAAAAGTCCCTGTCCATCAGGAGAATAATAAGTAAGTGTAGTGCTGCTGTGGGTCTGATGCCCTTGTTGCTCTTTTCTCACAAATGACAATCTCGTCTTGTCCCGACTTTTTATATCCTACTCAGATTGACAACGAGGAAAACAGTGCGTATCGTCACGGAGTCTGGCGAAGAGGTATTGCCTGAAAATATTCATCATTTTGCCGAGTTTTGTGGCAGAGTATCAATCCCCCCAGCGAACGTAGCGACGATGAAACGTATTACGAACTCATTGGATAAGGCAGGATTGGTTATACATGGCTTCCGTCCAATGAGACTTCTGCATGCAAATCTAATGTCGAGGTCTGTCCTAGCCATACCAAACGACTTTAGAGTTAATGGTTCTGGTAGGGCACTTTACAATTTGAAGCAGTCGATGAAGAGGAAGAACGTATTTGCAGTCGGTGAACTTCTCCTACGTGTGTCGGCAACGTCGAGGATGGTAGCGCTAGTCCCAAATGATGAAGAGTCGGAATCTATGATCATCACTCAGCTACCATACAGGGAAGATGTTAGGGATGTTCCCCATAAAGATATTGGGCCCGCAGATCGAGATTCTGTTGACGCAGCGAAGAGAATGATTGAGAAGTGTACACTTCATTGTGATGCCACTGATTTCGCCGACAGTCTACCCGAGAATCCCTACTTGAAGCATTTTTTTGGATACCTTGAGTCGGTATCGCTTGGAAAGAATCTTGGAGATGTAGAAGATTTGACCCGAATGAGCGTTACTGAAATGAGGGAACACGCAGGTAAAGAGATCAAAGATTTTGCGAATAGTCTCCCCGAGGACGAAGTACCAATAAAGGCCGATCGGATGCGGAAGGCTGCTCCGTCATCTTTGAAGGTAGTCCCCGAGAAGGAGACGATACCTCAAGAATGGATTGAAATGTTCAAGAACGATGAAATTGTAGACCTCAAGAATGACGAGTTGAAAGCATTCCTGAAATCACAGGGCGAAAGATTGACGGGCAAGAAAGCGGACCTTGTTGATCGCGTACAAAGATGTATTGAGAAGGAGCTATTCAATGATTAGATTTTTCCTGCGGAGTCTTTGCATTTATGAATTACGTGCACATTTTTTGTTCCGCTACAGTGTACGCATAATATATCTAACACATCCAAATTTAGTATGCATTATTTAATGCAAGCTGTACAAATTGTGTAATGACTAGACCGTAAATCGTCTCATGATTGCAGCAGATGCACCACGAAATACGGTGACGCCGCATGCAGCATATGCCGATGAAGACATCTTTTTATTCCCACCACCAATTGTGAATCCAAGTATAAAAGTGATACCAGCCGTGACTATACCGCCTATCCATAGAATTTTACATCTCTTAGCGGCCCTACGTTTCTTCTCGCTATGAGGGGTAGAGCGGAACGAGACACCAACTTGACGTACGTCAAGGGTACAACTGACGAAGCGCTCAAGAAGAGAAGAATCCAATTTGGTGTCCACATCAAGTGAAACTAGAATCGGTGGACCCAACTCCATATAGCTGCAGTGTCGTACAGCTTCGCGAAAGGGGTGAGATGCCTTTGCTGATTCGTCAATGGTAGTGCCAACAAACACCCTTGGCATATTATCGGTCAAGACAAATCTCTCAAGATCAATTGCATAGTCCAAACTCTGAATACTTGGCGCATCAAATGCCAGAATGACCAAGTCGTAAGGCCTTGCCCCAGACTTTGCCCGGCTCAGAAGTGTAACCAAATGATTCCTCAAATTGATCCGTTCACTGTCGCTGGATAGGTCAATCGCTGGAACTTCGGTCAATATAAGGTGGACCGTTGTTTGTTCATCTTTTACGACTACTTTCGACACCGAGCTGCTTGTTGTAATAAAATCTGATTCGCTCTTCTTATTTCCACTTGGGCTATGCCAACGATGCAATTTGTGAATCAAACCTCGTTTTCCACTATCCTTACTTCCAAGAACAATTGCTCGAACAATTGTGGATGGTGACTTAGTTATAAATGGGATACGATTTGTGGTGACTTCTCCAACTCTTGATGGCATGAGAGAGAACCTAGGCGGATCTTGCTCAAGACTATGACCGATTTTGTACATTTCAGCTCTAGCTATTGTCGGAGAGATGGTACAAATCATATGCCAGCGATTCATCCATGAAAGATATGACAATGAAGACCCCGTAAAATCATGAAAGTACAAAGACTCTGTGTCCTTAGATGTATCTACTGATGGCAATGGTGAGCTCGAAATCGTTACCCCACCTTCTGAAACTATTGATGATGGCGATGATGGATGAGAGGACATGCCATCAATAGGCTCACCCGGTGACGAAGACGGTGTCATTTCATTACCAGTTTGTGGTACTGAGAAACAATTTCTGAACAAACTGCTCCCACGCTTCTTGCCCCATGGTGGTGTGGGTGATGGAAGTACCGAAAATATCGAATGAATGTCTGTCGACGACAGAAACCCATCTCCATCGGAGTCGAATTGCACGAAGATGCTCGTCAAGAATTCAATATCCGAGTTTGTCAATCTCCAACAACTGGGACTCAGGTAGGGGTATTCCAAATCGCAATCCTTTGGGACTGATAGAGATTCAGGCAATATCAAGTTCAAGTCATCATCAAACCCGAGCGCTCGCAATACTTTCCACGGAACTTCCAATCGATTCTGACTGGTGATAAGGACATCAAACATGGTCATGAAACCTGCAATTGTAAATTTTCCATCACGTATAACCTCCTTCTCTACAACGCCACTGCTCTCATGTTGAGTTACCATCTCTTTCCAACCAGTTATGTCTTTCTCGAGGAGTGATGTACCCCAAATCTTCTGTTGGAATGCGTTTAATTCATCATCACTCAATAGTCCATCTTGATCTTTATCAAACATACGGAAAATACGTGTAAATGCCCTCGTGGATGCAGGAGTAAGCTTCCCAGCACTCAAGTCGTACAATGGCGAGATTGGATATAGGACCGATTGTCGTGATTTACTAAATACCTCATCAACATTCCGTAATCGTTTGGCACTGCATTTGATACACTGCCGGACGAATTTGAATCGCTGTAGCAAGGAAATAATCTGTTCTCGTGAGGGGGTAGTCAGTTCTTGATTGGAACTACCAGACCCACTCAGCTCAGTAGCAGTCAAGTCCATTTTATTCCCAGCAACGATGACGGGCAGTTCTGTACCGTAGCACCGCTCAATCAAGGGGAGCCAATGCACTTGTAAGCGATGGAATGATTCGATTCGATCAAGATCATACACAAGTATAATGGCATCGACACAGCGATACGGGCTCAAAGTTGCCCAGTCTAATGCGGCAGACGGCGTGGTGATGGTATCTTGTTTCTTCTCCCCCATCGGAGATGATGTATCAGTAGAAGTTGTGGGCATATTATGTGGCTTGCCAGTACTCGACACTGCAAAAACAAACCCATCTTTATTATCCGTATGCGTTTCATTAAGTAGTGAGAAGGCATCGCTCAATACTACATCTCCCCCCTTGGTGTCAATAATTGTAGTGCAACACTTTGACGATGCAGCGTCCGTAGGAGGGAGACGTACTTTTGTTAATACGCTAGGTACACTGTCCGAAAAGCGACGAGAGACGTAGGTCGATACAAGACTTGATTTGCCAACTCCATCTGTGTTGAATATAATGTAATAATAAAAGTGCACATGAGAGGATGTGTCAGTGAAGTATGTGATATCTCGCATTCGAGTAATAATAATACACAACATAAATGATGTGTGTCTAGCTTTGAAACGAATTTATAGCCACAATTATTTTAATGCAAAGGAAAGCAATACCAGCGACCAACTACAACTCACCATCCCCGAGCATTAAGATGGTTATACCGCCCTCCTTCATATTGCTTCCTCGAATAATGACACGACCTGTGAGCCTCCCGAGCCGACGCCTTCCCTTGTTGTTCTTTGCTGGGGGGTTTGTTCTTGATGAATCGAACCCTGTGCGTGTGCGCCTAATAGTCGCATACATAATCGCATAGTCTATCTTCAACTTCAGCGGGCTCAACAATAAGGCGGGTTTTGTTGGTGTGGATGAATGGGGAACATAATATTAAATCTACCTATGAAGTCCCTCTCACTATTGCTGCTGCTGGCTTGGGTGGAGGGCGGCGTGATTGGTGGACAGCAAGCATCTGCTGCTCGACGGATATCATCACTATTGACGTTTGCTATCCCTCCCTCGACTCCTTTCTCACTCGACGAAGGATTGAATCAAGTTGTTGCCGATGCTGATAGTAGTGCCAGCTTGAGCTCTGGATATGATGCACAAAATTGCAACAATAAAGATGTTGGCATCACAGTTGCCGCTGAAAGTTCTCATAGCAAAGATATTCATATGCCATATGTTTTGGATGAGAAGGGACGGCCCACGGGTCTAAAAGACAAATTACTATTACAAACTCCGCATGCCGGACGAAAGTTCCGTCCGACTCATCCAAATTCTAATTCCATTACTGCTACAAAAACAACATCAAGATACAGTTGGCGCTCAATCATTCTCAGACTGACGAGCAGAAGAAGTAATAACAACAATCGTCGATTTACTGAGGGATGGTATTATCGATTATCACTCCCAGAATGCAATGAAAGCTTTGTCTTCATCTTTTCAATAGAGGATGCAGGTCGGTTCATTAACAAAAACAAGAAGTCACCGCTAACATTGGCATGTATGCAAATGCTTGGACCACAAGATACCTACCTTGTTCAGAGTGATGTTGATGATACTAAATTCTGGGCGTGGAAAGATGCTATGGCATTGGGATGTACTTTTAACTTTAAGAACGATTATAAAAATGAGAATAGTGATGACGACTTGAGTACTATAGCAGCAATGACACCTGGTGAATGGAGGAACGCTGTACAATCTGGATTTCAGATATTGCCATTTCATTTCCAGGGTAGACTTGATGGACATGATGGTACCCTAGGAGGTGTGAAAGCAAATCAGGGTGTGGAGGGAAGAGCGGAATATGATTTTAATATTCGTCCCGTTGCTGGATGGGGTAACTATCCAATAACTCCTTCGTCAATGTCTCAAAGTAATGTCAAAAACACCAACAACAATTACATGAATCTAAATCAACAAGACAGAAATAATCATTATCGGCAAGTTTCAACAGCTGGTTGGCTTGCATCTTTTCCAGTATTTGAGCCACATTGGCAAATTACCATGGCGAATGCTCGTGCTTCCGGGAGTATCAATTGGAACGGCACTATATACACATTTAACGATGCTCCCTTCTATGGAGAGAAGAATTGGGGTGGTGCCTTTCCAACAAAATGGTTTTGGACTCAATGTAATAGTTTCGATCAGTACCCTGATCTTGCCTTCACATCAGGAGGTGGTATACGACAGCTGCCATTTTCGTTCTTCGGTACAAAGACTGAAACGTTAGGGCTCATTGGAATTCACTTCGAGGGTCACTTCTACGAAATCGTTCCGTGGACTGGTGAGATGTCCTGGGAGGTATCGCCTTGGGGTCGTTGGGAGCTACGAGGGAGGTATACGGATAAGAAAGGGAGTCCCTTCGAGGCAGAGATTGTTGCTGTGTCTGATAATGAAGGAGTATTGCTACGTGCGCCAACGAAGTATGAAGGGATGCAATACTTCTGTCGAGATTCTGGCTTTGGCAACGTTATCCTCTCACTATGGGAGATGAGGTACGACAAAGACATCGGTGACTTTGTTCGCTCTCGAATCATCATTGATAGTGCCCAAAGCAGACAATGTACTGTGGAGGTGGGTGGAGGTCCATGGTGGAATGTCTGGAAAGTCAACAGCAAAATGTCGTCTACAATGCGAAGAATAATCCGCATGCCTATTCTACTAAAAAAGTAGAAAACTACATTGTGGTCGGGCTGTATTCCTATGCACATATCTCATTGAACATGTCCCGAAGCTGTTTTGCCTCCAATGCAACCGTTGCTGTCATGGATGACTCGTTTATAAGCAGGACTTCATTGCCATGTGCCTCCGCCTTGGCAAAGAAACAAAGAATGTCCTGCAAGAATTGATCGTTGATACACATACTTTGATTCGCTAGTAGCATTGCAAAGCCAAGGAAGGAACGCTTGACGTAGAACCAGGTGTCAGGTGAAATATTTCGTTCGAATGGTTCCATGCTCTTGATGATGCGGTCGAGTCCGAATTCATAATTCTGTTTCTGACAATAGAGCACACCTAGAGTGAGGTTGACGATGCATGAATGGGCCCGATCACCGCCATTTTCCAACGATGCCGGTGGATGCTCTTCAGTTTCGACGGCCCGTATCAACTCTTCCCCCGTCTCATTCTGATTTGTCATGACGTAGGCCACGCAAACGTTCGCCAATGCCACAGCTGGTAGTTTCAGGAGATCAGCTTCATGACTTTTCATCAGCAACTGGTATACACTGATACATTCGAGGAATTTATCTTGAGCAAATAATATGTGTCCAAAGTTGAGTAGCCACGCGTCGTGATTGCCGCAACAGTCGGCATAGCTCTGCAAGAGTCCTTCTGCTCTGGAGTATTCTCTTTTGTTCCAGTACAATTTTGCTTGAAAACAAAGCATTGGCATGAACTGCTCTAATAGGGCATCAACGTCTTTCGCTGCACCGACAGCTTTGTTTTCCTTTTGTGTAATGGCGATTGATGGCCTCCTCGTTGGTCCGGTAGACTTCTTGGCCGCAGTAGATGGTCGAATACTTACTGGAGCGATTGCTTCAGCGACACCTCCTTTCTGTGCAGCTCGGACAAGAGAAGCAAGCTGCGTGATCTGTGATTCAAGCATTGCGATCGCATCATCAGGACATGATAGAGATGCCGTTACAGCCTCGAAGTATGCGTACAGATCGGGTGGGAATAATTCTTGAGCAAGGCTCTTGTTGTTTTGGAATGCCTCTGCTGCAAGATGATCTTGACCATGACTCGTATACAGAGTAAGAAGATTACTCAGCGTCTCTGGTGGGAATGCTTGTTGATTGGATGATGTTAAAAGGAATTCCAACTTTTGAATGACAATCGATGGATCCTCTCCAATATTGATAATCGAATCATTGTGAATAGTTACGGCATCGAGATTTTCCGTGAACTGAGCTATAGTCTGCTTCGCGGAGTCTGCGTGTTTGGTCTTGTGAAGAATAGCAGCTTTTAGGTTGAGCGCCTCGACAAGATATGATTCGCTGCTGTCTTTTGATGCATCAATAATCTCCCCGACAAGTTCAAGTGACGCAACGAAATTGTTGAGTTGATAATGACACAGTGCCATGTCATAGGATAGCATCGGCTGAGGTCCCGCTTCCTTAATTGTGGTCTTGAATAATTCGAGAGCCTTTAAATATTTACCTTCTCTGTAGGCCAGAGTTGCCAATGCGATTTTCACTTCATGATCATCCTGTAAACACCGAGATAATGTCACTATGCTCGCATCCAATAGTCCCTGATCCATTTCTGCCTGAGCCTGTAAGAGTCTCAGCCTTTGAGAATTTGTTGTGGATGTCGTCATCGCCGCGAAAGATGATGCGGCCCGCGAGGTATCAAGGAATGATCCACTCTTCAATAGAGATTGGACATGGTTGACTCGATACTCTTCAACCTCGGGACAAAGCTCAATGAGCGTTTCATACAACTCTGAGGCACGGGAGAACTCTTCATTGTGATAGACGCAATATGCACACAACGAAAGTAGTGCTCTTGATCTTGGAAATTCATTTAGCCTATCCTGCAGTAGATCGATTGCCTTCGCGTAGTCCTCATCTCGAATGCAGCCGTAGACTTGTGATGTGAAGGTTGTCATTGCGTGGACTTTGGATGAGTTCGAGTGGTCGAAGGAACCAGTAGAACGACGACGAAAGCAACGGTGACCTCCACACCCTACCAGGCTCTCAGACAGTGCTTGACCAACGCGATCGAGAATTTATTGACGACGCGATCGTCGAGCGTGAGGAGCAAAATATCAAGAGCAGTTTCAATTTCTTTTTAATTTAGTCTGATCAGGATGATTTGTCAGATAAAGTTAATCATTATCCAAACTATCGACAGAAGTCGGTAACACCTGATTATCCGAAAAAAATGTCCAGGCCACTCCCATTGCTCCAACAACAACGCTACAACGACAGCTCCACTCGCTCCCCGAAGAAGGAAATGTCCGGAGGCAGCAAAGAGGAATTCCGCACTGCTATTCAAAAGCAGCTACGAAGTGATGGAGTGTTGGATGAGATGACCGCGACAATTCGTTCGAGGATCCTTCGATCGCTCCTGAAGGAGAATGAGAATAGACTGCCACCATCTGCTCCTCCTCCTGATATGAACATCCAAAGCAAGGCAATGCTATCGCTTCTTTATCATTTTCTTGAGCAACATCACTTCGCCCACACTTTGTCTGTCTTCGCTGCTGAAAGTAAACTGGAACGTACTCATCCTTTATCACCAGTTGATGCAGTCAAGGAATTAGGACTTGCTGTCATTTGCGATAAAGCAACTTTGCCCACCATTGATATTCTTTCTCTGTTACAAGGGGCGGCCCATTTGATATTGATGCAACTGGAAAAAGAAATCGACAGTCCATCAATGCATCAGAGCTCAGCAGCGAAATCAATTCAAACGGACTCAGAACCAGCTCTCACTTCTGATAATAGGAGCGACATCTGCGATGAATCGGCTATTGTTGCAATCGAGCGTGAATGTGAACAGCGAATGAGGCAAGAGATGAATGAGAAGCTAAAGGCGTCGGCCAAAACACAGGCAATCCAGGCAATGAGGCGTGTCGAGCACAAGTATAAAGACGCTCTTCGGAAACTACACCAACAATTTGATGAGGAACGAAGTCAATATCAGAATCGACAGGATGAGCTAACAAAAAAGGTGGAAGCGGTATTGTCCGTGAAGATTTCTCTGCAGAGTGAAATAGAACTACTTAATGAGCGGGTGACAGAAATGCGTCAACAAAGAATGAAGGAACAGGATTTGCTAGAGACAAAGGCCCGGGCTGATCACCGTCAATTTGAGATGCAGAATGAGGCATTACGGACAAAGGAGACAATTTTGTTGGCGCTCACGCAGGAGAGGCCTGTATTGCTCGCAGAGATTGAGAATTTACGGCATCAACAGACAACCTTGCTCACAACGCAGAACCGCACGCTGGCTACGACACAGGAGAAATATCAAAGCGTGAAAGCTGAATTGCTATCATCGAAAGACGAAGTGGCAGGTCTCTTAAGTCTGCTGAAGCAGTCGCAAAAGGCTATCGAATCGGTTTCGTTTCGAGAGATGGGAGCAGTAAGCGTATATCCGCCCCCAACAATTTATAGCACGAGTGCGATGAAGCCAGTATCTCAACTAGGCTTAAGACCCCGACCGACCTCGGGAGCCGAGATTGTATCATTCGCTAGGCCTACTTCAGCGCCGTACAAGCTTGGAAGTGTCAACAATTTCAATCCTTTTCCGATCATAAGTGATTCGAGAGAAAAACTAAAGCAATGTGTTCATGAGAGCTCGATTTATAAGTCTGCTATGAATAAGATTCAGATTGACCCACCTTGCTGCTCGTCAGAAGACCCACCGGTGTTGGAAACTATAGAGCGCAATAGAGGAAGAGGGGAAAAGAGTCGCCATGGAGAGCATGATGCGAATGACAAATCAATTGACGCTATTGTTGGACAAGAAATTATACTAAATCTTTCAGCAATAACTGAGATTACTGAACAAGTGCAGCAAGAGGTTGGGTTGTCAAAGATTGGAGTGAGCTCGTCGGATCAATCCTCTGTTGCTGAATATGAAATTGCTGGAAAGGAGGGTTTCATCTCTGCAGAAGATGTTGTTGATGTCCCAGCTGATCATGATTTAGAAATTAAGTTTGATCCTGCCATACCAAGACATGCTCTCCAATCAATAAATTCAGTTGCAAAGTCGTCGAAGCAAGATTCTGAGCACATCCACTCGTTCGAGGAAGAAATCAATTATCCGTCAGAAAATCATAGCAGCTACGATGAATTGACACCCAATCACCCCATTCAAAATGGAGGTAGTGTATCAGAAGAAAACAATGTGGACAGCAATCCATCGTCTCCTTCATCTGATACTTACTCTGAAAGCTTTTGCTCTCAATCCATTCATTCGAAAAATGTTTGACTGCATATAATAATAGTGAGGGATTCATTTAAAGTTAATCGTTTTAGTTTATAGACGCATTTGCACTCGACCTAAATGTTAGAGTGGGGACGCCGAATCAATTTGTCTTTTTCTGTTTATTCGGATGTACCGTCACTATATCAAAACAGAATATACCAAGAGCATCACAAATCTCAGATACCTGAACACTAATCTTAAAGGCAAGATATACCCATAGCAGTGTGGTGTAAAGGAAGAGTATCGAGTCCAATGTCTCATTGGATGACACACCCGTCATAATCCACACGGCCAAGAATACCTGGGGAAATACACACCATCGTTCACTCCACTCATACTTTTCATCGACCATGTGATTCATCATTAATTGTGTCGTGTGTTCGGTGAACAATCCACTTATCAAATGGCACATTGTCCTAGGATTGCGTAAAAATATAGTAGTATCATAGCGAACCATCACGATGGTCGATGTCACAAGGAGTACGTGCGGTATAGTCAAACGTAGCGTTGATAGTCCATATATGCGAGTGACAGATATCAACTTCAGCCCCACTTCCTGTACTAGACTGACTATTGCCGCAAATACGATGAGATCCATATTACGCACTCGGTGATTCAAAAACGATACAATACCAAAATTATCAATTATACCATCTGTCAATGATGTTGTCTGCCAAAACATGGGTCCATAAAAGTAGCTTACAATGCTTAATGATGCACCCATGACTAATCCTTCACTCGGCCCGTTGAATGGAGGCAATATAAGGCTTCCTGTGTAATACTGCTCCCATGTAGTAACGAAGAAGGCAATCATGGGTGCCAAAATCAATATTAACGCAAGATTGGCATCCCCTCCGAGAAAGTGTGATAGTAATGATTTGCTCTGAAAGTTTTCTCCCCCCACCGACGACGACGATGATGACAACACGTCACTCATATTGCCAGGGATGAGTGCCATGGCCACAATCCAATTGGCACTCCCCAAGATTAAATTCATAGCATCACAACCATGATCAAAGAGTAGTCCCAACGGTGAACTTGCCCCCACCTTCCGAGCTTGCTTTCCATCCATATTGTCAAGTGTTTGATATATAAGCATGGCACATCCATTTAGTAAGAATATTGCAGGAGGGACATGATAGTTGACAACTTCTGAAATGTCAGTATTGGCCTCATAGAGACCTGGACAATAGTACCAAATGACAGTATAACTCAAGACCATCCAACACAGACCAAAGGCTGTAATGGCATTGGGCGCCACCCACGTGGGGGTTAGATAATCGACACACTTCGCCGCAAACGGTGAAAGGACATACTTGTACAGCAATGACAAGTCAGTGCCGTGATATTGATAATGCGGTAATTTACGTGCACCTTCATTACTTAGATAGTAGTACCATTGCTCTTCACTTTCCAACGGTGATGCTGACGACGTTTTTGATGATACGACGCGTTGGGGTTCAATCGGAGCAGAGAAGGTGGCACCATCTCTACGCGAGGCGGCCCATGCACCACGATCTGCATTAGCGCCACGGTGCAATGCATCAAGCCATGACTCCTTTTTCGTCTCCTTGCTCATGACGACATGATCCAAAGAGAGACACAAACAACATGAACCCGCCAAAA
>Ga0247843_1004042_pt1 | contig 22587 bp, 19 predicted proteins | sample LaCruzMarch2017__FD_192420 | JGI IMG/M metagenome (GOLD analysis project Ga0247843, IMG submission 192420) | Freshwater microbial communities from meromictic Lake La Cruz, Castile-La Mancha, Spain - LaCruzMarch2017_8m | ecosystem: Environmental > Aquatic > Freshwater > Lake | place: Spain...
CCGACCAACAGAATGACCGTGGCGGCAGCCAACGCGCTCCAGAGCACGGGCCGGAAACGGCGGAAGGCCAGACCGCTTCGGTTGGTTGCCGGTGAGGGCGGAGCTTTCGGTGCGTTCAATGCAAACTGGGAGACAGTCAACCCTCTGGGTCAGTTTCAGCAGAACTGCAGGCCCGAGGCGCGCGAGCGGAGGGACAATCAACCCACCCGGAAGGAAATCTTCTGGACGACGGTTTTGCCGAGGGCGGTCTGAAGCCGCTCAAGGATCTCATGCCGTCGATAACGGACGATTTCGTTGAGCCAGACGCTGCTGTCCACGTTGACGAACAAGGTGCCTTTGGCAAAGCCCGCCGGCTGCGCATGGGCCACCAGGGTGGGGTCCAGGGTTTGAGCCCAGATGGTTTGGATTTTGGCTTCGTCCAACCGTTGCTCCAGACGCAGGTGGCTCAAAACGCCAGGAAGAATCGCCTCGATGGATTTGGCCGGTGAACTCCAGGCGGTCTCGGCGCTGGTGAAGCCCCGCCCGCGCCACTGATCGATGGTTCTGGACCGTGCCGCCGCGGCCGCGCGCCGGCGACGGGCCCGTTCAGCCGGGTCGGCAGGGGGCAGGGGCAGCTTCACGATGGGAGCCTTGGGGGGCATGGCGTCGATGGACGCTGCGGCCGCTCCCCGGGACGGTCAAGTCTCTGGCCATCCTGAGGCTGAATCGGCATGGTCTGAGCAGTGATGGAACTGTTCGCCAGTGGGGATTACGCCCTCTTCCAGTGGTTCAACCGCGGGGTGGTCAACCCTGTGTTCGATGTCTTGATGCCCATCTTGAGCGGCAACCCGTTGTTCAAGCCGGGTTTGGCTGTTCTGGCCTTGGCGCTGTTTTGGAAGGGTGGGCGTCGCGGGATTTTTTGCGCCTTGATGCTCGCCGCCACCTTGGCCGTGGGCGAGACGGGGACGGGCATTCTCAAGCGGACGGTGGGTCGACCACGTCCTTATGCGACACATCCGGAGACCCGCATGCTGGCCGGGAAAGGATTGAACGGATCCATGCCCAGCGGTCATGCCGCGATCTGGGCCGGGGCGGCCATGGTGGCTGCGGCCTATTATCCGCGCTCTCGGAAGGTGATGTTCCCGTTGGCTGCGGGCGTCGGGATTTCCCGGATGTATGTGGGCGTTCACTACCCGAGCGACGTTTTAGCAGGTTGGGCTTGGGGCGCCTTCTATGGGTGGTGTTTGCCGAGGTTCTACGAGGCGGTGTGGCAAATCGTGGGGATCCGCTGGTTCCCGCTCTGGCACAACCGCGTTCCGTCGTTGCTGCGCGTGGAATCGGTTGGGGTTTCACACGGTGCCGCGGTCGACCCGTCAGCCAACGCCTCGGGCGCCGCCGCGGCAGAACTCGACGGCCATTGGCGACGCCTGACCTGGATGGCCATCGGCGGGCTTTTGGCCGCCCGCTTGGGATATCTGGCCTCGGCCGTCATCGAATTGTCGGAAGACGAGGCGTACCAGTGGCTTTGGTCGAAGCACCCCGATTTTTCCTATTACAGCAAACCTCCGTTCATCGCCTATGCGCAGTGGATTGGGACTCACCTGTGGGGCGACCGCGAATTGGGAGTGCGATTCCTCGCTCCGGTGCTGTCGGCAGCGACCGCCTGGGGATTGTCCGGGTTTGTGGCGCGGTTGGCGGGATGGCGCACGGGTTTCTTCCTGGTGGCCGTGCTGACCTCCATGCCGTTGCTGTCCGTCGGATCCATCATCCTGACCGTGGATGCCCTGACCGTGGCCTTTTGGACCCTGGCCATGGTCGCCGGTTGGAAGGCTCTCGAGAAAGATTGCACGGGTTGGTGGGCCGTGACCGGTGTGGGGTTGATGGGAACCTTCCTGAGCAAGTACTTCTCGCCCTTCCTCATTGCCGGTTTCGCTGCGTTTTTTTGGATCCATCCGCCGGCGCGCAGACATCTGCGACGTCCGGGGCCTTGGTTGGCCTTGGCCATGAATGCAGTGGCGATCCTGCCGGTGATTTTTTGGAATAGTCGCCACGATTGGATCACCTGGACCCACCTCCAGCAGCGGGGCAGCTTGGATCAACCGTGGACCTTTCGCCCGCAGTTCCTGCCCGAATTCATCGCGGCCACCTTTGGGCTCATGAATCCGGTGTTCTTGGTGGGGGTCGTTCTGGCGCTCGTGGGTTTCTGGCGACTGCGACGCAAGCCAGCGGCAACGGACGCGCCGATGGATGAAACCCGTTCGTTGGCCTTGCGGTATGTGCTGTGTTTTGGCCTGCCGGTTTTCCTCATTTGGCTGGCCTACACGCTTCGGTCCCGAGTCCAGCCCAACTGGGTGGCCACGACCTTTGCGCCCTTGGCCGTGTTCGCGGTGTTGTGGTGGGAAGGTCGGCATCGGGCCGGGAGTCGAACCGGTCTCAGGCTCCTCCGATGGGGCGTGGGTGTGGGGTTGCCGCTGGTGGTGTTGCTGCACGAAACCAACCTCATCCTGAAGCTCACCGGGCACTCGCTGCCGATGGCCATCGAGCCCCTGGTGCGCGTGCGGGGCTATCGCGAGGCGGCCGCAGTGGTGCGTACCGAGCGGGACCAGCTCCTGAAAGAAGGTCGCCCCGTGATGGTGGTGACCGATCATTACGGTTGGGCGGGTGAACTGAGCTTCTACATGGATGGTCCGGCACCCGTGGTGGCCAAGACTCCGACGGTGACCGTTGTGGAGTCCGAACGGCCGATCAATCAACTCTGGTTCTGGCCGGAATACCGGTATTCCGGTCGGCCCGGGCTCACGGTCTTGTACGTTCATCCCGAAGGGCGCACCGGGTTGGGTGCTTCGTGGGCGACGCGGTTTGAAAGCGTCACGGATCTCGGGGTTCGTGATGTTGAAGTTCGAGGGCGTGTTTTTCATCGTCTCCACCTGTACGCGTGCCGGAATCAACGGTGAACCCATCGCCGGATCCATCCCGTCTCGTGGTCCAGTTCTGGCCCGTGGCCGACTATGATTTGCAGTCGACTCTGGAATGCGGTCAGGCGTTCCGCTGGATTCGTTCTGGGGCAGGGTGGGAGTCGGTCATTGGAGACCGATGGGCTCGGGTGGAGGCTGCACCCGGCGGTTTGACGGTGTCTTGGATGGATGGGCCGTCGGAGGCTCCCTGGCTGCGGCATCATCTGGCGGCCGATGAGGTTCTGGAGCCCATCATCGCTTCCTTTCCGGACGATGCCCCGCTGCGTTCGGCCGTGGCCCGGTGTCGTGGGCTCCGGTTGCTGCGTCAGGAACCGTGGGAATGCCTGGCGAGCTTCATTTGTTCATCCACCAAGCAAATCGTCCAAATCCGGCAAATCGTGGCGCTCTTGAGTGAGCGTTGGGGTCATGAGGTCGCGGTGCCGTCTGGTGCCGTTTTGAATCGGGCGTTTCCGACGGCTGCAACGATTGCCTCGGCCGGTGAAGGAGCGCTGCGGGATTGCAAATTGGGGTTCCGCGCTCCGTACGTTTTGGATGCGGCTCGTCGGGTGGTGGAGGGACGCTTGGATTTGGAGGCGCTGGCGCGTCTGGAAACTCCGGCCGCCCGCGAGGCGTTGATGGAGATTCACGGGGTGGGCCGCAAGATCGCCGACTGCGTGCTGCTCTTCGCCTACGGCCGGCAGGATGCTTTTCCCATCGATGTCTGGGTCCGGCGAGCGCTGAGCCAATTGTATTTCCCCCGTGCCCGTCGGGTGAGCTCGGCCCGTTTGGAATCCTTCAGCGAGAGCTATTTCGGTCCGTATTCGGGCTACGCCCAGCAATACCTCTTCCACTACATCCGCCTCGAAGCCGGCCGGTAGGAGTGTTTTCCCGGTTACCTGTGCTTCCAGGTTCGAGGTCCGTGCAGTGCAGGGTCAGCCAACAGTGCCTGCTCCGCTGCTTTAGGAGGACGCGCCTGGTCTCGGGAATGGCTGCCCCCGCAAAATCGGTTCCGTAAAACCGCTGTCGCACTCACAGTTTTTGATCAGTTGAGCATTCTTGGAGGTTGAAGGCACAGGCCGGGACTCGGCCAGTGATGTTGGTTCCATGGGCTGCTCGACCTGGGTTATCACTTCTATAATTCCTATCTCCTGGGCGCGTCTTGCTGGAACGGCCTCCCGCCTATGCATCGGAGCTCAAGCTATTCAAGGCCCGCACATCGATGCCCGTCCGTTGAATGAGTTCCGGGGCGAAGATGATGTGTGGCTGCGGAAGGGCCACATCCCGGGTGTCATCAGCTTCCACTGGGCTCGGTTGATGAAGAAGGACAACACCCACAAGTTCAAACCGTTCAACCAGACGAAGGCGGCCCTCGAGGCGGCGGGTATCACTCCAGACAAGGACATCATCTGCTATTGCGGCCCGTCGCGTCAGGGGAGTCTGCTGTTTTTCCACCCCTAGCATGTGGCCGGGTTTCCCAAGATCCGTTTGGACGAGGGCGCTTGGAACGAATAGGTCTTGCTTCAAGGCCGGTCTCTGCCGGCCGAGACCGGTGGTCGATCGGCAGGCATGCCGTGAACTGATGCTTGGGGCATCTCGACAAATTCCGTTTGTTGAAAGAGGGCCGGCCCTTGAACGATAAAGACGCATTGTGTCTCCTCTGCCGTCAGCCGGCAACAAAGGTCATGTTCGGATTTTTCCCAATTCTTCTGATTCTCATCGCTCCAGTGATTGGATGGCGGATCGGTTGTCTGCTTCGCTCCTCAGTTGCCGCAGGGCGCCCGAGCCAAATGAGTCCAGGATTGTTGGTTGGAACTCTTTCTTTTGCCCCGTTCGCCTTTATCTGCTTAGAGGGGGTTTTCCGGGCGGCGTTTCTCGCCTTCCTGGGCCTGCCGGTTTTGTTTGCCCACATTTCAGCCAAGAGAGTGGCAATATGATTTTGCCATCGACCACCGTGGTATCCGCTGAATTCGACGAACCGAAGATCACTCGTTTGGTGGGTCTCCGAAGTGAGCCCGCCACGAGGCGTCGTCGGCAACGTCCTCCGACATGGTATCAATATTGGCAATAATTTCGCAGGTTGAGATGACGTGCTGCATTGAGTCGTCTCAAGGATCGTCCGGTACCACACATCCCTGAGTTCCCGGCTGCCTCGACTTCGCTGGGGGTCGGTGGACATCGCCGGACATCGCCGGACATGTTGTTGCTTTCGCTGTTACTTTCGGCCGGGGAGGGGGGCTGGTTTGACCAGGCAGGGGGCCTGGATGCGAAAAAACCGCGATTTCTCGCGGTTTTTTAAAGTGGTACCGGCGGAGGGACTCGAACCCCCACACCCTTCCGGGCAACAGATTTTGAGTCTATCGCGTCTGCCATTTCGCCACGCCGGCATAGTCGTGCGACTGAGTTCAAGAACATATCGTTGGAGACCCGGACTTGGCAATTGAAACCTTTGCGGCATTGAACCTCGGGACGTGCTTTGCCGTTTCCAAAGCGGATTTCTGGACTGAAGCCGGTGCGGTTTTTCAAGCCGAGCGAGTCAGCGGTTTTGATTCAAGGCGCCGGAGTATTGTCGTCCTGTCATTAAGCTCAATAGGTGTTGGGTCGCTTTAATCGCGCATTGAAGCAAATTGAGGTGTTGGGTTTCATCAAGATATCGATGAAGGCTGAGGACACGATCGTGGATTCGACAGCGACGGTGTCTCCCGGGCGGAAGAATTCGCTGATGGGCTGCCTGCCGCTGGCGGTGTTCGTGGGTTGGTGGATTTACAGCCTGCAATTCCAGTGGCGCGCTCAAGAGGAGTATCGCTTCGGCTATCTGGTGGTGGTTCTGGTGGCATTTTTGGTGTGGGATCGTTGGGATAACCGCCCGCAAGGCGACATCCCGGTGACGACTTGGCGTGCCTCGGGATGGTTGCTGGTGGGATTTCCGCTGGTGCTGGTGGCCGAACTCTATCGCCATGCACTGACCCGGTCCCCCGCATCGGCCACTGCGCTGAGTCTGGGAACGCTTTGCTTCATTCGCACTTCGATTCTCCAGCAGTGGGGTCCACAAACGCTGCGCCATTTCCGCTTCCCTATTTTGTTTGCCCTAATCGCAGTTCCCATTCCGGGCGTTGTCTGGAACCCCATCGTTTTCGGCCTGAAGGGATTGGTGACCTTTGTAAATGTGGAGTTGCTCAACCTCCTGGGCATCCCGGCGCAACAGCAGGGCAGCGTGATCCAATTGCCGAATTGCCGCGTGGGTGTCGATGAGGCGTGCAGCGGTATCCGGAGTCTCCAGTCATCGCTGATGATGGCGCTCTTCATTGGCGATCAGTCGCTGCGTCGGGCGGGGTTGCGCTGGTTGCTGGTGGGGGGAGCGGTGGGGTGGGCGGTGGTGGGCAACATCGGGAGGTCGTTGTACTTGTCGCTCACGGCTCACCGGCACGGCACAGAGGCCTTGGATGCCGTGCATGACACGGCCGGGTGGAGCGTGCTGGCAGTGACGTTGGTGGGGTTGGGGGTGATGGCTTGGGCGCTGGCCCGCTGGGAATCGGCGTGGTTGCAGTTGGCGAAGCGGCGGCGGAAGATTTCGGTCAATCCATGAAGGGCGTTGAGGGCGTGAAGGGCGTGTTGATCACGGGGGCTTCGGGCGGCATCGGCCGGGCGTTGTGTGCCTATTTCTTGTCGGCGGGATGGCGGGTGGTGGCGACGGATGCCCCGGAGCGAACGGCGCCGGAGGGCACGGTGTCGGTGCCGTGTTGCCTCGCCTCGTATGTTGCCGATGAACGGGTGCGGAATGAGTTTCGGGAGCGAGTGGTGGAGGCTCTGGCCGGCACGCCGCTGGTGGCGCTCGTGAACAATGCGGCCGTGCAACATTGCGGGGCGACCGCCGAGGTGGTGCCGTCGGAATGGGCAGCGACGTTGGCAGTGAATGTGAGCGCGCCGTTTTTATTGGTTCAAAGCTTCTTGGGCCCGTTGGAGGCGTCGCGGGGATCGGTGGTGCAAATCACCAGCATTCATGCCACGCAGACGAAGCCGGGTTTTGTGGCCTATGCCACGAGCAAGGCCGCGCTGGCCGGACTCACCCGGGCCTTGGCCGTGGATTTGGGCGGCCGGGTGCGGGTCAACGCGATCGCTCCGGCGGCGATTTCGACACCCATGTTGGAGGCGGGTTTCGAGGGACGACCCGAGTCGCGCGCCGAGTTGGACCGATTCCATCCGGCGGGTCGGATCGGGCAACCCGACGAGGTGGCGCGGGCGGCCGTGTGGCTGGCGTCGGAAGATTCGGGGTTCTTGACCGGTGCCACATTGGCCGTCGATGGGGCTCTGGGGGTGCGCTTGCATGATCCGGTGTGAGGGGCGATGGCAGCGGCTTGCGGGTGGGTCGTTTTCGGTGTTTCCGCCGACACCATCCCGGCGTTGAATCTCACGCATGAACTCGGGAGCCGTGGATCGTCGGGAATTCGTGCAGGGAGCCGTGGGCATGGGCGTGGGCGTTGCTTCGATGGCGGGTGTGGCGCTGGCCGAGGCTTCGGCTCCGGCGAAGTTGAAGGGGCGCATCCAGCAAAGTCTGTGCTCGTGGAATTTCGCGCCGCTGACGCCTGAGGAACTGGCGCGTGAGGCGGTCGTCCTGGGTTTGAAGGCCTTGGAACTCGTGGGGCCCGAGCACTTCCCGATGCTGAGCCGACATGGACTGACCAGCGCGATCTTCGGGCGACATGGGTTCAGCAAGGGGTTCGCCCACCGCGAGGAACATGCCGAGTGCACGGCCGCCTGCCTGAAGGCCATCGATGAGGCCTCGGCCTTCGGGTCACCCAACATCATCACGTTCTCGGGCTTCGCGCGCGGCATCCGTCGTGAGGACGGCGTGCGCAACATGATCGAGGGTCTGAAGACGCTGGCCGGCCATGCCGAGAAGCGCGGGGTGACGGTGTGCCTGGAGATGCTGAACTCGCGCGTGGATGTGCCGATGAAGGGGCACCCGGATTACTTCTGCGACGACATCGACTTGAGCGTGGACATCGTGAAGGCGGTGTCGTCGGAGCGGGTGAAGGTGCTCTTCGACATTTACCACGTGCAGATCATGCACGGCGATGTGAGCCGGCGAATCCGCCAGCACGCGCCGTGGATCGGCCACGTGCACACAGCGGGCAACCCGGGGCGTTGTGATTTGGATGCGGCCGATCAGGAGTTGAATTACCCCGCGATCATGAAGGTGCTGCTGGAGGTTGGTTATCGTGGGTTCGTGGGTCAGGAGTTCATCCCGCGGGCGGCGACCAAGACGGGCAACTTGGAGGCGATCCGGGCGGCCGTGAAGTTGTGCGATGTCTGAAGCGATTCCAGGACGAGTGTGGGTGACGGGGGCGGGCGGGCTCATCGGCCATGCCTGCGTCGAGGTAGCGCGTGCGGCGGGGTTCTCAGATCAAGTCCGTCCGTTGGTGCGTGCGGAAGTCGATTTGACGGACTTCCCGGCGGTGGAGCGGTTGTTTGCCCATGAGCGCCCGAGCGGCGTGATTCATTGTGCGGCGCGCAGTCGGAGTCCGGCGTGTCAGGCCGATCCGGCCGGGGCGCGGCTCCAGAATGTGGAGGTGACGCGCAGGCTGGCGGAACTGGCGGCGGACTTGCCGATGGTGTTTCTGTCGACGGACCTGGTCTTCGATGGCCGGCGCGATGGGTCGAAGGGCGGTTACCGCGAAGACGACGCGGTGAATCCCTTGAGTGTGTATGCCGAGACCAAGGTGGAGGCCGAGGCATGGGTGCGTCGCAATCCGCGGCATGCGATCGTGCGGACGTCGTTGAACTTCGGTCGCTCGCCGTCGGGGCCTGGGGCGTTCAATGAGGAGTTGGCCGCCGCGTGGCGTGCGGGCCGGGTCGTGGATTTGTTCGTGGATGAGTTCCGGTGCCCGATCGCGGCAGTGGAGACGGCGCGGCGGTTGTGGGCGTTGTTGGATTCGGGGCAGGGTGGCGTGTTCCACCTCGCGGGCTCGGAGCGGTTGTCGCGGTATGACATCGGACAACTCGTGGCCGAGGATCTCCGCCGTTCCGAGCCCGGTCTGGCGATGCCGATGCGGGCCGGTTCGTTGGCGGGCTATTCGGGTGCCCCGCGTGCGCCGGACACCACGTTGGATGGTTCGAGGTTGGCCGCCCTCTTGGGTGAACCCATGCCTGCTTTCACCCCCTGGCTTCGCGGTGGGGATAGGGGTTAATCGTCACTGCTCAGCCGTCGACGTTCCTGGGTGGTTGCCTTGCCGAGTCGGGACAAGGCCGTCGAAGGTTCATTGGCATGCCCCACCCACCCGAGATGAGTCCGTCGATGATTCATTGGGGTGCCCCAACGGGGCACGGCAGACCAGCCCGGGGTGAAACCCCGGGTATTGGGATGGGAATGGATGGCGTTCTGAAGGAATGCCGCATAGGTGGCCTGTGGCCTGGGGCGCAGCTGCGGGGGTGGGCTTTAGCGATTGGGCGCCGCTGGGTTGGCCGGGGCCGCAGGAGCCTGGGGCACTGCCGGGGCGGCGGGGGCGCAAGGAGTCGAATCGTCTGATCCGGATCGACGAGCGGATCGAGAGCTTGGATTTCACGCATCAGAACCCTAAAGTTTCACGGAATGAGTGAACCCAACCCACTGTCCAACTGGACTCCCGAGCAGATCAGGCTCGGCAAACAGTGGGTTCGATCCTGGGCCGAAACCGGTGCGATCATGGATCAGTTGCGTCGTGAGGCGCTCCGTAAAACCGACACCGTGGAGTCGTTGCAACGATTGGCCGGAGCATTCGAATCGGCCCGCCACATGGGACGTCCCCGGTTGTCATCTGGGCTGGTGGCCCAGCAAGCGTTCTTCCTCAAATGCAGACCGGCTTTGCATGGATAAACGCGGCTATCGCTGCCCAAGAACTTTGTCGTGAACGAGGTTTTCCTTTCGCGTTCATCGGAGGGGTGGCGGTTCAGTGCTGGGGTGAACCTCGCGTCACCGAAGACGTGGACCTCACGCTCTTCTGCGGTTTCGGGAACGAGGCCCCGGTGATTCAGGCGTTTCTTTCGAGGTTTGCTCCACGAATTCCAGACGCTGCCGAGTTTGCCGAAGAACGTCGGGTGCTCCTCCTGAAAACGTCGGAAGGCATTCCCATTGATGTGGCACTGGCTGGGTTTCCGTTTGAGGAATCGTTGTGTCGGAGAGCGATGTTGCGGGAGTTTTTGCCCGGTATTTCCCTCCAAGTGTGCCAAGCTGACGATCTTGTGGTTTTGAAGGCTTTTGCCGGTCGGTCCAAAGACTGGATGGACATCGAAAATGTTCTGGTCCGTCAAGGTGACCGTCTGGATTGGGACCATATCCTCAGGGAACTCAAGCCTCTGGTTGAGTTGAAAGAGGCACCGGAAATTCTTGTGCAGTTGGAGCGACTCCGCCGATCGGTCGAATGATGATCTAAGCCGGAACGATTCAATTGGATCGGCGATATGGACCCATGGCGTTGCCTTGGGCTGGTATGCGTAGCCCCGCTGGGGCAATTCGACTGCGGTTGCCTGCTCGGTTGCGGCGGAGCGCTTCAGCGCTGGGGCGGCGCTGCTGGGTTTGCCGGGGCCGCTGGGGCCATCGGAGCTATAGGAGCGGCAGGGGCGTTGGTGCCGGGGGGGCGACCGAAGTCGGCAGGCAAGTTCAGGCGGGTGCGCAGTGCATTTTGAAACTGCGGGTTCACGTCGTCGGCCGGGGCCAACATGTCACGCAAGACTTCGAGCTTGTAGTCGTTGAGTGAGGCGATGGCCAGGCGTTGACGCATGCTCTTGTTGGGCGTGCGTGCTTCGAAGTTGGCATGGACCTTGGTGGCCAGGCGGATCATCGATTCGCCCCGGTCGTCATCACCATTGCCGAGGCTGAAGAATCCCTGCGCCAGGAGGCCCGTGATGATGGCCTTGATGCGGTCGGTGGAGGTTTCGTTGGCGTCTTCAGAAACCTTGGCGATGGCAAAGGTCTCCAGGCTCATACCGGCCTGATCTCCGAGCTGGTCGGCGTACTTCTTCTGGCAGTAGGCCCACCATTGGGCGGCTTCCTTTTCGCGGTTGGCGGTGTAGAGGAAGTACACGGCGTCGCGCAGGAAGTTCTTGTGACCCTTGGCGAAGTGGTCGGCCATTTTCTCGTCGCCGGCCATCATGTCTTCGTAGGCCTTGCTGGTCTTGGCCACGATGTTGAGGTTGGGCCCGAGTTCGATGGAACGGGTGGCGATGTTGGTGTACAGCCGCCCGCGCTGGAAGGCAGTGAGCATGGACTGGAACACCACCCGCCGCAGGGGAGCCCGATCGGCCTCCTTCTTGGATTCGCTGAGGCCGCGGTAGCCCCAATACACGGCGTGTGACTCGGGCAGGCGCCACTCGAGCGGGCCGTACTTGTCGTCGACCTCCTTCATGATGGCGGGCACCAACTTGAACTTGTTGACCATGATCGCCACCCGGTTGCTGGCGGCCGCGGTGTCGGGCTTGAGCAGGGTCGCGTAGTCGGGTCGGCCACCGGGGATCACGTCTTCGATCTGCCGGGCCCACCGGGCTTTGTAAGTCATGTGGGCGTCGTCCAGATACGCGCCCATCTTGTGTTGGAAGATCCAGCCCAGTTCACGGTACATCAGCACCTCATGCGGGTTGTAGCGCATGCCCTCGTCGCGCAGCAGTTCGATGGCCCGCTGCACCCATAGCCAACGGTCTTCCGGGTTGGGGAACTTGACCGAGATGTTGTAGGCCATGTTCCAGGCTTGGTGCACCCAGACGCTGGTGAAATGGGGCTGGAGCTTGGTGATCCAGTCGGCCAACTGCACGGCCTCGAAATACTTGCCGTCTTCTTGCAGCTCAGTGGTGCGAATCCACAGCGTATTGGCGATGAGGCCGCGGAAGCCGCCCAAGGCCACCGTGGTGAAGGCCAAGATCGGCGGAGCATTGCTGATGATGGCCGTGCGCGTGAGGCCGAAGGTTTCGCGGTCGCGGTTGAGGCTTCCCTGGATGAAGTGGGAAGCGATGAACGCCGCGATGATGACGACGGAGAGGATGGCCTTTCGGAGAGTCATCAGAACTTGGTGGGGGCTGCGAGTTCCCGGCGGGTGAGCACCACGATGCCGACGATCGATATGCCGCCGCCAACCAGGACGTTAATGACGACGAAGGCGCGGATGAGCTCCAGCCACGTGATGCTGCGGCCGGTGCTCAGGCTCGAAATGGGGGAGTAGCCGCTGACCTGGTCGATGAGCTGCTTGGCCGACCCGTACACGGCGACGCTGACTTGGTTGACCAGGTTGTTTTCGGTGACCATCCCGTTCTCGCTGTTGACGCCCACAATGCCGCCCTGATCGACGACTTGCTTGAGAGTGTTGCTCGAGAGCCCCAGCACGAGCAGGGCAATGGAGCAGAAGGCGGCCACCGGGAACGACAGGAAGCTGGAGCAGGCCAGTCCGACGGCCGTGAGCAAGCCCAACCAAAAGGCGATGATCATCAGACCGCGGGCGTAGTTCAGAGCGAACCCGCCCTCGTGGAAGAGGACCTCCATGCCTTCATCCAGCGGGAAGAGCAGGGGCTGCTGGGTCCAGTTCTGGAAGTCCACGGCCAGCACGCCCTGGGCGTTGATCAGTTCGGCGGTGGCCCTCGGGTCGAGGCCAAACTCGACGAACGATTCGGCCGGCAACGAGTTTTCGAGGCGCAGGCGGCGGCCGTCGGGCGGGCCGATTTCCCAATAGGCGGGGTATAGGGTGCCCTCGGAGTTGTACTGGGTGGTGAAGAACTTGACGCGGATGAAGAGGGGGCGGCCGGCAAGGCGCTGCTTGGCGTCGGCCCCAAGAGGGACTTCCCAACGGCGGAGCATCCCGGGCGGCACGACTTGCTGCCGGGCCTTGATCATTTCTTCGACCTGCTTGCGAACAAAGGCCGGATCCAAGGCAGCGGCGGCTGGGTCTTTGAGGCGCTCTTTGAGGAGGGTCTGGATGTCTTGGGTCAGGTCCACTGCGGGCTCCCGGGCCCCGGCGCGGGCCACCAAGACTTCGTTGCGCAGTTTGACCTGCTGCTCGGCGGAGAGTTCGCCGGTGCGCAATTGCAGCAACCCGTAGGCGACTGAGCCCGAGATGGCCAGCATGCCGAGATTGACGGCCATGATGCCGATCCACTTGCCCAGCCAGATTTGCCAGCGGGGGATGGGCTTGGAGGCGATGAGGAAGAGCTGCATCTCTTCGATGTCGCGGGCCAAGGTGCCGCAGGCGATCCACAGGGTGGTGAACCCGAGCAGGGCCGTGATGGCACTGAGGGTGTAGGTGATGAGGATTTGGGTGAATCCTTGGGCCGAGCCATCGTGTTTGATGGCGCTGGGCAAGATGAAGACCAGGGCAATGAGCAGGCCCAGAAGAGTGATGACCAGGCGGTAGCGAAAGGCCGCCTTGATGGTCAACAACGCCACCGCCAACAGGGGGCGCAAGGTCTTGGGGACAAGGTCGGGCACGCCGGCCAGGTGGCGTCCCTTCCATTCCGGCAGGGGAACTCCGCCCACTTGCAGCACCTTGGCCACGGCGTCGGCCGCGTTGCGGGCAGGAACGGTGCAGAGGTAGGCGTAGCCGCGACGCTCGGCCGACAGTTCTCGAAAGCGGCGGGCCGAAAATCCGATGATGATTCCCTGGACCACCTGGCTCAGCAGGTATGACTTCCAGCCGGCCCGATTGGCGTAGAGGACCGCGCTGCTGATTAGGTTCAGGATGAGGAAGACGATGCCGAGCTGGGGCAGTCGGAGCCACAGGGCCCAGAGCCAATCCAAGACCGCGGCCGCCCAGGAGAACCCCAGGGGGATGGCCAACAACTGCCGATCGGCGTTGCGGTAAACCTCAAAGCGACGGGTCATGACAGGTCACTTCTTGCCACCTTTGCCGCCACCGAGAAGGCCGGACAGCGCGTCGTTGGCCTTGGAGAGATCCACGGGCTTTGCCGGCTCCGGAGCGGCGGTCTTGGCCGGCTGGGCGGGTGAGGGCGATGAGCTTGAAACTTGGGAGGCCGGTGCCGGGGCCGCCGGAGTCTCCTGGCGGACGAGCGATTCCAGCACCGCCTCGGTCGAGGGCTGGGCCGGAGCGGCGACCTCCGAGACGATGGGAGTGGCCGATTCGGTGGGCCGCGACAAGCGCTCCAGCACGGATTCGGCCTGATGGGAGCCCGTATGGGCGCCAGGGTGAGCGCCTGAATCTCCGGCTCCGCGCAGGTATTCGGCCACCCGATTGCCGCTGGTGGCGCCACTGGTCTCGGCCTGACGGCGGGCTGCTTCGACCACTCCCAAGAAGTACGATTCCAGGTTCTGGGTCGGGTTTTCGAGGCGGACGGTGTCGCCCACCTCGGCTCGGATGAGGTTGAGCACCTTCTCGGTGGTCTCGCGGGAAAGGACCGGTGCGGTGATGCGGACCGAGTCGGGCTTGGCGAGCAGTTGATGCAGCGGTCCCTGAGCTTGAATGCGTCCGCCGTAATAAATCACCGCGCGGTCGCAGACGTCTTCGACATCGCTGAGCAGGTGGCTGGACAAGATGACCGTCTTGCCCCGTTGGGCCAGGGCCAGGATGAGGTCTTTGACCTCGCGGCATCCCAGGGGATCGAGGCCTGCGGTGGGTTCGTCCAGGATGACCAAGTCGGGGTCGTTGATGAGCGCCTGGGCGATCCCGATGCGGCGCTGCATGCCCTTGGAGAATTCACCCACGGTTCGCGAACGTGCCTGGTTCAGGCCCACCATCTCGATGAGCTGCTCGGCGCGGCGGCGGCGTTCGGCTGAATCGATCTGAAAAAGGCTGCCGAAGAAATCGAGCGTCTCGGCCGGATTGAGAAAGCGGTACAGGTAGCTCTCTTCGGGCAGGTAGCCGATGCGGGCCTTGGTGGCGACATCGCGCGGAGATTGGCCGAAGACCGTGATGTGGCCCTTGGTCGGGTACAGCAGGCCCAACAGGAGCTTGATGGTGGTGGACTTGCCCGAGCCGTTGGGCCCGAGGAGTCCGAACACTTCGCCACGGCGGATCTCGAAATCGACGTTGTCCACCGCCCGCGCCTTGGGCCGACCCCAGAAGTCTTTGAACACCTTGGTCAGACCCGTAGCCCGGACGACGACCTCGTCGCTGGGGCGCTCAGCGGACGCTCGGCCGGAAGGGGAGGGAGGGTTCATGAGACGGATGCGGGTGGGAGAAAAGAGGCGAGGGGTTGAGGAGTTCGGCGGATCTGGGAAGGGCACCGCCGTGTCACTGGGGGTATCCCGGTCAGGCGGCCTGCGGGGCGGGGGTTCCGGTGCTGGGGTTGGCGGCCCCGTCGCCTTGGACGAAGGGTTCCAGTTCCTCGCCCTGGCGGACCAGGCGGGCGCTGTTGAAGACTACGAAGAGCGATCCGACATTGTGCAGGATGGCGGCGACGATCGGGTTCAGGTACCCGAAGGACGCAGCGGCCATGCCGCCGATGATGAAGACGATGCCGAAGAGGAAGTTCTGGTTGATGATCGTGCGCGCCATGCGGCTGAGGCGGATGAGGAAGGGCAGTCGGCGGAGATCGTTGTTCATCAGGGCGATGGTCGCCGAGTTGATGGCGACTTCGCTGCCGGCAGCTCCCATGGCGATGCTGATGTCGCCCGAGGCCAGCGCCGGTGCGTCGTTGACGCCGTCGCCGATGACCGCCACGCGGTGGCCCTTGGCCTTGGTTTGACGCACGTACTCGACCTTGTCCTGCGGGAGGCACTCAGCCACCACTTCCGGCACGCCGATTTCTTGGGCGACACGTTCGGCCACCGGGCGACGGTCGCCGCTGACCATGGCGATGCGGCGGATGCCGGAGGCCTGGAGTTGTTGGAGCGCTTCGGCGGCCTCCGGGCGGGTCTGGTCTTGGAGGCCGACCCATCCGATGCAATGCCCATCGCGGGCCACGAAGAGAAGGCTGTAGCCGGCGGTTTCGTCGAGGTCCACCGATTCGAAGAGGTCGCCCGCCACGCCTTGGTCTTTGAGGAAGGTGGCGCGGCCGACGAGGATCCGCTGACCGTCGATGAGGGCACTGACGCCTTTGCCGGCGGTCTCCTTGAAGTCGACCACCTGGGCCAGCGGCACACCGGCCTCTTGGGCCAGGGCCGTGATGGAACGGGCCGTGGGGTGGTTGGAAAACTGCTCGGCGCTGGCGGCACACCGCAACAATTCGGCCGGGGCGATCCCGTTGAGGGGGTTGAGGCGACTGACGGCCAGACGACCGGTGGTCAGCGTGCCGGTCTTGTCGAAGACGAAGGCCGTGATGCGAGCGGCGGCCTCGAGGTCACCGATGTTCTTGACGAGGATGCCCAAGCGGGCAGCAGCGCTCAGAGCGGCGACCATCGCGGTCGGTGTGGCCAGGATGAACGCGCACGGGCAGGCCACGATGAGGATGGTAATGACCCGATTGAGGTCTTGAGTGAAGCCCCAGACCAGAGCGGCGATGATCAGCACCAACGGGGTGTAGTAGCCCATGTACTGGTCGATGATGCGCATGAACGGCAGCTTGGTCTTCTCGGCGGCCAGAATCAGGTCGCGGACTCGGCCGAGGGTGGTGTCTTCACCGGCCTTGCTGACCTTGACCTCGAGGAGGCCGTTCATGTTGATGGTGCCCGCGAAGACCGCTTCGCCCACGCCTTTGTCCACCGGGAGGGATTCGCCGGTGATGTTGGCCTGATTGATGGAACCTTGTCCGGAGACGATCTGGCCGTCGGCGGCGATGTTGTCGCCGGGGCGGATGCGGATGATGTCTCCGACCTTGAGTTCGCTGACGGCCACTTCGACTTCCTGATTGGCGAACAAGCGGCGGGCCTTGGTGGGCGTCAGCTTGATGAGCGATTGGATGGAAGCCCGGGCGCCGGCGGCCGTGCGGGTTTCGATGATTTCACCCAGCAGCATGAAGAAGGCAACGATGCCGGCGGTTTGGAATCCGCCCGCCAGGCTGGAGCCCTCGCCCTTCATGCCATAATTGCCCGAAACCGCGCAGGCCAAGACGCCGAGAGCGACCAATTCGTTGATGGAAAGCAGGCCCTTCCGGAGGTCTTTGAAGGCCACCACCATGATGGGGCTGCCGAGGATGACCGCACCGATCATGGCGCTGAATGCGGCCACGGTCGTTCCGCGATCGAAGAGCCAGTCCACCGCGAACGAGTTCAGCACGAAGATCAGGCCGACCAGCGTCGTGGAGAGCTTGGTGTTGGTGTGCGAATGGTCGAGACCACCGTGGTCATGACCGCAGTCCGCGCAGGCGGCGTCCTTCTTGGCGTCTTCCTCGAGGGTCAGGAGGCTGGTGACTTGCATGAATTGAAAGGCAGAGGTTGGGGTGTTCCGGGATCAACGCCCGATCTCGGGACGCTTCTGGGGTTGAGGTTCCCGATTGAGCTGGATGCGGACTTCGCGGCGCTCGCCATCGGACCGCGAGGGCAGGAAGAACTTGTCGGGCGAATTGGTGAGGATGCGGGTAATGGTGTCGACCCGGAGTCGATCGCGGTAAAGGGCGGGGTTCTGGCGGTAGGTTTCCAATTGATCTTGGAAGAAACGGGCCTCAGCGGCCAATCCCTGCACCAGTTGGTCGGCCGCGGCCTGCCCTTGGGAGACGGTGCGGTCGGCCTCACCTTTGGCTTCACGGGTGACGCGGTCGAATTCGCCCTGGGCCTCATTGATGCGGCTGCTGCGGGTTTGGCCGGCCGTGATGACGGCGTCGAAGAATTCCTTCACGTAGCCCGGGGCGACGCGCTCGACATCGAGGCCTTCGATGAGGACTCCGAGATTGGCGAGGGCGAGTTGGTCGCTGACCCGCTGTTTGACCAAGTCGCGGAAGCTGGCGATGTCGCCATAAATCGAGTCGGCCTTGGTGCGGGCGGCGGACCAGTAAATGGCGTTGTTCAGGCAGTTTTCTACCGTGTTGGAGGCCGCCGCGAAGTTGAAGGTGTAGGCCACGGGATCGCTGATGCGGTAGCGCAAGGTGGCCCGGACGTGGAGGATGTTGCCATCACCGGTCAGGACGTAGCCGTCGGAGGCGGGGTTGAGCGTGGTGGTGACCGGGGCTCCGGTGATTCCGGCGGCTTCGGCGGCCGGGTCGACCATGTACCAGGCTTTGGTGGCCCGGACGATCTTGGAGTCGCCGACACCGATGCGGACGATTTCGTCGATGGGGTAGGGTAGGGCGAAATGGAGACCGTTGGTGCGGAGGATGTCGCGACCCTCGCCCACGGGCTTGCCGAAGCGCAGCACGACGGCGACTTCGTTGGGCTTCACCGTGAAGACGCACGAAAAGACGAAAGCGGCTAGCAGCAGGGCCCCGAGGATGCGGATGAGGACCAGGCTGCTGCCCAAGGCCTCGGAGAGCGCCTGACTGGAGGCGTCGTCCGATGAGATCCGCGGGCCGTTGGGCCGCAGATTGCCGGAAGGTGTGTTTGCGGCGGCCATGGGATCAGTTCTTGGAGGGTGCGGTGGCCCCGGCATCGCCGCGGAGCAGGTTCAAAGGAGCCGTCTTTTCATCCAGGATGAGCGTGGTGCGATCCTTCAGGCTGGCTTCGAGGCTGTTGAGGGAGATGAGGAATCGGGCCAGCGATTCGTCTTGGTTGAGCACCTTGTAGAATTCGGTGGCCTTGGCTTCGGCCTCGCCCCGCAAGACCAATGCCTTGCGGCGGGCTTCGGCGAGGGTGGTGTCGCGCTGCAGTTCGGCCTCAGAGCGGATGCGCATGGCCTCGGCGGTGCCTTCGGCGACGAACTTCTTGCTGAGGCGCTCGCGCTCGGCCTTCATGCGCTCGAATACCTTGGCGGTCTGCGATTCGGGCAGTCCCAGTTGCTTGATGCCCACGATCTCGATGGCGATACCGTAGGTCTTGAGGGTGGTGTCGGCCATGGCCAGCTTCATCTCGTTTTCGATCTCCTCGAACTTCACTTGCTTGGGGTCGGGAGCGATGAGTTCCGAGAAGTCGTGTCGGCCGATGACCGAGTTCTTGGCGTCACGGACCACGTTCTCGAGGCTGGTCTCGGCGCGGAAGAGGTCGCCATTGAAGCGCTTGAGGAACAGTTCGGCATCGGCGATCCGCCATCCGACAAACACCGAGAGGATCGGCGACTTCTTGTCGCGGGTGAGGCTCTGCTCGTACTTGCGCTCGAAGTTCTGCAGGCGGCGGTCGAACTTGTAGACGTTCTGAATGGGGTAGGGCAGGCGGAGGTACAGGCCCGGCTCGGTCTTGGGCGTGCCGCTGATGCTGCCAAACGTGGTGACGACGGCTACTTCAGTGGTGCGCACCTGGAAGGCGAACAGCAGGAAGAGAAAGATCGCCAGCAGCAATCCGCCAATGATCAGGGTGGGGGTACGGGGCTTCATCTTGGGGAGGGGGAAGGGAGAGTTTGAAAAGTGGTTGGGTTGCCTAGAGACCGGTTGGGGTCATTTCTTGGGTTCGTCCTTCTTGACCGACTCGATGTTCACATCCAGCAAGTCCTGACGGATCTTGTCTTCCAGGTTGAAGAGGATGACGTCTTGGGTGTTGGTCGGAAGGATGACAATCTTGCGGGAGCCTGCCGAGGCCTTGGCGAAGGTTTCGAGGTGATTGCGAGTGGTGAAGACCTTGGGTGCGGCCTGGTAGGCGAGCAATTGGGAGGAGAATTGGGCGGCCCGTCCGGAGGCTTCGGCAATCTTCTGGGCTGAGACGGCCTTGGAATCATTAACGGTCTTGGCTGCGGCGGCCTTGGCCAGGGGGACGGTCTCGAGCGCATAGGCATCGGCTTCGAGGATGCGGGCTTCTTTCTCCTGCTCGGCTCCGATGACTTTTTCGTAGGCCTCGGCGACCTTCAGTTCCTTGGTTCCGATGGGCGGGTGGATGTCTTGGAGACCGACGAAGACGATCTCGGTGCCCAATTTGGCGTCATTGGCTGCAGTTTGGATGTTGGCCTTGAGGTCGCGGGCGGCCTGCTGGCGGCCAAAGGACATGATGGTTTCGATGTCCACGCTGGCCATGTAACGGACGACTTCGCGATTGGCCAGACGCTCGAGCAACAGTTGGGGCTCGCTGTGACCGTAGGACCAGGCGCGGATGTCCTTCACGAGGTACTGCACCGGAATGCTGACGGTGAGCAGGTTAACCGGGACGATTTGCTCCGATTCGGCCGCGTTGGTGGCGATATTCTGCTCGCGGGAGGCCACCAGGAGGTTGAACTCTTCTTTGTAGTGGGCTCTGGTCCAAAGGATGGTGTCTTCCTTTTCTAGTTTTTCATCGGGAACGAATCCGACGTTGAAACTTTGGACCTCGGACACCGGGTACCGTTGGATTTGATCGACGGGACGGGGAAGCTTGAAGGCGATTCCGGGTTGAAGGATAGCGCCGGTCGGCTTGCCGAAGCGTTCGCGCAAACCCTGCTCGCCAGCATCGATGAACACGACGCAGTCGCTGGCGGCCAGGATGCCGATCCAGATGAGGGCGAAGTGGCTGAGCTTTTCTTCGAGAAAGCGGTAGAACCAACTATCGCTGACCCGGAAACCAAACTGGTAGTCGAGGGCTTGGGCGGCGGTGGCGAACAATCCAGCCGGTTGGCCGAGCAAACCCACAAGGCGGCTTTCGTAGATGAGCCGGACTTCTTTGCCTTGGACGCGGGGACGGTAGGCTTCGAAGACGAGCGCCAGCAGGGTTTCGATGCTCACCAAGGCCAAGAGGGCGGTCAGGACCCAGGCGATTTGGCGGTCGTATTGCGGGAAGCCGAACCATTGGAGGCCTTCGCTGGCGGTCGCGAGGAAGGCCAGCAGGGAGCCCAGCATCAGCGCAGAACCACCCGGGCGTAGGAGCCGGATGCCTTCGAGTTGTGCGAGGCGGCAGGCGTATTTGCCCAAGAGAAAGGCCACCAGGCTTAGGCCTGCGAACATCGCCATGGACAATGTCGAGGGGGCCGATGCAGCGGCGCCCATGTCCTTGAGGTCTTTGAAGAAGTAGAATGCCCCACCGACCTGCATGAGGAAGAGCACCAGGGTCAGGCCCGGTACGAACCATTTTTCGAAGAGGATACGGGATTTGCGGGCCGGGAAGGCTTCGTCGACGGTCGAGTCGAAGAGGGCCGTTTTGCTGCGGGATCGGGCCAGTTCGTCCATTTCGAGTCGCTCGGACTCTTCGGAGGCCTCCAGGCGCATTTGGAACCAGGCCACCAAGGCAGTGACCAGCCCGACGAGGGTGAAGGCGGCTCCAAGTTCAGCGGTCGCGGAATTGGCGATCTTGGACACCACTTCGAGGCCGATCGCCAGTCCCAGCAGGGCAATCCAGTTCAGCATTCCGGTTTTGAGAGCGTGTCGTTCCATGGGCGGTCAGGCGGGTAGGGGAAGGAGAGTGTCAGCTGAGTTCGCGATCTTCAAAGAGCCAAACTCCGGCGGCGAGGGCGGCCGAGATGCAGGTGAGCATGTAAACGGCTGCTTTGGCGACGTAGGACCAAGGGATGCTCTTTTTGTCTTCCAGAGCGTCGGCCAGCCAGAATTGCTGCCAATTCGGGATCAGGGCGTAGGCTGTTTTGGCCCAGAAGCTGCCGGCATCGGCGGCGGCTTTGAAGAGGTAATCGCCCATCAGGCCGGCGATGAAGAGGGCCGAACAGACGGCCAGCGTGGGCACGGTATCCAGGCGGGTGGAACAGGCCAGGGCGACGGCGGCCAAGATAAGCAGGGCAAAGAGGATCAGGACGGCGGCGGGTACCATTCGCCAGTCGACCAGGGCCATTTCGCCGAAGGCGCGTTCGTCCTGCACGAAGAAGTGGATGCCAAGGACGGCCAGTGTGGTGAAGAGGATGAAGGTGAAGACGGCATCGGCGACGAATCCGCGGCGCAGGAAGAAGTTGAAGAATCCGGCCACGGCGTAGGCGAGGGCTCCGGCGCCTCCGTAAATGAGGAGGGATTTGACGTCGGTGTCGCCGTAGGCGTCGAAGGCCATTCGGCCGGCAAGGAGGGCTGCGACGATGTTGGCGTACGTCATGAGGGCCAGGGAGGCGGACAGGCCGACGTATTTGGCTGTCAGAAAGGTCCAACGGCCGACGGGTTTGGAAAGGACGGTGAGGGCGGTTCCGAGGCGGATTTCTTGGGCAACGCTGGAGGATGCGCAGAGTACGGCTCCGAAAAGGCCCGACAGGAGCATCAGGGCCAGTGACATGTCTTTGACCAGCTTGGGGTCTTCGCCGAATCCAAAGTAAGGGACTGCGGCGATGAACACGCAAAAGCCGGCCGACGTGGTCATCAACAGCAGAAAGATCGGCTGTCGGACCAACTCCATGAACGCGTTGAGTGCGATGGATACGAAGGATCGCATTATTGGCAGACTGTGAGCATTGGAGACTATGTTTGGAGCGGCGGCGCATAAAGTCAATTCGGGGGAGGGGCTTAATGCAAGTTGTTTGCAAAACGACGTTTTCGTTGTTTGGCGTTGAGCTGGCCTACTGAGACTCAGCCTGTCCCTAACTGGGAGCGTTTGGTGGAAGTGGGTTGTGGGGCTGGCGCCAGGGGTGCGTGGGCGGTGGGGGCTCCGCGGGATCGGTCCTGCGCTCGCAGGGAAGCTCGGGGTAGGATGAGGCTTTCGCGCTGTTGCGCGAGGAGAGGGGTTTGATCGCTTCCAATGCTCGCTCCGGCCCGATCCCGCTGCCGCTGGGTTGATTGAGGACCTGTCCCTGAATGGGGTGGTTTGGGGAGGTGGGTTGTGGGGCTGGCGCCAGGG
>Ga0247843_1004049_pt1 | contig 22537 bp, 22 predicted proteins | sample LaCruzMarch2017__FD_192420 | JGI IMG/M metagenome (GOLD analysis project Ga0247843, IMG submission 192420) | Freshwater microbial communities from meromictic Lake La Cruz, Castile-La Mancha, Spain - LaCruzMarch2017_8m | ecosystem: Environmental > Aquatic > Freshwater > Lake | place: Spain...
TGGCTTCTTCCAATTACTACGCAGCACCTCTCCAAATTGACTTGATAGCTTGTCGCCCCCAGCGCCAACATGGCAGCAAGCACAACAAGTCCAACCCGCCCCAACAAGCCCAGACAACCATGTCACCCGATCAAATCCATCCCCCACCCGCCCCCCTGCGCGCCGCCCAGTACGTCCGCATGTCCACCGAGCATCAGCAGTACTCCACCAACAACCAAGCCGACAAGATTCTGGAATACGCCCAGCGCCGCAACATCGAGATCGTGCGCACCTATGCCGACGAGGGTAAAAGTGGCCTGTCCCTTGGCGGGCGGGCATCGCTGCAAAAGCTGATTGCCGATGTGGAAACGGGTGTTGCCGATTTCACCCTGGTGCTGGTCTATGACGTCAGTCGCTGGGGCCGGTTTCAAGATGCGGACGAGGCAGCGTTTTACGAATACAAGCTCAAGCGCAAAGGCATCTTGGTCGCATACGTTGCCGAGCAGTTTGAAAACGATGGCTCTCCCGTTTCAACTATCGTCAAAGGTGTCAAGCGCGCCATGGCCGGTGAATACAGCCGGGAACTCTCCGCCAAGGTGTTTGCTGGTCAGTGCCGCCTGATTGAGTTGGGTTTTAGGCAAGGCGGCCCGGCCGGGTTTGGCTTGCGCCGGGTGCTGTTGGATCAAAGCGGCAACCTCAAAGGTGCCTTGCAGCGTGGTGAGCACAAAAGCTTGCAAACCGACCGGGTCATCCTGGTGCCGGGCACCGATGAAGAAGTGGCCACAGTCAATCAGATGTTTCAGTGGTTGATTCAGGACGATCTGGCCATCTCTGCCATTGCCAACCGCCTCAACGCCATTCCGGTCTTCACCGATCTGGACCGCCCCTGGAACTACAGCACTGTGCGCCAGGTATTGACCAATGAAAAGTACATCGGCAACAACGTGTACAACCGCCACTCTTTCAAGCTCAAGAAAAAGCATGTCGACAACCCGCCCGACATGTGGATTCGCAAGGAAGGTGCTTTTACCGGGGTGGTGCCGGTGGCCACCTTCATGACCGCCCAAGAAATCCTGGCCGAACGCAGTCGCAAGCTCACTGACCAGGAGCTGCTGGAACACCTCAAGCGCCTGTATGCCGAATGCGGGTCTTTGTCAGGTTTCATCATCAAACAAGCCTTGGGCCGGGCAACTGCCAGTATGTATAGCCAGCGCTTTGGCAGCTTGTCCAGGGCGTACCAGTTGGTCGGGTTTGGCAATGCGGACCGGCTTGAGTTCATGGAGCTCAATCGCCGCCTGCGCCAATTGCACCCGGAAATCATCATCCGCACCGAGCAGACCATTGCCAACCTGGGTGGCCAGGTCTGGCGCGACCCCAAGACCGATCTGCTCACCCTGAATGACGAGCTGGTCATCAGTGTGGTGCTGGCACGCTGCCATACGCTGGTGGACAAATACGGCCAAAGCCGCCAGCGCTGGCGCATCCGGTTTGACCCGGCCCGCTTTAACCCAGATTTGACGGTTGCCATTCGGCTGGATGCCGCCAACACATCAGAGCTTGACTATTACCTGTTACCCCGGCTGGACCTGCCCGAGCAAGAAATCCGGGTCAGCAATCGAAACAGCGCCAATTTTGAGTGTTTTCGCTTTGACAACCTGAACTTCTTCTACGGCATGTCAGAGCGGGAGCGCCTGCACCGGTTTCAACACCACTGAATCACCAACCCCAAGGAGCCTTTGATGCATATCACCCCATCTAGCCCGCAACCCCAAACACCCCGGAGGGCCAGACCATGATGACCGGAACCCCTGAATCTGTCACCTTTGTGCCCATCAGCCGCATTGAGGTGCTCAACTCGCGCGACCGCAATATGAAGGTCTTTGAGGAGATTGTGGACAACATCCGCAACATTGGCCTCAAAAAACCCATCACCGTCACAGAGCGGCCGGGCCCGGACGGCAAGCCCAGTTACCACCTGGTCTGCGGCGAAGGCCGCCTGAACGCTTTCCGCATCTTGGGCGAAACCCACATCCCCGCCCTGGTGGTGGACGTGAGTGATGAAGACGCCTTCATCATGAGCCTGGCGGAAAACATCGCCCGGCGGGGTTATCGCCCTCTGGAGATTTTGGCGGACATCGAAATCTTGCGCAAACGCGGCTACAGCGCCGAGATCATCATCCAAAAGACCGGCTTGTCACCCAAGTACGTCAAAGACATCGTCTTTTTGCTCGATCAGGGCGAAGAGCGTTTGATTGAAGGCGTGCAGCGCGGTGCCATACCGCTCACCACCGCGCTGGAAATTGCCCGTGCCAAAGACGGCGATGAAAACCTGGGCGACATGCTGCAAGAGGCTTACGAGAACGGCCAACTCAAAGGCCGCCAGATCATCGAAGCCAAGCGTTTGATAGAAAAACGCCAAGAACATGGCCCGGCATCCCCCAATGCCGACCAGATCAAACCACCCGCTTCCAGCTACAGCCTGGTGCGCACTTACCAAAAAGAAGTGGACCGCCAGCGCAAGATGGTCTTGAAAGCCGAGCATGCCCACCAGCGCCTGCTGCTGGTGGTGCAGGGCTTGAAGAAGCTCTTTGCCGATGAAAGCTTTGTGAATCTGCTGCGTGCTGAAGGGCTGGACACCCTGCCCAAATACCTGTCGGACCGCATCAGCGCCCGAGAAATCGCTACACCCCAACCCGAACTTGAAGGAGAAACCGTATGAACCCCGCCACCAACCTTGCGCCCAAGCTGGCGCAGCTTTACCCCGGCGTGTACAACCCAGACGGTCAGTTGGACGGCGATGGCGGTGCCGGGTCCAAGCTGCCCACCAAACCCCTCAACACCTTGCTGGGGTTTGACCTGGAAACCTACCAAATCCCGCTGGACCAACTGCTGCCCAGTAAAAAGGTGCCAGACGGCATCATGAGCACGCGCAAGTACAAGCAAATCGTCTCATCCATCCATGAAATTGGCCTGATCGAACCCCTGGCCGTCATTCAGCCCGATGCCAGCAAGTCTGAATACCTGCTGCTGGACGGGCATTTGCGTGTGCTGGCCTTCAAAGAACTGGGGCTCAACGAGGTGGCCTGCCTGTTTGCCAAAGACGACGAAACCTACAGTTACAACCACCGGATCAACAGGCTCTCCACCATCCAAGAACATTACATGATTCGCCGCGCCATTGACCGGGGCGTGAGCAAAGAGCGCCTGGCGCGCGCCTTCAATGTCAACCTGAGCTCCATCAACCGGCGCATCAACCTGCTATCCGGCATTTGCCCCGAAGCCATTGCCCTGCTGCAAGACCACCAGTTCACCCCGGATGTGACGCGCATCTTGCGCAACATGAAAGCCGCCCGCCAGGTGGAGGCGGTGGAGCTGATGGTGGCCAGCAACACCATCACCGTGGCGCATGTGGAGGCACTGCTCAAAGCCACCACGCCCGAGCAGCGTGCAGATGTGCCGCCACCGGAGCGTGATAGCAAAACTGCACCCATGGAGCAACTGGTCAAGCTGGAGAAAGAGATGAGCCAGGTGGAAGCAACTTATCGGGAGGCAGAAAACCATTACGGCTCCAACCTGCTCAACCTGGTGGTGGCCAAAGGCTATTTAACCAAGCTGCTGGCCAACGCGGCTGTCAAAAGCTACATCGAGAGAAAAGAGCCAGAGATTTTGAGCCACCTGGAGCTGGTGGCCAACACCGTCAGCATGGAAGAGGCGGTGCAGCAGCAACAGGGGGGCGCAGTGCTCAGTGCTGCGGAGTGATTGCTGAGTGTGGAGTCAATCGGGTGCAAAACTATTTTTTGGGCCGGTTCAAAAAAGCAAACATCCAAGGCTAAAATTGTTTCAACTTAAAACAATACCGAAGTATCAGCCAATCTGTCACATGCGCATCAGGGCGCAAGCGGGCTGCGGTAGCCATTCCAGACCCGGCTTTACCCAGCACTCACCATTCATACTTCAGCACATTTTAAATGACCACACGCCGCCAGACCGCCAACGACGACACCCTGTTTTGGACACTCAAAGTTCTCCAGGAAAACCCTGGCGTGACCCAGCGCACCTTGGCCAAAGAAGTGGGCATCAATGTCAGCACCATCAACTTCTGCCTGAAAGCCTTGGTTGAAAAAGGCTGGATCAAGATGGGCAACTTCAGCAAAAACCCCGACAAACTGAGTTACGCCTACCTGCTCACGCCCACCGGCGTAGCTGAAAAGGCGGTGCTGACCCGGAGATTTTTGCAGCGCAAGATGGCTGAATATGAAAAGCTGCGGGGTGAAATTGAGGCACTGCAGCGTGAAGCTGACCAGTCGTCGCCCGCCGAACAAGCGAAGTCCAACCCATGAGTAGCAGCCCAAAAATATACGTAGCAGGCCACCGTGGCATGGTTGGCTCGGCCATCGTGCGCCAACTTCTGCAAAGCGGCCAAAGTCCTGAGTCCTTAGTCCTCAAAACCCACGCCGAACTCGACCTTACCAACCAGGCCGCCGTACAAGCCTTCTTTGCTGCCGAAAAGCCCACCCAGGTCTATCTGGCCGCGGCCAAAGTGGGCGGCATTCATGCCAACAACACCTACCCGGCAGACTTCATCTACCAAAACCTGATGGTGCAGGCCAATGTGATTGAGGCGGCTTTTCAGAATGGTGTGCAAAAACTGCTGTTTTTGGGGTCGAGCTGCATCTACCCCAAGCTGGCCCCCCAGCCCATGACCGAGTCCGCCTTGCTCACCGGCCCACTAGAGCCCACCAACGAGCCCTACGCCGTTGCCAAAATTGCTGGCATCAAACTCTGCGAGAGCTACAACCGCCAATATGGCGCCAGCCACGGCATTGACTACCGCAGCGTCATGCCCACCAACCTGTATGGCCCTGGCGACAACTACCACCCGCAAAACAGCCACGTCATCCCGGCACTGATTCGCCGCTTTCATGAAGCCAAGGTCACCAACGCAGCCACAGTCACCATCTGGGGCAGCGGCACACCCAAGCGCGAATTTCTGTATGTCGACGACATGGCTGCCGCCAGCGTGTTTGTAATTAACCTGCCCAAGGCCGTTTACGACCAACACACCAGCCCCATGCAAAGCCAGATCAATGTTGGTTTCGGCTCGGACATCACCATCGCAGGGCTGGCCAACGCCGTTAGCAAAGCCATAGGCTACCAAGGCAATATCGACTTCGACCCTACTCAGCCCGACGGCGCCCCACGCAAACTGATGGACAGCAATCGGTTGAACGCACTGGGCTGGCAAGCCAAGGTCAATCTGGAGCAGGGTTTGGCTTTTGCCTATCAAGAATTCGTACAACAAAACAGCCGTTAACGCCCGCCAATAAAGCGCAAGCAGCTTTCAAATAAATATCGCAGACCATGACTACACCCAGCACTCAGTCCTCAGCACTCAGCACTGCAAAGCAACCCAAGGTTGCATTGATCACCGGCATCACCGGCCAAGACGGCTCCTACCTAGCCGAGTTTTTGCTGGAAAAAGGCTACATCGTGCACGGCATCAAGCGCCGGTCCAGCTCGTTTAACACCCAGCGGGTAGACCACATCTACCAAGACCCGCACATTGATAACGCCAACTTCAAGCTGCACTACGGCGACCTGACGGACACCAGCAACTTGGTGCGCATTGTGCAAGAAACCCAACCGGATGAAATCTACAACTTGGGCGCACAAAGCCATGTGGCTGTGTCGTTCGAGTCCCCCGAATACACCGCCGACGTCGATGGCATGGGCACATTGCGCATTCTGGAGGCCATCCGCATCCTGGGGCTAGAGAAGAAAACCCGCTTTTACCAAGCCAGTACCAGCGAACTGTATGGATTGGTGCAAGAAACCCCGCAAAAGGAAACTACGCCGTTCTACCCCCGCAGCCCCTACGCCGTGGCAAAGATGTATGCCTACTGGATCACCGTGAACTACCGCGAGGCCTACGGCATCTACGCCTGCAACGGCATTCTGTTCAATCACGAGAGCCCACGCCGTGGCGAAACCTTTGTTACCCGCAAGATCACCCGTGGCCTGGCCAACATCAGCCAGGGGCTCGAAAGCTGCCTGTACATGGGCAACATTGATGCCCTGCGCGACTGGGGCCACGCCAAAGACTATGTGCGCATGCAGTGGCTGATGCTGCAACAAGACAAACCAGATGACTTTGTCATTGCCACCGGCGTGCAATACAGCGTGCGCCAGTTCATCGAGAAAACCGCCACAGCGCTGAGCATGCAAATGCGCTGGGAAGGCACTGGAGTCAACGAAGTGGGCTATTGGAATGACCAAGCCGTCATCAGAATCGACCCCCGCTACTTCCGTCCCACTGAAGTCGAAACCCTGCTTGGCGATCCTAGCAAGGCTAAACAAAAACTCGGATGGGTGCCTGAGATCGCTCTTGATCAAATGATTGAAGAGATGGCAGCAGCCGACTTGGCTGAAGCCAAGAAGCACGCCTTGCTCAAAAAACATGGGTATGACGTTAGCGTAAGTGTTGAATGAAACTTCCGATCAGCGCAGATCAAATAGTTATTAATAGGAACCGAGTCCGTAGATAGTACAAGTTTCATGAAAATAGATACTCGAACGAAAAAATTAAGATTATCTACCAGCTTTACAAACTAACAGCAGTAAAACTTAAAAACCCAAATAGGAGTGAATACATGATCATTCTGTCACACAGGGGACTATGGAAAGACCCAAAGGAAAAAAATACAGAAATTTCATTTCGGCGATCCTTTGAGTCAGACTTTGGAACAGAAACTGATATTAGAGACTATTGCGGTGATCTGGTCATATCCCATGATATCGCGGATTCGGCTTGTATGCCTCTTCGTGAATTCTTTCAAATATATAACTCCTATTCGAAGCAATTACCTTTAGCCTTAAACATAAAGGCAGATGGGTTGCAAGAAAAGCTTCTATTGGAAATAAACAAATTCGATATTAAGAACTATTTTGTCTTTGATATGTCGGTACCTGATGGATTGGCTTACATAAAAGCGGGCGTAAATACATTTACTCGACAAAGCGAGCATGAACGATATCCAGCCTTTTATGAGCTATCTAAAGGTGTTTGGTTAGATGAATTTACCAATCATTGGATTGATGAAATTACTTTAGCACAGCACCTTAACAATGGAAAAGATATTTGCATTGTTTCACCAGAACTACATAAAAGAACAATGCAGATTGAGTGGAATAACTACAAAAAAATTTCCAAAAAATTCAATTCTGTAGGAAAAATAATGATCTGTACGGATTTACCAGAAGAAGCTGAGAGGAAATTTAATGATAATTAAGGCGGTTGTATTCGACATGGATGGCGTGTTGATTGAAGCCAAAGACTGGCACTATGAGGCAATGAACAGGGCATTAAGACTTTTTGGAATGGAAATTAGTCGTTACGATCACTTGGTGACGTATGACGGGCTTCCAACGAAAAAGAAGCTTGAAATGTTAAGCCTTGAAAGGGGCTTACCTATTGGACTGCATCAGTTTATTAACGAAATGAAGCAGCAGTATACGATGGAAATAGTATACGCACGGTGCAAGCCGCGCTTTTACCATGAGTACGCACTTTCAAAACTAAAACTTGAGGGCTATAGGATGGCCGTGTGCTCTAATTCAATTAGAAACACTGTGGAAGTGATGCTTCGGAAAGCATCGCTGATCGATTATATGGAATTCCTGATATCAAATCAGGATGTCGATTACCCTAAACCACATTCTCAAATGTATGACACAGCCATCAAGAGGCTGGGAATTACGCCGGAAGAATGTTTGATTTTGGAAGACAATGAAAATGGAATAAAAGCCGCAATTGCCAGTGGCGCACACGTTCTAAAAGTCGAGAGCGTAGAAGCGGTAAACTACCAGAACATAAGCGCCGAAATTGCACGCATAGGGAGCCTGTGATGATCAATATTCTTATACCAATGGGTGGGAAATCGGACTTTTTTGATTCGCCTGAGTATGTCTACCCAAGGTCGCTCATTGAGATTCAGGGAAAGACAATGATCCAGCGCATTATCGAAAACTATACAGAATTCGATAACAAGCACTGTATTTTCGTGGCCAACCAGGCTGACTGCGAAACTTTTCATCTTGATTCAATATTGAGATTGCTGACCGACTCAAAATGTGACATTATAAAATTAAGCGGTCAAACTAAAGGCGCAGCATGCAGCGCGCTGATGGCTATCGAGTTAATCAATAATGAAACCCCGCTCATCATTGCCAACGGCGATCAGGTCATCGAGGCACCTTTGGCAGAGATTGTAAAACAATTTGAAACGGAGGCGCTAGATGCGGCGGTTGTCACTTTTGAATCAATCCACCCAAAGTGGTCTTTTATCCGGGCTGACAAATCCAACAGAGTAATCGAGGCAGCAGAGAAAAGACCGTTAAGTAAGAATGCAATAGCCGGATTTTATTATTTCCGAAAAGGTGAGGATTTCGTATCGGCGGCAATGCAGTCAATAAAAAAAGATGCTCATGTAAATGACATATTTTACATTGCTCCCGTGTTAAATGAACTTGTTCTTGCGGGCAAGCAAATCGGATATCACGTAATTGATACTATCGCATACCATTCATTTTATTCTCCAGCCAAAATATCTGAGTACGAACATTGGCTTGAGAAATCTGGAGATAAGCAATGAAGGTTTACAAGCTTGCAGATATGGTTAAAGGATGGTTTGTAGGTGAGTTCATTCCAACGTTAATCAGCACCAGTGCTGTCGAGGTGGCAGTAAAGAGCTACAAAGCAGGGGAGTATGAGCCGGTTCATCATCATAAGATTGCAACCGAGATCACCGTAATTACCAACGGATCAGTCAGAATGAATGGAACTGATTACGCGTCTGGAGCAATCGTTGTTCTGGAACCGAACGAGGCAAGCGACTTCTTAGCACTCACTGATGTAACGACTACTGTAGTTAAGATTCCCGGAGCAGCTAACGATAAATATGAAGGAAATGCACAATGATTAATATTGTTATCCCAATGGCTGGGGCGGGTACGGTAATGACTACGCCACGCCAGACGGCACTGGCGTGCGTGATTACATCCACGTGCAAGACTTGGCCCAAGCTCATGTGGCGGCAGTGCAAACTCTGCTGCAAGGGGCAGACAGCTTTACTGTGAATGTGGGCACCGGCCAAGGTCACAGCGTTTTGGAGGTTGTGCGCGCTTTTGAGCATGCCAGTGGCAATCCCGTGCCTTACCAGTTTGCCCCACGCCGCGCCGGTGATGTGGCGCAATGCTATGCCGATTCAACACTGGCACAAGAGCTGCTGGGCTGGCGTGCGAAGCACACGCTGGCTGACATGTGTACGGATGCCTGGCGCTGGCAAAGCAACAATCCGGATGGGTATGTTTAACGCGTGCGCTCCCAAGGCCAGACTTCCACTCCATAGCGGTTTTGAATCCTTCTCACCATTTCGGTGGACAAGTCGTCGGTCAACTCGTTGACGAAGTAAGAGCTGCGCAGGGCAAAGGGCTCCCTCCGCACAGAGTCGCGTTCGTAGATCAACCCTTCATGCTGCTCCATCAGGGTGGCCCGCTCACGCAGCACGGCGCTTGAGTTAAACACCCAGTCAACAAAGTCGATTTCTTGCGCTGACCAGTCGCACACGGGCGCGCTCAGGTAGTCGGTCGCCCAGTCCGGACCAATGCGGTTGCTGGCATGCCAGTACAGGTGCTCGTTGATCTTTGTGCGGCCGGTGAGCCCTTCTGCAATGTAAGGGTTTGCCACAATGCCCCGGCGCACATAGGTGCAGGCGCTCACAAAATCCCCGTCGCGAAACGCAATTTGGCCCGCCTGGTACCAGTGCGCTGGTGAATCTGTGGCTTCTTTCAAATAGCTTTTCATGGCGCTTTGGGTGTCGCCCGTCATCAGGCTGATGTCGCCCAGCAGCATGCGCACACCCAGGTTGTCTGCAGGGCACCAAGCCAACAGCTTTTTGGCCAATGCTTTGGCTGCCTTGCCGTCACCCCGGTGCATCAGCCCCAGCAAATAGCCGTGGGCAATGCGCAAGAAGGAGCGGTTGTCCACCGCTTCCCATGAAATCTGGCCTTTGAAGCCGGGCGGGATGAGGGCAGCAACCTGTCGATAGGCTTTTTCGCGCACGTCGGTGGATTCATCGCGCATTTCAAGGCTCCAGAGCCGATTGGCGATGAAGTTTTGAATCTCCAGTTGGCCCGGAAACTTGAGCAACAACTTTTGGGCGCGCAGCAGGCCCTGTTTTTGGCTAATGTGGCCTGCTTCCAGGCTGTCGATCAGCTCGTCAAGTTCATCTTCTTCGGCCCAATCTCTGGAGAACGTGCCGTATTGAATTGGCTTGTTAGTCTTGGCATCAATATGCTCATCTACCGAGAAATTAAGCTGGGTCGTCATGGCTGGTTTCCTTGGTTGACGGCGTGGTTGTGAACACCCGGCCTTGGGATGCGATATACCGGCGAATGTCTGTTGCCATGTGTTCTGGCACCAGCATCACGGCAAGTTCCATCGCATCGGCAATGCGCTCGATGGACGACAGACGCGGGTCGCGCTTGCTGCTCTCAATCTCCGACAGGTGCTGCACCGACATGCCCGCAATGCCAGAGACGTTTTCCAGAGTCAGGCGACGCTGGTTGCGGTAGCGGCGAATGGCGGAGGGGATGAAGGAGTGCATAGTCGGAAGTTTAGGTGGCGACACAGGGAAGCGTTCATCGCATCGTATGAATTCGTAAATTTGGTTGATGTCAAATTTACTGACCCATCAGCGCAATTTCTGCCTGCCGCCGCGCCACCAAGCCCGGCAAGACCCGGCCACCGCCATAAACCCATTTGCGAAGTTCCAGCGCGGCACCGGCCCAATCCCTCTGGTTGATGCGTCGGCGCAGGGTTGAAGTCTGCAGCCGCCCGGCACCCAGGTTGAAGGTGAAGTCCACAATGGCCGCCAATCGGTTTTCGGGTTGGTTGAGTAGCACCGGGCAATAGCGTAGCGTGGCGGCCAGCGCTACTGCGAGGTCGGCAGCCAAGTAGCTTTCAGCTTCCGCCTCGGTCACAGGCGGGTGTTCTGGCGGGCACAAATGCCCCCAACCAATCGTCCAGTAACCCGCTGGGCAAACATAGGGGTGCGCACGGCGCAATGGGTCGGACTGCGGCACCCGGTGAAAGCCCTCAAACCGCTTGGCCAGATCAATGGCCGCTTGCGGCACCGCCTTGTTCCCGGGTGCAATGCCCCCTTGCGTCATGACCGCGCCCGCTCAAACACCCGGCCCACAAACCAAAAGTTGAGCACGCCCGACCACAGCGCCTGGTCAGCCTCAGACCAAGCCGCTAGCACCGCTGCGCCCCAACCCGCACCAGCATTGAGCGCCGCCACAAAGGCAGCTGCTTTGGCAGCGCAGTACAAGGCCATAAACCAGTAGGTGATGATGGGGCGCACGCTGGTGGACAGTGCATCGGCCCACTTCACACCCGATGGCCTGCCCTGGCCAGCAACGGCTTCCTTAAAAGCTTCCATTGCACCGGTGTTCCAGGCGGTATCGGCAGTTGCGCCAATCTCTGCCATGCGCGATGCGCCGCGCACCTTCTCAAACTCCAGCGCCTTGTCTTGCATGGCCAGCTCGTGGCCACGTTCGCCATTGCGGTCCAGCCATTTCAGAAATTCTGGAGCCAGTCGAAACACTCCACCCAACAAGCCACCCAGCAATGTTTCGATCATTGGGCACCTCCGAACAGTTTCAGCTTGATGAGTGAGCCCGTCATCAAGGCCAACACCAGGCCCGTGACCAGCATCTTGACGATGGTCAGGCCCGCAGTTTTTTTGGCTTCGTTGAAGGCATCGAGCAGATTGCGCAGTTCGCGGATGTCGTGGGCGGCATCTGCGCCGTCCAGCCCCACCTCGTGCAGGGCATGACGGGCCCCACGCTCTGCGGCGCGCTCCAGCATGTCTTCAAAGTCTTGCTTGGGCAGCGTCATCATCTGCCGTCTTTCCATTTGTCCAGTTTCCATTTCAGTCTCCATGGGTGATGCTCCAAAAGTAAAAAACCCGCCGGAGGGCGGGGTGTAAAAGTGCTGAGGTACGAGCGCTGGGTGCTGAGGGGTTGCTAAATTTCTATGGCTTCCATGGGTAAGTTGGGCGCCTTGCCTTCAATGAAGTCGTTGCGCACAAAGACGGCTTGGCCAACCAGGTCTGCGCTGCCACCGCGTGCCTTGAGCAAACCACCACCGGGCAGGATCACGGTGGCCAGGTTGGATGCCACGGACTGCACTGTGCCAACCTGCAGCGCGGGGTCTGGCACCAGGTCCAGAAACTGTTGAAACTGGTTACGCATGGCATTCCACCCCCAAGCTTTGGTACACCTCTGGCAGAGCCACCTCGACGTGGGTGGAGCGCACCAAGCCAAGGCGAGTGTGTGTACCACCTTCCCCAGTCTCTTGGTACTGGATGTAAGCGCCGGGTTGAATGATGCCGGTGGCGGGTAGTACCGGCAGCCGCAGGCCAATGTCCAATTGCCGCCCGGTGTCCGACAACACAGCCAGACCCCGCTGGCGGGCCGCTGCTGCCGTCGTGATCAGGCTGTCGGTAACCATGGGTGCCAGCCAGTCGCCTGCGGTGCCCTGGCGCGTGATTTGGCCTAGCACTCCTTGCTCCTGGCCACTTACAAACACCCGGTTGTAGTTGGGCTTGTCAGACCAGGCTATCGACTCACGGCTGACGCTGGCAGTTGGCAGCACAAAGTCCGGAGTGACGTCGCCCCAATTCCATGGTGCTGCCGGGTACAGGGGCCGCACCTTGAACGACGCGTTGCTGGGGTGCGGAATCAGGTAAGCCCCGCCCGCCTTGGCCAGAGTTGCCAGCGCGCTGATGTAACTGCCCTGGTGGGCAAACACCCCGGCGGGCACGCTCCAGTCCTGCAGCCCATAGTCAACATCCCAACCCAAGGCAATGCCGTTGCGTTGCAGCACATCGTCAAACAGTTGTTGGTGCGTGCGTTGCTCTGGGTTGTTGAAGTTCAGGATGGGCGCATACGGCGCATCCAGCACGGCATGGCGACCCCGGCCCGTGAGCCGGATGGTGGTCTGGCCAAAGGTGCGTTCGCGCGACAGGTGTTCCGCAAGAACCCGAAACTCGACTCCGTTGACACAGGCGCTGAGTTCGACCACGCCGCTGCTACCCGGCTCCACGAGGGCTTGGGCTGTGCCGGGCAAAGACGCGTCGAACCCCCAGACCCAGGAACCTGCGTCCAGGCTCAAAGCCATGGACAGGGTCGGCACCACCGCGTTGTCTGAAACACGGCGCAAACTGCAGTTGTTGATCACGATGTAAACCCTTTGAATGGCAATGACCACCGTGCCACCGGTTGGTGGTGGCAATGGGGTGAAACCGTCGCACTGAAACAGCAAGAACCCGGCAGTGGCTACTCGGTCAGAAAACACCAGGTGCGCGCTGTGCGAATAGCAGACCTGCGTCGGCTCAATGCGTGGCAGCGGTTGGCTTGCCTTGCCCGGTGGCGGAACTTGGGCCCGCTGGAAGCGGCCACCCCAACCCACGGGCGCAGCCAAGGCAAGCTGATAGTCAGACCCGCACCCCAGCACATACGCCACTGCGTTTTGCCAATGGGAACCACGACTGGCCCGCACCGTGCGGTCACCGTCTTGGTGGCACAAGCGGGTGGCAGTTGGGCTCTTGCGCGCTTGGGCATGGGCACCCACCAGATCCCGCCACAGCGCAGTGCCCCCCTGCTGATGCAGTGGCCGCACCAGGTGAATCGGCGTGCCACCCTGCTGCGGCTGACGGACCTGAATGGGCATGGCTGTAAAAGTCTGCGGCAGGTGATGCGCCACCCCGCTGTGCGCGCCCAAGACGCGCTGCCAGAAGGCCGCCCACCCGGCTGGCGCTTTTTTACCATTGCTTTGCGCTTGCAACGACCCCTGTTCGGTTTGACCGGCAACATTCCATTGCGTGCGCCGCTGCGCCACCGTGGGCCGTGCAGTCAGTGACGAGTAGCTCACCGTGGCGCTGAAGCTCAACAGAGATGGCAATACCGCACTGAGCGTGAACGGATACTTTGGCGCGATCAGAACACCAGGCAGACCAAAACCAGCAGGCGCAATGCCTATCGGTTTAGCTGCAAACTCAGCCCAGTTTTCTACTGCGGTCGATCCGAAATGGGTGAGGGCCAACCCTGAAGGACTCACAAAGCTGTGAAACAGCCAACTGCGGGCATTGCCAAAGCGGGTGTCCTGCCAGCCATCAGCAAAGGCCCGGCTCTCCCATGCAAAGTAAAACGGGGTGTTGAGCGCAGGCGGCTTGTACAGGTAGGCTTGAACGAAGTTCAGGTCAACTTTTGCGCCATTGGCCGAGATGTCAAAAGCCTTGGGCTTGCCCAACCGGCCTTGGTCAATGGGCTTCGGGCTTAGCGACTGCGCCGTATTCTTAATGGCAAGCCCACCAAACTTTGACTGATCGCCCGCCGTGGCTGACACCGCCAAGCCTGCGCCAAAGTACATCGGCACGTTGAACGGGCGTGGCGAGGTGTACTTGGTATCCCCCACACCGCCCGCACCAAATGCAAAGTCCACACTGCCTGTGGCCCCCACCCGGGGTTTGCCCATGCCCGCCTGGTAGATGCCTGCTGCAAAAAGCTGGGGTGGCTTTTTGATGCGCGCAATGCTGCCAAAGCGGCTGGTGTCACCCAGGCCGACGGCTGTTGCCACCGGGTTACCGCCAAAGTAAAACGGGACATTCAGCAGCAGTGGCTTGGCATACCCGGCAGCGAACAAGAAGTCGGCTGCTGCACCGCTGTTTTGTACAAAGTGCCAGGCCCGGGCCTTGGCCACGCTGGAAGCATCAATGCCAGCAGGTGCAATGGTTCTGGCGGCATTGCGCAGAGCAGGCGTGCCGAACTTGCCCTGATGGCCACCAGTGGCACCAGACACCGGAGCCTGCGCACCAAAGATGAACGGCACATTGGCGTAACTGGGCGCCTGGTACGGTTGGTCAAACGCAAACCAGACCGTGGCCCCGTTTTGGTTGGCGTAATAGACCGAGTGCGTGATGCTGACCCGGGCACTGTCTACCCCAGCGGGTGCAACCGTCCAGGACGTGTTCTTGACCTGTGCCTGGCCAAACTTGGTCTGCTCGCCCAGACCCACGCCTGCGACGGGTAAAGCGCCAGACATAGCTCACTCCTTTAAGCGTTACGCGCGTCGAAATGCGCCAGTAACCGCGCAGCAGGAACCACGTAGTTGTACGCGGCAAACTCACCCATCTGGCCCTGGAAACGCTCGGAGATGGTCGGTGCAGTGCCCGACGGGTTCATGCCGATGCCAAGCCATGCAGCAGTGCGGTAGGTGTCCGGGAAAACGCTGGCGCTCTGCTCTGCCACTTGCACGCCATTGATATACAGGCGCGCCCTCTTCTCGACCCAAGGGTCATAGGTGGTGGCGACATGGTAGGCCGTGCCTGCAAGTAGCGTGGTGTGGCTAAAAGCAATGTCCGTGGTGGTGTTGCTGACATCGACGATGGACAGAATCAGCTTGCCATTGATCAGGGACAGGTACATGGGTGCGCGCTCGTTATTGACCCGAAGCAGCCAGATGCGCTGTGTGCCTGCTATGGAGCTGGGCCGGATGAACTGCTCCACGGTGAACGTGCTTGAGAGGGAACTGAAGTTGTCGATGCGCAGACCACCACCGGATACCGTCACCGAAGACGACCCCGACACAAAGCCTGTGGCGTTGAACGCTGGTGTGCCCTCAAAGCTGGCCATAAAGTCCTGATAGCCCAACACATTGACTGGCCGCACGTTCTGCAGCTCGTTCATGCGCAGATAGAGGATTGGGTTGTCTGCCTCTACCTCGGCCATGTAGCCAGAATGGCTGCTCGGGACAACATGGGTTTCCCAGTTGACGTATGAGTCGTAAAAGTTGACGACATCCGCCGTGCTGAAGGTGCGCCCGTACATGGCAGCCAGTCCAAAGCCACCACCATGCCCGGCCGGTGCTACCGCCCAGGCATTACCACTGGCCGAATTAAAGGGTGGTGCGCCATAGCCCCCGATGCTGAGCGCATCAAACCGGCGTGCTGCGCCGTTAGGGACTGAGGCGGTGTACAGGTAGTCCCAATTTTCATTGGTGGCGTTTTGCGTGCGGCACCAACCCCAGATCCGCCCGCCTCCGCTGATGGACGTGGTCTGCGCTAGCACGCCATTGACATACAGCTTGATGAAGTTGTCTTGCTCGTAGGCCACGATGACGTGGTACACCTCGCCCTGGATCACCGGCGCTGAAGCCCTAACAGTGGAGAGGTTGCGCCCGCTCAAGCCCATGCGCACGTTCATCACCGTGGTGGTGACTTCCAGACACGGCCCGGCTGGCATGCCGTAGTAGCCGTTGTAATTGTCGTAACCGTAGAGGCTCGCATCGTCCGAATCCCGGCGACCGGCCCACATCATGATCAGCGAGGTCTCACCCGTGCTGGGTGCTTTGAAGATGTATTCCCAGGTCAGGTTGGTGAAGTTCTCAGAGGCACCGGCTGCGTTTCTGCCATTAAAAGTGCCCTGACCGGCGCGCACAAACAGGCCATTGTTGTTGGGCGTGGGTGTCAGGTGGCGACCAGACTTGAGGAAGCGAATCGAGCCACCCACCCGGCTTTCAGGGTAAAAGTCAAAGCCCCAGAACTGCTCCGTGGTCTGGAGCATGTTTTCTGCAAGACCGAGAATATTGGAGCGAAAGAAGCGGTAGGTGGCACCGTTCAGGTAGTCGGCATAGCTCACACACATGCCCAGCGCGCTGTCGCGCGCGCGGCGCGCCCAGAAGGCAGACTGCGGTGTTAGCTTGCCTTTGGTGTTGATCGGATTGATGCGGTCCCACACCAGCGCGTTCTTGTACGGCGGGCCAGATGGGTCGTAAGACATAACCATGAACTCCCGGTTTTCATTCAAGCCATTGAAGGCGTAGCCACCGTTCTCGTCTGTGGTGATGTAGCCGACCTTGTAAAAAGTGTCGCGCTCAAACAAGATCACCGGGCGGTTGGCTTGCGCCACGCCGTCTTCGGACACGATGCCGTAAATGCCGCCTGAGCCACCGATGTTGTTGCGCGATGGGATGGGCCAGATGGGCGACTTGGTTGTTGCAGGAAACCGGGCGTCCGAATTGCCACTGGCACAAGGCCGGTACACCAGCGCTTGGCGGTTCCAGGTGATGTTGTCGCTGGATGAATCCACACACAAATCCACCGAATTGGCCGCGATCACCGAGTTGGCATTCAGTGCCGTCTCGCTGATGTTGAGCAAAAAGTGGTCGATCAGGGTGTCAGCGGCATAGGTGAAGCTGAAGTAGCGCCACTGGGTGGAGGTCTGGTAGTCGGGATAGTTGATGGCGCAATAGCTGGCAGTGGCCGTGTCGTCATCCATCAGGTTGGTGACCGGGTAGGAAGTGGCGTTCATCAGGAAGCCACTGGCCGTCACGGTCAGGCCTGTGGTCAGGGGCATTCCTGCGACGTCGCGAGGCTGCAAAGTGCGAAACACCAACTGGCCGTAGTTGTAGGTGTTGACGCTGCGGAAGTAGACCCGCCAATATTTAACGGCTGTTGTCATTGGGTCACCCCTCTCACAGCCGAAAGATTTTGTTGATGCCGTTGTCCCAGGTGACGATGATGTCGCCGCCATTGGGCGTAATCGGCAAGCCGGTGGCCGTGTCGATGTAAGCAATCAGGACAGAGGCGGCGTCATCGGGCGTGACGCCATCCAATGCCAGCACCTGCTTGTAAAGCACCAGCGCCTCAATCGATGGGCCGTTCACCGCAGCAAAGGTCACGTCTTGCGCGTCGGCTGCACCGTTGGTGCTGGTCTTGCTGGTCAGTGTGGTAGGTGCAGTAACCCGAGACTCCGGAGCAATGCTGCTCAAAAATTCGTGGCTGGCGGCAAAGGTGTACAGCGCCGTGTCGACCATCACCACCTTGATGTCGTCGGTGATCCAGTTCAGTTGCGCTTCCAGAAAGCGCTGGCGACCCTTGTCGTAAAGGCTATTGGCCATGGGGAACTCCTGTTTAAAGTGAAGAAATGTTTTGAAGGTCAGCCAAGCGTGGCGTTGGCCATCTGGGCGTAACCGCCCGCGTAAAGTTGGGTCTGTGCCAGGCGGATGTCACCCATGCCGTCCAGACCACTGCAATCGAGATCCATTGCCGTGATCTCCGCACCTGTCACGATGCGCGCCCAGGTCGCTACACCAGAGCGGGCGATCAAGGCGTTTTCTTGGGGCGTGAGTACCAGTTGTCCATTGATCACGCTGCCGCAGGGTTTGGTCAACTTGACCTCGACCAGCATCGCGCTTGTGGGTGTGTCTGCTGGGACCGCTGGTCGTATGCCGCTGTAGATGCGCACGCTTGCGGGGTTTGCGCCCTCATCCAGAAACGCGCGCGTCCCCTCCAACCGAGCCGCGTGGTGCTCGGTGCTGATGGTGATCGTCATGGCACGGCTACGGCATCACGGCCGGGCTCAGGTCGTCCGCGATCACGGCTCGGTAGCGGCGCTCGTGGTCAAAGCTGACCACCGCATAGCGCTGGTGGGTGTCAATGCGCTCAAACCGGTAACTTCCGTCGGGACTGCTCCAGGTTTCTGCCACCAAAAGATTGGTTTGGGCGCTGATCAATTGCACGCGCCGAACCAGCGCAACATTGAGGGGGGTGGCTTTTTCTTTGACGGTGCCAGCGATGACGCCATTGCCACCGAAGTGAACGTCACGCCAGTTGCGTGGTACCGCCCTGAACTGCGCGCTGTATCCGCCAGGGCGGCTCCAAAGTTCTGAATTGGGGCTCATGAAACGATTCAGCGCATTGAGGCGCGCACCCGGTGCGGTGTTGAGCAACAGCGTGCGCTCATGTGGTGCGCTCGCAAACTCCTCGGACTCGGCCAGGTCGCCAATGATCCAGTTTTGCACTTCATCGACATTGACCTTGCCCCACTGGATGTACATCGTGGCACCACGTGTAACACCGTTCAGTCGGTAATCACGGTCGTCGCCCGAGCCGCTCCAAGTGAAAGGGTTGGCCCCGGCCAGGTTTTGCGATGCCAGATAAGGAACCACCGTGACGGTCAACTGTGTCTCGTTGGTGCTGGCCCAACTGTCTTGCTGGCCAAAGCTGGTCCAGACCGTTTTAAGTTCGTAGTCGTTCCCCGCCAGCACGAACGCCTTGGTCACGATGCCGGTGGGCGAGCCATTGTCATACCCGGTGTTGCACCAGAAGCGCAGATGCAGCGGAACCCGAGGCTCAGAGCCCAGTTCAATCTCGCAGGCCCAGATGCCCGCCACGGCCCAGCCGGAATACACACCGACGTCGACCCCGTCTGCGCCCAGTGATTTGCTGATATCGATAGAACCGTCCGCCGTGGTGTAGGTGTTACCGCCAATCCGCGCCCAGCCGGTAGACGTTGTGATCTGCGTCCCTGTGGTTCCATCAAAGGTGTCAGAACCGCCATCACTCCAGGGGTTACCGTCTTTGGCGACGGCATAGTTATTATGAAACGGCACCGGGTTGCCTGTGCCCAGGCGCGGCAGTAGGAGCAGACTCATGGCTTACCTCCACGGCCCGGTGATGTCAAAGGCCACCTGCGCACCTTCGGTCTCCGAGCTGTACTGTGTGCGCACCAGCAAGAAACGCTTGCCCGTCTGGCCCAGCACGTTGTCCACAATGGTCTGATCGCTGTAGGGCCGGTCCTGGTGCAGCCACAGCATTCCGGGCATCATTCCGCGCAGGTGCCCATCTTCCTGGCGCACATAGGTCGGCATCAACCACAGGCTGTAATCCGCACCATTGGGAAACGGCAGGTTGCCGCGCCCACAGATTTGCTGGCCGTTGTTGGTATTGAGCGAAGTTACACCCCAGCGCACATAGTTGCCGACTTGGGTGTGGTTTCTGAGCATGACTTTGCCCGCCACATCCAGCGAATGGGTCAAACCATAGCCGTTGTACTGCCCGGGATAGCTTGCATAGCCGCCATTGGTGTTGGACCAATACGAGTCTTCCGCACAGAGCACGCTGTGGTAGTTGTCGCCGGGTTTGAAACTCTCGATGTCACCAAAGCAGTAGAAATTGCGCCCGTACCAGTTGTAGCCCGGTGAATTGGTGCAAAACAGGTAAAACAGACGGTCGTCCCCCACGAGCACCCAGTTGCGGTTGCCCGCACCGCCATCGCCATAGGTTTCATAGCCGCCTTGGCGCGCGTGGTACCACTTGTACCAACCATACTGACCAGCTTGGACCTGCCGCCAGTTTTGTGTCGGGTTGCTTGGGTCAAACGGGGCCTGCGCGCCCACGATGGTGCTGATGTCTGCCATGCCTTCGACCACCCCCACGTTGGCCCACTTGGACCAAGTTGTGTTGTAGTCAGGGACTTTGATGCCGCCATCAATCAGCAGCAGGTTCTGCGGCGACATCGGGTTTAGGCTGCGGTAGGCGCGCCTGTTGGCACCGGTGAAGGCAATCTCCCAGCCCAGCGGTGCCACTTTGGCGCTCAGGTTGGTGCTGGTGGTGGCTGGAGTGACAGGGTTGGCGGATACGGCGTAGCTAAACGTGGTGGCCGTGACAGCGACCACCCGGAACTGGCCGTTGTAGGCCGCCTGGCTAGCCCCCTCGATCAGCACTACCTGGTCTTTCAGATAGGAGTGTCCGGTCGTGACGGTGGCTGTGGCCAGGCCGTTGGCAAACGTCAGGCTGTCCAGCGCCTTGAGGTTAAAGCCATTAATGAGGCAGGCATCAAGCATGTTCACCAAATCACCCCAGTTATTGGAGATTTGGGGTGCACCGGCCATGCCGCTGTTGAAGTATTTGACGCTGAGATCGGTCATGTCAGATTCCTTTGAATGAAGTGCTGCGGTTCACGATCTATGGCGTATCGACGTCACCGCGTACCAGCACAGTGAAGGCGTCATCGGGCACGGTTTCTGGCCCCTGCTGGACGGTGCGCACCACCCAGACCGGGAACTGTGCACCGATGGTGTTAAACCGCAGCACGTTGCCCGTGGCCCAGCCATTGCCCCACCCCAGCGCGGGCAGATGGAAGTACGCTGCGCCGGTGGATGGGTTGTTGGGTGCGCAATCGGTGCTGGTGTTGCCGGTGGCGATAACACCGACGTTTTCACCAATGACCTCAAACGAGGTGGTGTTAGTAAAGCGCACGATCCAGCGCTCGGTCAGGCACCCCCGGTTGGTCACCAGGATTGGGTACTGCGTGTTGTTGAATGTTGCCGTTGCTGTGCTGCCCGACAAAACATCCAGCCATGCGCCACTCCACGAGGCCTGATCAAACAGCACGCTGACGCGCGCCTTCAAGTCACCCGCCACCAGGGCACTTGAGACAAAGCTGCTCGCTGGCGTGGTCACGGGATAGTCATGGGTGAGCGCCCGGGTAAAGGTGATCTCGCCACTGATCTGCACATCACTGACCACCGCCATGTCTTCGATGCGGTGTTCAACCGTCACGGGCTGGCTGTAGCCTGAAACGGACGTGAACGTGACCAGTCCTGCCTCCAGGTCTGCGCTATAGCCGCTGTGGATGACCACCCCGTCAAACCCCACGACCCGCACCCGACTCAAACGCACGCGGGCACAGTTGATGGTTTGGCCGTTGGTCACACTGGCGGTGATGGACTGGGTGTTGCCCACCACCGCAAAGCCACCGGGTCTAAAAATCGGCACCCGCCCATCACTGGGCAGGCGCACCGGGTCAATCCCAAGGATATTGGCATCCAGCGGCAGGTAGCTGTAGGCCACCGCCGCATAGCGAATGGAGTCGGCCATGACGGCAGAGGCCACAAAGATGCGGCCGCCGATGATCTTGGAGGCGTCATACCAGGGCTTGGTCTCGTTGCCAGCGGCCAGCATCCACTTGCCAAAGGCCAGCGACACAATGCCGGTCTCGTAGTCCACCTTGCCGGTCACGTTGGCAGATTCGATCTTGCCGTTGGCGTCTGAGGTGACGATGTGCGACACCTGCGCATCATCATCCGCGAGCACAAATTGCACCGCCAGGCTGGAGGGGCGAATGGGTGCCGTGCTGGTACGAAACTGCACATCGGTCACCGGCATCGGGCTTTGGCTGGTGACCATGCTGTTGATCACACCGGTATTGCTGGCCCCCACTGGCAGCACGCTGAGGCTGGCCAATCCGCTGGAGTAGTTGATGCTGCCGGACGTGATGCCTGAGCCGGTTGCCGGATCGATGTTGGTAATCAACGAACCCTGGCGGTCCATGTACCGCGCGCCGCCCAGCGTGAAACTGCAGGATCCGCCCACAATGGGCTCACTCGAGCTTTGTGTTAGGTCGACTGCCAACTGGACAGGAAACACCTCGGTGTTGCTGTTGCCCGCTGCGCTGGTACGGTAGGTGACCTTGACATAGGCAGACAAGTCGGTGGGCATGATGGCCCCGATGGTCTGGTAGGTGAAGCCACCGAAGACCACTTTTTCTGTGGCCAGGGTGCCGGTGAACCACGTGTTGTCAATCACCTGGGTGCCAACCACCACCTTGGTCCAGTTGGGCTTCGGTAATGCAATCGTGGTGTCTGGCTTGA
>Ga0247843_1004050_pt1 | contig 22534 bp, 19 predicted proteins | sample LaCruzMarch2017__FD_192420 | JGI IMG/M metagenome (GOLD analysis project Ga0247843, IMG submission 192420) | Freshwater microbial communities from meromictic Lake La Cruz, Castile-La Mancha, Spain - LaCruzMarch2017_8m | ecosystem: Environmental > Aquatic > Freshwater > Lake | place: Spain...
AACCCCGCTATCTTTTAGGTAGCGGGGTTTTTTCATTTTGGCGTTTACGCCATCACGTCCGTCATGGCGCCTCAGGTTGAACGACGGCTACTCCTTCGGCTAGCGCCGGTTCGGGGATAACGCCCTCAGGCCTGCGCGCCCAGGAACTTGAGCAGCATGGCATTCAACAAGGCGGGTTCTTCGATCGTCGCCGTGTGCCCGGCACGCGGAATGATGTCGAGCGCCGAGCGCGTTATGCCATCGTGAATCATCTGCGCCCGTTTCGGGCCGTTCGCGCCGTCGTGCTCGCCAGTGGTGACGAAGGTTGGGCACTTGACATACGGCAGCAGGTAGCGGATGTCGCGGCGGCGCAGGATCGGCGCGGCGGCACGGCAGCAGGCCACGGGGTCGTTCGCACACAGGATGTCGAGCCACTCCTTTTTGAGGGCGGCGCGCCTGGGATCGTTCAGGAAATCAGGGCCGAAGATAATCGGTGCCATCGGTTCGCGGATGGCTTCAAATCCTTCCTGCAGGATCTTGTCGAACAGGCTTTCGTATTTGGCAAGCTTTTCGTACGGTTCGCAATCAGCTGCCGCGCCGATGGCGAACAGGCTCTTGATGCGCGCCGGCTGCTCGGCCGCCATCCGAATGCCGATCACTCCGCCGATGGACAGCCCAACCCAGTGAAACTGTTCGATGCCAAGATGTGTCATCAAGGCCATGCAGTCACACGCCAACATGTCTACGTCGTAGCCGCCCAGCGTCATCTCGCTCTTGCCCTGCCCGCGCCAGTCGAGGCCGATGCAACGGTAATCCGACTTCAGTGCGTCGAACTGCGGCGCGAACATTGCGCTCGAGAAGAAGATGCCATGGGTGAAAAGTACCGCCGGCTTGGCGCCGCCGGTGTCTTCGAAATAGAGACGTGCGCCGTTGATGTCTGCGTGTGGCATGGAGAATCCCTTCTGTCGATAAATCTTTATGCGGTTCGGTGTCAGGAAATGCCAACCCAGGTGTCGATCACGTCTTGGCGAAGATGCAGTTCAGCCACGCTTCCATCAAAGACCACCTCTCCGCGCCCGAGAACCACGACCGCATCAGCCAGCTGGAGTGCGATGTCCAGTTTCTGCTCGATCAACAGCATGGTGATTCCTTCCTGCTTGAGTCTGGCCAGTGTCTGGGCTACGAGTTCGACCATATGCGGCGAAAGCCCCTCGGTCGGTTCGTCGATGACCAACAGGTGAGGATTGCCCATCAGGGCCCGGCTCAGCACCAGCATTTGCTGTTCGCCGCCAGACAGTGCGCCGGCCGGGGCCAACCTGCGCTCGCCCAGGCGCGGAAAAAGCTCGTAGCAGCGCTCCAGAGTCCAACCTGGCGCCTGCATGCCGGCCAACTGTCTGTTTGCACCTTTGCCGAGCAACAAGTTCTCCTCGACATTGAGTTGCTCAAAGACCTCCCGGTTTTCGGGCACATAACCAATACCTCGGCGTGCTATGTCGAACGACTTCGCGCGGATCAACTCGTGCCCTTCCAGCCTGATCGAACCGGTGCGATTTACGCGCCCGACGATGGCCCGTGCCACGGTCGAGCGCCCGGCCCCATTTCTGCCGATCAGGGTCAGCACCTGGCCTGCACCGACCGAAAGTGACACTTCGAACAACGCCTGGCTGGGGCCGTAGAAGGCACACAGGTTGGAAACTTCAAGCATGGGGGAGGGCGCTCTGGCTTGCGTGTTGACCAAGATAGGCGCTTTGCACCTCGGGGTTGCTACGGATCGCAGCCGGCCTGTCGAACGCCAGCACACGGCCGTAGACCAACACGGCGACACGGTCAGCCAGGTTGAACACCACATTCATATCGTGTTCAATGATGACGAGTGTGCGCCCCGTGCTGATGCGTTTGATCAGTTCGATGACCCGGTGCGTTTCCGCCTTGCTCATGCCCGCTGTCGGCTCATCGAGCAACATGCAGTTGGGTTCCGAGGCGACCGTCATCCCGATTTCAAGGACGCGCTGTTCTGCGTAGGAAAGGGCGCTGGCCTTGACGTGCGCTCGCTCGCTCAGTCCGAGCGTTTCAAGCAGGTCGTCGACCCGCTGCATCAGCGCGAAGGAGGCCTGCCGGCGCGCCAGCATGCCGAGCCGCTGGCCGCTGCACCACATGGCGGCGCACGTCAGGTTGTCACGGACCGTCAGGGACCAGAAAAGGTTGCTGACCTGAAAGCTGCGCCCGAGCCCGGCACGAGCAAGCAGGTAGGGTGCCTTCCCAGTCATGTCGACGCCATTCAGGTGAATTTCGCCGGCATCTGGCCTGAGCTGGCCCGAGATCAAGGCAAACAAGGTGGATTTGCCAGCACCATTGGGTCCGATCAAAGCGACGCGTTCTTGGGGATTGATCTCAAGATCGGTACCCCGGATGACCGATGTCAGACCAAAGGACTTGTGCACCCCCTTCAACACCAATGCGCTCATTGCTGCACCTCGCGCGAGCGGAGCCACAACACGATGGCGGCAGCCACGAGTGCACCCGAGCAAAGGAGGATCGCCTTAAGCTCCGGTGGCTTCAGGTCCTGCCAGCCCGGCAGCTGCGTGGGCTCTCCCAGTGTTAACTGGTAGCAGGTTTCGACGAACACCACCAGCAACACGGCGAAAAGCCCATAGCCAGAGGCCCGAGTCATAGAGGATCTTGTCGACCGCTCGCCTCGCGGCCTGCCGAACAGGCCCATGATCCCGTCTGGCGCTTCAAGCACCACGATGACAAAGACGAACCCATAGTAGAACAGCCAGGCCCGCGTCCAGTCTGAAACGACGCTTTGCATGACGGTCAGAAACACGGCGCCAACCAAGGGCCCCAGCACGGATTGGGCGCCTCCAATCACGGTCATCAGGAGCACATTCGCGGAGGTATGCAGCGATACCGAGTCCACGGTGACGATCTCATAAGTCAGGGCCGACATCGAGCCAGCAATCCCGGCCAGCGTACTTGCGACCAGGTAGGAGGCCCAGCGCACGCTTGCCGTCCGATAGCCGAGATACTCGATGCGCTGCGGGTTCTCACGTACCGCCACGATGGCCAGGCCAAATGGTGTTTGGGCCAGCCACAGGATGACGCCCACAACCAGCAATGACCAGCAACTCGTCAGCACCAGTTGGTTTGCACTGCGGCCGTAGTCCAACCCCAGTGCCGACGCCACGGTGGTTCGCTGCAAGGTGATGCCCGCTTCGCCGCCAAAAAAGCCGGGGAACATCAGGAAACACGCGGCGACCAGTTCACCCAATCCGAGAGTGACCATAGCGAACGCCACGCCACTGCGGCGCGTGACTGGATAGCCCAGCACGAGCCCGCAGAGCATGCCAGCCAAAGCGCCGAACAGGGGCAGTATCTCGTAGATCGGCCAGCCGCCCGGGCCTCCCAGCCATCGGACAGCGTGGGTGGTCGCGAAAGCCGCGAGACCGAAATTGACCGCATGCCCAAAGGACAGCATGCCGGTGCGTCCAAACAGCAACTGGTAGCTCAGCCCAAAACACCAGAGCACGCAAATCTGTGTCGCCAACAACACTGCAAACCCGGAACCCCAGGCGACAAGTCCGGCAACCCCAAGCATGCCGCCACACAAAAGCAGACCTTTCATTCGCGGCAGCCCCAGAAGGGTGCCAGCGTTTTGGTGGTCCCTGTTCGAATGCATCACGGAAGTCTCGCTAGGCATCGCGCGTTCCGAACAGGCCGCGCGGCCGGGCCAGCAGCATGCCCACCATCAAAGCGTAGGGAACAATCGGGGCCAGTTGCGAGATCTTGACTTGCCCCAACACCTCGAATGATTTGCTGGCGAGCAGCGGCAGCACCTGCACCAACCTGAGATCGACGGCAATCAGCATCGTCTGCAGCAGGCCGACCAGCATGGCCGCCAGAAAGGCACCCTTGATCGAACCCAATCCACCGATGACGACCACGACGAACACGATCGTGCCCAGTTGAGCCGCCATCGACGGCTCGGTGGCCAGGGCTGCTCCGCCAACGACGCCGGCCAAGGCTGCAAGCGCGCTGCCCAGGCCGAACACACCCATGAAGATCATTCCTGTGTCGTGTCCCAGGTTTTCCACCATCTTCGGATGCGTCAGCGCGGCGCGTACGATCAGCCCGATCCGCGTGTAGCCGATCAGTGCATAGAGACACAGCAGCGACAGGACCGCCACCAGCACCATGAATCCCTTGTGGATCGGGTATGCGGCGCCGAAGGCATAGAACAGCCTTCCTTCAAGCGCGGGCGGAAACCGGAACTCGACGGCGCCTGACCCCCAGACCAGTTTGACGCTCTCTTCAATCAGAAATGCCAGGCCAAAAGTGAAAAGGAGTTCGGCGACATGCCCTCTGGCATGCAGGCCGCGAAGGAACCAGCGCTCTATGAGGCAACCGCCGGCACCAACGAGGACAGGCGCCAGGATTACCGCGCCCCAGAAGCCCAGAAGGTGGCTGAGAGTGAATCCTGCGTAGGCGCCCAGCATGTACAGGCTCGCATGCGCGAAGTTCATGATCCCCATCAGGCTGAAGATCAGAGTCAGACCGGAAGCCAGCATAAACAGCAAGAATCCGTATGTGACGCCGTTTAGCAGCGACGAACCCAGCACGTCCATGGCATCAACCCGCTGCCGGCCGCTTCATCTGGCAGTTCATGGCGGGAACGGTCTCCCGCGCGCGGATGGTGGCATCGGTCCTGAATCCGAATTTGAGTCCCTCCACGCCGAACTTGACCTGATTGCCGTCCACAGGAGCGAAGGACTGGATGAACAGGGGCGCAAGAATCTGGTGATCGCTCGCCCGCATTTCAACCTCTCCGAAAGCGCCGGCACTCTTCAGGCCCTCCAGCGCCACTGCGATCTTTTTAGGTTCCGTGGATGCCGCCTTGCGCGCGGCATCGCCCACCATGCCCACCATCTCAATCACGCCAGCATGGAATATGTCGTTCTTCGGGTGCTTGGCCTTGAAAAGGTCGTAGATGGCCCTGATCCGTGGCGGCATGGCGTTTGTTTCCCAGGTGCCGACGAGGCGCAGGTGGCCGACGCCAGCCTCGCCAATCGCTGTCGGTGCCCCAAGCGCGTTGCCGTAGTAGGTGTAGAACTTGACATTCAGCTCGGCATCCTTGGCCGCCTTGATCAACAACACGAGATCGGGGCCAAAGTTGCCGGTGATCACCGTGTCGGCACCCGTGGCCTTGATCTTGGCGATGTAGGGGGCAAAGTCCTTGATGCGGCCAATCGGGTGACGCTCTTCACCGACGACGGCGATGTCCTGCCGCGCAGCGCTGAGGTAGCGCTTGGCAGATGCCTCCACCTGCTGGCCAAAGCTGTAGTCCTGGTTGATCAGGTACACCTTCTTCACGGAGGTGTCGCGGGCGATGAAGGTCGTCAATGCCGCCATGCGCATGAACACGTGCGGATCGAAGCGGAAATGCCAGTAGGAGCAGCGTGCTTCGGTGAAGTCGGGGTCGATGGCCTGATGGTTGAGGTAAAGAACTTCCTTGCCAGGATTGCGCTCGTTGTAGGTGTTGACCGCCTCGAGCAGGCCGGAAACAATGGCCGATGAACCGCCGCCGGCAAAGTACTGAATACCGCGCTCGGTTGCCTGCCGGAAAATGTTCAAGGCTTCCTGCGCGTTGCCCTTGGCATCGTACGGAGTGACTTCGAACTTGACATCCTTGCTGCGCGCGTTGAATTCCTCAACCGCCGCTTGCAGCGTCCAGACGTTCGCCTCGCCCTGGGTCTGGAATGGCCCGGACAAAGGTTCGAGCTGCGCGATGCGAATAATGCCCTGGGCGATCGATAGCTGCGGCTGCAGCAGCGCCAGCGCCAAGCCAAAGCAGGCGAGTGTTGAATTAGATCGGCCGCGCTGCTGTGGCGCTAGGTCGGCTCGTTGTTCTCCAAAGACAGATCGCAGGATTCGATTCATGGTTTCTTCTCCTCAAAAGTGGTGTATCCGAAGCGCATCTCCTTTGAATGGGAGTGCAGCGCGATGCCGGAGGAAGCCTGCGCCACGCGCACAGATCACGACCTCTTGCGGCGGCAAGTCTAATCTGTTATAATTTATTCGTCAATAATTTTTTAACGCATGGATAAATTTTTTTTGCAACTGGAACCTGTCTGTGCCAAGACCTTGAAACTGGACCACATGGACGGACGCATTGCTGCCAGTCGACATCAACCTGAGAAAAAAGAGATGATCAGACCATTCGACGACGAGAAGGCCTTTTCGCTGGTTGGAAAGGAATTGGGGGTATCCCGCTGGATTCCGATTGAGCAGACTCGGATAGCAGACTTTGCAGTCAACACCGACGACCCGGATCCCGCGCACATCGATCCGCAGTGGGCTGAACAGCACAGTCCTTATGGAACGACCATCGCGTTTGGCTTTCTGACAATTTCGCTGTTGACCACCATGGTCAACGAAATCATTGCCCGCCCGGTCGACGAAGTGTCAACCCTGAATTACGGCTTCGACCGACTTCGCCTGTTGTCGCCGGTGCGCGTTGGTCGCCGAATCCGTGGCCGTTTTGTCCTCAAGGAATTGACCCTGCGCTCGTCGACGCAGTTTCGCGCCGTGTATGGCGTGACGGTCGAGATCGAGGGCGAAGACAAGCCCGCTCTGGTGGCAGATTGGCTCGTCGTCGTCAATGTCAGGAATGCCAGGTCGCAGGTCAACTTGACTGCCGTGACGTCTTGATCCAATGCCATGTCGGCTTTTCAATTCAGGAGAGCTTTCGATCCCTCCAACCCGGGCATCTGGATGCACAAGAACAGACGGCGTGCGCCCCAGCATACTATCCATCTCACGTCTGTCCCAGATCCGATTCCATGAGAGGAAAAAGCAATCCATGAACCGACCTACCTCTGCCCGTCATGCGAAGGCGAGGCCCCATGGGTACTGAACGCATTAACGTCAAGCGCGCCGCGCTGCGGCTTCGCATCATTGATGTCGCGTTGAAAGCATTTGCGGCACAGGGTTTCGAAAACACGAAGACCGCCGATATCGCAGATCAGCTGCAGATGACGGGTCCGGCTTTGTATCACTACTTCGCGACCAAAAATGAGCTGCTGTTTGCCTGCCTCAGTCAGATCATGGACCAGCTTCTGGCCAGCGCCACCAGCGCGTCGACCGGCACTGCGGGGCCCAGGGAGCGGCTGGCGAGCGTGGTGCGCACACAGGTCGCCATCGAACTCAAGTACGGTTCGACGGCACCGTTGATCAATGCCCATCTGTACGGGCCAAAGTACTTGACACAGATGGTGGAAGAAGGCAATCAGGCCTTGCTCCAGCAAAAGCAGCGAGCATTGGTCTACATCTATCGAAACCTGATCGCCGAAGGAATCGATGCCGGTGACTTCGTACCGGGGGACATCAAGATCGCGGCGTTCAATGTATTGGCCATCATCCAGTACTCGGGTGTCTGGTACCGTCCAAAAAAGGGCCGCAAGTCACTGGATGTGATTGAGGCGCAGGTCGGCGCCGTGATGAATATGCTGGGTGCGGCCGAGGAAAATCCTCGGCCGCTGCGCACGCGCACAAAACCCAGGACAACCGGAGAAGCCTCATGACTTTTGGTTTTCTTGTCTATCCCGGCGTGGAGGAGTTGGACTTTCAGGGACCGTGGGAAATCGTCGGGATGTGGCACAAGTATGCCGGCGGCCCGAAGCCGGTCTTGGTCTCCCGCAACCTGGAGCCGGTCTCCTGTGCGCATGGCATGCGGGTGCTACCTGATCGGAGCTTTTCTGGGCAAGCTGAGTTGGCATTGACGCACCTTCTGGTTCCAGGCGGGTTCGCCGCCTTCGACGAAATGAAGCGCCCCGAGCTGACCGACTTCGTCCGGCGCACCTTCGACGCAGGCGCCGACCTGCTCTCCGTTTGCTCGGGGTCATTCATTCTGCAAGCCGCCGGAATTCTCGAGGGAAGGAAAGCATCAACCAACTGGAAAGCCATCGAACCCCTGAGGCAGCTCGGCGTGGAGGTTGTGGAGGAACGCTATACGCAAGATGGACCGGTTTGGACATCGGCCGGTGTTTCCGCCGGGATCGACATGCTGCTCGCCTATATCGCCGCAGTGCAGGGCGAGAACGTGGCGTCGACCGTGCAGCTGCATGCGGAGTACTTTCCAGAAGCACGGGTTTACGGAGAGGCGCGCAAAGCGCAACCTGTTGCGGCCTACATGCAACGACTTTGAAGCCAGTGGAGCGGACATCATGGAACGGCGCATCAACATTGCTGCAAACACACCCTGGGCCGCCCGGCTCGCCTATTCGCGTGCAGTCGCAGTGGGCGATCACGTGCTGGTAGCCGGTACCCTGCCTGTTGACGCGCTTGGGCAACTGGTGGGGGCAGACGATGCCTATCTGCAGGCCAGGCAGGTGCTCAAGGTGATGCTCGACGCGCTGCGACAGGCCGGAGCGGAGGCCTCGGATGTCGTACGTCTTCGCATCTATCTGAGCGACTACCAGGATCTGGAATTGGTCGAGCGGGCGCAGTTCGAGGTTTTCGAACAGATCCGCCCGGTCTGCACGCTGTTGAGAGCCGACCTGGCCCGTCCGGAGTTTCGCGTCCAGATGGATGCAGACGCTTTTGTCGGAGCTGGCCGATAGCGGGGGGCGCCCTGATGGCGCATTGAAGTGGTCTTTCACGGTTTCAGAAGCCAATGGCTGTAAACCACAAACGGAGAACAGGATGACGCAGCAACGGACTACACGCGCCAGCGCTCGAGGAATGGTGCAGACTGTCGATGGTCTGGTGGAGCCCGACCACATCGGCCTGACCTTGCTCCATGAGCATGTCCTGGTCGATATCCGTCCCCCGGCCTGGCGCGCGATGGAGCAGATCGGGGCCGTCATCACGCTGGCCAACCGTTTTGCCATCGACTACGGCGAGGTGGTAGCGCCCGGCAACTATGTACTCGATAAAGAGGAGGTGGCCATCGCCGAGTTGCGCTCGATGCGCCGCGATGGCGGCCAGACGGTGGTGGACTTGTCCTGCGGTGGATTGCATCCCAATCCGCTGGGCCTTCAGCGCGTTTCGAGGGCTTCGGGGACTCGGATCGTCATGGGGTGCGGTTACTACGTGGACGAGTATCAGGCGCCGGCAAACCATGGCCGGACGGTTGAAGACTTCGCCGCGGAAATGATCGATCAAATTCAGGTAGGCGCCTGGGGCACCGACGTGCGTGCCGGGGTGATCGGCGAGATTGGTTGCCAGGTGCCGTGGACTGAGCTGGAACAGCGGGTCATGGCCGCGGCCGTGGTGGCACAACGGGAAACCGGTGCGGCGCTGACCATCCACCCGGGCCGGCATCCCGATCAGCCGCAGGAGATCGCGGAGTTCCTGCGGGCGCATGGCGCCGACATGTCCCGCTCCATCATCAGCCACATCGACAGAACGATCTTTGACGAAGAGCGCTTGTTTCGCCTGGCCGACACCGGCGTTGTGATCGAGCTGGATTTGTTCGGGATGGAGTCGTCCTATTACAAGCTCAACGAAAGCATCGACATGCCCAACGATGCGCAAAGGTTGCGCTTCCTGCGAAAACTGATTGACCGGGGGCATCTGTCCCAGATTGCGATTTCGCACGACATCTGCTTTCAAACGCGCTTGTCTTGTTGCGGCGGTCATGGCTATGGGCACATCTTCCGCAACGTGGTGCCACTCATGAAGCGCAGGGACTTCGATCCGTCGGAGATCGACGTCATCCTTCAGGCAACTCCGCGCAGACTGCTGACGATCGTTTGATGACTGAAGATTGATCGCCGCCATGCATTCGCCACAGTACAACCCACTCGCCGACGCGGTGAACCAATTGCCCGCTGCTTACCCGCGTGTCGAGGACTACCTGGCGCACTGGGCGCTGCTGACGCCAGAAGCTGAAGCGGTGGTCGATTCCGAGCGCCGCATGACCTATGCCCAACTACGGAAGGCGGTTGACCAGGCGGCGCGCGCGATGGCGGAGCTGGGCGTGTGCGATGGCGCGTGTGTCGCCGTGCTGGCACCGCCGTCCATAGACTTCTTCGTTTCTTTTTTGGCAGCGACCACTCTGGGCGCAACCTGGCTCGGCCTCAATCCAAAATACACACGCGCAGAACTGGAGCATGTGATCGAGGACGCCAAGCCGGTGCTGGTGCTTGCGCGCAGCAAAATCGGCGAGCAGGACCACCTGCCGACACTGCGAGCCATTCAAGGCAAACCGGCGTTGCTGGGGACGGCGTTTCTGCGATTGGATGATCGGGACGACGCGCGAGACATTGCGAAATTCAGTGGCCGGCCTGAAGCTGGCGGGCAGCGACCGATACCGCGCAACGAGGTGGCTCTGTACGTCTACACGTCTGGCACGACCGGTCGTCCCAAGGCGGCTCGCTTGTCCCATCGGGCGCTCATCCGTGCAGCGGCGGTGCGGGCGCAGGTCTGGCATGTCACGCCATTTCGTGCAATCAATAATCTGCCGATCAATCATGTGGGAAGCGTTGGCGATATCGCTTGCACCACGCTCATAGTCGGCGGGTGCCAGGTGTGCCTGGAGCGATTCACACCAGTCTCAACGCTGGAGTGTCTTCAGCGTGAGCGGGTCAGCTTCTGGTATCAGGCTCCCACAATGTTCCAGATGTGCCTGGATGCTGCAGAAAACCTGGAGATGGACTGGTCGCACCTGCAGGCAGCTATCTGGAGCGGAGGGCGCGCACCGTCCCTGCTGATCAATCGCCTGGTGTCTGTGGCACGTTTTCTGGCCGTGGATTACAGCATGACCGAAAGCGTCGGCGCGATCACGTTGTCCCCGCTCACCGACAACCCAGAGGCCCTCGACGACACTGTTGGCTGGATGGATCCGGGCCGCGAGTGTCGCCTGGCCGATCCGGAGAGCCTGATGCCGATCAGTGGCAGACTGGTGGGCGAAGTTCAGATTCGCGATCCGTGGATGTTTAGTGGCTATCGCCAGGCAGACCCGGCAACGGACGCCTTCACGCCAGACGGCTGGTTTCGCACCGGAGATCTGGCCGTGCAGCGGCAGGATGGTGCCTGGCGCATCGTCGGGCGCATCAAGGAGATGTTCAAGTCAGGCGGCTACAACGTCTATCCGCGCGAAATCGAGCTGGTGCTGGAAGCACATCCGGGGGTTGCCGCCGTAGCCGTGGTCGAGACCAGCGATCCACTTTATGGCGAGGTCGGGGTGGCTTTTGTAGTGCCCAGAGCGCCAGCGCCCGATCCGGTAGGGCTGACCGACCATTGCCGTGAACACCTTGCCAACTACAAGATTCCCAAGCAGTTCATCCTGATTGACGCGTTGCCGGTCCTGCCCATCGGCAAGGTCGACAAGCACGCGCTGCGCAAACGATTAGCGGGTATGCAGCGCGCACGATGACTTCAATCGCAGTCTTTCATCATCGGTTTTCTTGAATCAGAACAGGAGCAGTCATGAGACGTCAGTACGTTCGTATTGTTGCAGCAGCTTTGGCCATGATGGCTGGCATCACTGCATTTGCCGCCTACCCGGACAAGCCCGTCCGCGTCATCGTGCCTTTTCCTGCCGGTGGGCCGGTGGATACGGTGACACGTGTTGTGGCTGAGCGCATCAGTTCGGAACTGAAGCAAACGGTGGTGGTGGAGAACCGCGCGGGCGCGGCGGGACAAATTGGATCCGAAGCCGCCGCCAATTCGACGGCCGATGGCTACACACTGCTGATGGGCAGCTCCAGCACGCACTCCCTCCCCACTCTGCTGGGACAAAAGCTCGCCTACAACCCGGTGAGTTCATTTGCGCCTGTTGGCCTGGTTGGCCTGTCTCCTACCCAGTATTTATAAGGAAACCCTGCTATCTTTTCGGTAGTGGGGTTTTTTCATTTTTGCTCATGTAGCCACTATGTAGCCACTTTCGGCCCATTTCGGTGAATATTGTTCAACGCTTAGGCTGTAATTTCATCCAGTTAATTACAGTTAAGTTGTTGATTTATATAGATTATAGCAACATTAATCAACGGGTGCAAATAGGAAAAAGTAAGGATTGTGATTCCTGTTGTCGTGGGTTCGAGCCCCATCAGCCACCCCAATATTCATGCGCCCTAGCGACCTTTTTGGTTTCTAGGGCGTTTTGTTTGGGTGACTTTCTAAAATGCGCAGTTCACTGAATTAGCTTGCCACAGCTAATTCAAATTCAAGTTGTATCCATGCCAATGAACATCAATGCTGATTACAGTGAAAGAGTCGTGATTAATCATCACGACCTTCCTTGGACGTCAAGTCCCGAATCAGGGGTGGAGCGACGCATGCTTGAGCGCCAAGGTGATGAGGTGGCGAAGGCAACTTCTATCGTTCGCTACAAGCCAGGATCTAAGTTTCAAGCGCATCACCATGAACTCGGTGAAGAGATTTTTGTTTTGGATGGGACTTTTAGTGATGAGACTGGCGACTATCCTGCTGGCACCTACATCATGAATCCCCCTGGCTCCTCCCATGCGCCATTTAGCGAGCATGGCTGCACCTTGTTCGTGAAGCTGCGTCATCTTGGGTCCGACCAAGTCGTGCGCGAAGTCATTGATACGACAACTTCGCCTTGGTATCAGGGCATGGTTCCAGGCTTAAATGTCATGCCGCTCATGCAGCAAGGAAGTGGCTCGACTTTAGTGAAATGGGCCCCGCAAACTTTTTTCAGTCCTCATAGACACTACGGTGGTGAAGAAATTTTTGTCGTTGATGGTGTGTTCGAAGATGAACATGGACGCTATCCAGCTGGGTCGTGGATCAGAAGCCCCCATAGGAGCCAGCATCAACCTTTTAGTAAAGAGGGCTGTACTATCTTTGTAAAGACGGGGCATCTCCTTGGCTAGTTTCATCAAGGCCCATTTTTTTCACAATCCACTTCTTACCTGAATCCGCGAATTTTCTCTGGTCTTTATTATTTTGTTTCCATTTCTGAAGACTCCAACTTCTGACGTTGACATTGTTTACCTCTGGGTTAATGGCAACGATGATGAATGGCGCGCCAAGCGCCAAAAGTATGCCCAGAAATTAGAAGCAACAGGAGACTTCAACATTGCCAAGTTTGGCAATGTTGAAGGCCGGTACCGCGACAATGACGAGCTACGATTTAGCTTACGGGCACTTGAAAAGTTCTTTCCTGAGCACGGACACATTTTCATCGTCACCGATGGGCAGGTGCCCGATTGGTTCCAAGCTTCAGATCAAGTTACCCTGATCGACCACCATCAGCTGATTCCCCATTCGGCATTGCCCACATTTGATTCAGGCAATATCGAATCGTATATTCACCATATTCCAGGACTGTCCGAGCGCTACTTCTATTTGAATGACGATGTATTTTTTGGCTCTCCTGTCTGTTTGGAGGATTGGTTTTTTGAAAGTGGTATTTATGTCTCTTGGTCTGATGAACCTGAGGTGATTGGTAGCAAGTTGCAAGCTGAATCAACATCCCTAGAAAATGCCAGTCGCATGTCCAAGCAATGGCTTCAAGCGAAATCAGACCATTCGAATTTAGATACAGATTCATTAGTCCGAAGAATGGACCGGCAGTACCAACATACGCCCAGAACTTTCGCGCATTCTCCACGGCCCATGTTGAAGTCTTTGATGTTGGAGATTGAACGTGAGGCGCCCGAGTTGTTTGAGCGAGTTAGGTCTACTGTTTTTCGTACTTGGAATAAGCCCACAATCATTTCCGACTTTGTATTGCGCTGGGCGTTGGCGTATGATTTTGCCAAAACAATAGATCACTCGCATTTGTACATAGCGACTGGCGAATCGTTAGAGGAGCAATCTCTCGTTCATCTCAAAAAGCTATTTGGCAGGCTAGATTTTTTTTGCATCAATGACACCACGGACGATGCTAAAGATAGCGATCCGCGACTACTTAAAATTCATCAGGTTTTAAGCGATTTATTACCCGATGCTTCCCCTTGGGAGCTTACAAATCGCACTGCGAATACCATGCTGCACCTTCATGCCAATGTTTAGTGTAGAACGCAACCGATCACGATTCCTGAATTAAGCGAACCACCGATTCCAATCGTTGCAAAGGATCTAATTCCACAAGGAGCTGCTGCTTTTGCTCCGGGCTCAGGGACATGGCCTCCGCGTATCGGTTGGCTAACCACCCGCATTTGTCCAAGCTGTAGGGTTCAAAAATGGGTAGTTTGTCGATGACTCCCTGCTGCTGTGCGGTTGCAATGACTTTGCCAAGTCGATCCGCATGGGCTTGCATGGCTGGTGGGACGTCAACCTCCGGATCTTGCGCCAGATAGGTCACCTTACCTTGCCATACCCCAAACGGACCGGGTTGCACTTCATGCAACTGAAAGCGCAGACCGCCTTGGCATAAGATCCGAAAAAATGTGGGCTGTACCTGTTCGAATTCTTTAATGTGTGCCATGCACCCCACTTTGTGGAGCGACGGCATTTGGCCTGGCACTTGAACTTCACTTCCTTGTTGAATCCATGCCACTCCAAATGGCAGTTTTTGTTGCTGGCAGCGTTTGATGAGGTCGAGGTAGCGCACTTCAAAAATTTGAAGCGCCAGTAAACCATCTGGGAATATGCCTTGTGAGAGCGGAAAGAGTGGAATGGTGTCGTACATGGATAAAAAAATGGAATAGTAGAAATTTCTGCTATCCCATTTTGAGGGATGAAGTTAAAAGCTGCTCACTTAGGTAACATGCCCCCACGCGTCTTGTAACTGCTCGGATTATTCAATGTGTGCCAGAAGAATTTACAACCTTAAATACCCTATGAAGTAAGGCTTTTTGGGCGTCGGTGGTAGAGTTAGGTTTAATATTTAAACATTGCATAAAATTTAAGCTACCTTCCTTGTGGTTGTATCTCTCATCCGTTCAAGAAATTAACTCCTAACGAAAAAAATGACAACAGTACAAAAATGCATATCAGCTAAAGGTGCAAAAATATATTCAGTGTCATCGACTGATACTGTCCATAACGCACTGCAACTTATGCGCGATAACCGCATAAGATCTGTGATGGTTATAGATTCAAAAAAATTAGTTGGAATTATTTCTCAAGGGGATTGCGCCATTAAAGTCCTGTTGCCAGGTAAAAATGCTGCTTCTACTGTTGTTGCTTCAGTGATGACAACTAATCCATTAACTGTCACTTTTGAAAATACGCTCAGCGAATGCATGGCCATCATGGATTTGAAACGCATAAGACACCTTCCCGTAGTCAATAACGGTGATGTTGCTGGACTGATTTCAATTGGCGATATTGTGAAAACTTTGATGTCTGACCAAGACAGTCAGATTAAATTTTTAGAAATTTACATCCGGGGTCATTAAACTTTTATTTGTTACTTCTGCAAACTAGATGACGAGCCATCAATTTTTGAAAGCATAGATATATGTTTAATCGATTCAAGATTTTCTCAAATAGTTTGGGAAATGCGTTGGTTTATATATTTCACACCTTGGCACTATTTTGCATAGGTGCCGCCACTATTTGGGCTGCAGCATACACATTTTTCGACCTTTTCAACCAATCAAGGGCTGGTGTAGGTGACCTTCTTTTGCTGTTTATCTACTTAGAGATAGGTGCAATGGTCGGTATCTACTTTAAAACTAACCATATGCCGGTGCGTTTTCTTTTGTACATTGCCATCACCGCACTTACGCGCCACATGGTTGACCTCATGAGCCATACACCGGTAAATATTTTAGAAATGTTAAGTGTGGCTGCAAGCACGGTAGCCATGGCAGCGTGCGTTTTTATTGTTAGGTACACCAGCGCGCAATTTCCTAGCAAAAATCACGATGATTCACACTGAAGCTCTGGTCTCTGTCTCTTAGCCGCAGGTTGTCGATGCCGCTTCCAATAGCGCTTGCGTTTTTTGTATTTGCATTTTCCACTTTAGCTAACGCTTGGAGCCCCTTTGCAGGTAAAGATATAGCTGAAGTCGCATTAACACCATTGGAACTTCAAAAGATCAAGGTTGCAGCGGGTTGGGCAAAAGGTGAAGATCGTCCTTTGATACTTGAAGTAACAAACGGTTTGTCCGGCCCCATTCACTGTGGGGCAGCCAGCGTAGAGTTAAATGACGGGAAAAAAGTCAATAAAACTTTTATTCCCAAATTCTCAATACCGGCAAATGCCTCACGCAGTGCCAGCATGTCTGTAATTAAGGGAAGTATGAAATCATATTCCCTGAATTGCTATTGTTACAAAAAAGCGGACCAAAATATTTGTGTCAATCCGACTTTATGAGTAGCAGCTTAAATCACTTGGGCAACATTCCCTCACGCGCCAAACGCACAGGGAAATCGGCCCTGAGTTGAGCGTCCATTTCAGGGGAAATATGTGAAGGGTAGTGGCTGTCTAAGATGAATTGGAGTTTTTTCGACGCTGTTTCAATCAAGCTAGGACGACCTTGCTCGACCCATTGGTTGGGGCTGGAGCGGTTCGCAATTTGGGGGTAGAGGTAGTCTTTTTGCATAAGCTGCAAAGTCTGTTGTGCGCCTAGGTAGTGGCCCGGGCCAGTCAGGCAGACGTCGCGAATGGTGTCAAGCGACAAGGTTTCATCGTTGACCTCAATGCCACGAATCGTGCGCTGGACTGCGCCAATGATGTCGTTGTCAATGAGCAAACTTTCCAGAGAAAAGCCGAGCAAACTAGCCAACATACCTGCAGATTCATAAATCAGGTTGGCACCCGCGTTACCAACGAGCGCGTGGTTGTAGGCCTTCTCGAAACCAGCTTGGCCGTCGGGCATTTTGGAGTCGCTCATGCCAGAGGCAGTCGCTCCGGTTAAGTCGTAAAAGCGTGACATTTGGGCGCTGGCTGCTGACAAGAGCGCTTGCTCGGGGCTACCGCCTGACATCGCGCCGGTGCGTAAGTCAGAGACAAAACACCAGGTTCCAAACATGGCGGGGGCTTTGGGTTTGATAGCGTTCACGTATACCAAACCTGCCAAACACTCTGCAGTTTCTTGAACCAGCGCGGTCGCTAACGAAGCGGGTGCGGTGGCACCGGCTTGGCCAGCAGACAAAAGCAGCACGGGCATACCGCCGCGTACCGCAACCTCTAAACATTTGCAGGCGTCGTAGGCAAACTTCATGGGCGGCACGACAAAGCAGTTGGACTGGCTAACAAAGGGACGCGCACGCCATTTATCTTCGCCTCCGGCAATCACGTGGAGCATTTTGAGCGTTTCTTCTAAATGCTCGGGCGAAACCCAGCTTGCGCCAACGTGTTTGGTAGTTCCTGAAACACACGCGTAGGTGGTGTTGAAATCCATCTCGCGGGGAATATCGAGGTCACGGCAGACTACGGAGCGTTGGAAGAAGTGGATGTGCTCCAGGGTATCGACCACGCGGGCGATGTTGTAGAGGTCTTGGGTGGTGGAGTCGCGGTATTCGCCGGTCTGCGCATTCACCATACTCACCGCAGCGCCTGCCGTTCCGAAGTAAACATTGGATCCCCAGGGCTCCATGTCATGCTTGGGGTCTTGGCCGTGCAAAACAAAATTACGCGCTGCGTTGGCAACCGTATCTTCAATGAGAGCGCGAGGAAAAATCAAACGCCCGGTGTCGGTCAGTTTGGCACCAGCTTTGGTCATGAGCTCGATGCCGCTTTCAGGCGCATCGGCCAAGCCAATGTGCTCTAAGGCATCTAAAGCGGCATTGTGAATTTTAAGAACGTCAGCGTCGCTCAATGGCTTGTAAGCGCCGCCGCGCATGCCAGGGCGAACCGGACGCAAGCTGTCTGGCAGTGGCGCTGAGCGGGCGGCCCGACGTGCATCACGGGCACCGCCACGGGGTGAAGATTTAGTCGTTGGTTCAATCATTGTTTCGCTCATGGTGTTGCCTTATGAAAAAAAGGATGAATCGGACTGCTTAGGCCCGAAGCCGCAGGTTGGTGGGGTCGTACAGGGGTTCTTGTTGCACTGTGGCGCTGCGCATGTGTCCAAGGATTTCGACGTGCACTTTGGTGCCAGGAGTCGCTAGATCAGCGCGAACGTAGGCCAGTGCCACGTTCTTTTGTAGGGTGTGGCTCCATACGCCCGAGGTCGTTAAGCCCACGTTGGTTCCATTTTGAAATACTTGGGCGCAATACGGCGCTTCGGCGTCCCCGTTTTCATCAAAAATCAACGGTACAAAGCGTTGCGCCGCGCCGCGCTGGTGTTCCGCAAGCAAGGCGGCTTTACCAACGAAGTCAACGGTTTTCTTGACATCGACAAAACGGTCAAGCGACGCTTCCAAAGGCGTGTAGCCACTTTCCAAATCGCTTTTCCAGCCGCGGTAGCATTTGTCAACGCGCAGGCTGTCCATTGCATAGAGACCGAAGTCGCGAATATCAAACGCTTTGCCGGCTTTCCAAATGGCTGCGTACAGGGCGGAGATTTGGTCCACGGGCGCATGCAGTTCCCAGCCCAGCTCACCCACATAGTTCACCCGCATAGCGAGCATTTTTCCGGTGACGGTGGTGATTTCTCGGGCTGTGAGCCAAGGGAAACCTGCGTTTGATAAATCATCCTTTGTCACTTGGCTGAGCACGTCGCGGGCGTGGGGGCCGGCAACGATCAGGGTGCCGAGTTGGGCCGAGATGTCGGTGACTTGAACCGGGCTGTTGTCCGGTAAAAATTGGCGCAGCACGTCCATGTCATGGGTCGCGGCGATGGCGGCACTGATGATGTAGAAATGGTCTTCGGCCAACCTTGTAATCGTGAATTCGCTGAGCAGCTTGCCGGTGGGCGTGAGCGCGTAGGCCAAAGAAACGCGGCCTAAGCTAGGCAGCTTGGAGCACGACACGCGGTCTAAGTGCGCTGCAGCGCCTGGGCCTTTGAGTTCGTATTTGGTAAAACCGGGCAGATCTAAAACGGCAACGCGTTCGCGCACAGCTTTGACTTCTTCAGCCACCGCGGGGTGCCAAATGTTTTCCCTACGGAACGAGTGCGTGTCTGCGGGGAGCTTGCCGCCTAAGTCGAAGTACACCGCGCGTTCCCAACCGCCACGAGCGCCAAAGCGTGCGCCTTTGGCTTTGAGTTGCTCGTACAAAGGCGAGGTGCGCAATGGTCGACCAGCAGGGCGCTCTTCGTAGGGGAACGAAGACGCGTATTCGTTTTGGTACACCTCAATGGCTTTGGCCACGGTGTAGGCGGTCGTGGCGTAGTCGCCAAAACGGCGGCGGTCGAGTGACCACAGGTCCCACTCGGTTTGCCCGTGCACCACCCACTCGGCCAGCGCTTTCCCAGCGCCACCACCTTGGGTGATACCAAAGCTAAAGGTGTTGCAGTGAAAGAAGTTGCGCAAGCCTGGCTCGGGCCCGATGTAGGGGTTGCCATCGGGCGAATAGGGAATCGGGCCGTTGACGCCGCGTTTGATGCCTGCGCGAGCAAGCGCAGGTACACGGGCCATCGCGTCTTCAATGTAACTTTCTAAGCGCTCAAAGTCGTCGTTCCACAACTGGTTGGCAAAGTCATCGGGCATACCGTCCAGCCACATCGGTGTGGCCTTCCATTCGTAAGGGCCCAAAATAAAACCTTCGCGTTCTTGGCGCAGGTAATACGAGGTATCAGGGTCGCGCAGCAAAGGCAAACGCGCTGCGCTTTCTTTGAGCTCGGGCACATCTTCGGTGACCAAATATTGGTGCGACATGATGGCAATCGGCAAATGTCGCCCGACCATGGCCATCACTTCGCCAGCGCGGAAACCTGCCGCATTGACAACGATCTCTGCAGTAATTTGGCCTTTGTCGGTGGTTACTATCCACTCGCCGTTGGGCTTTTGTTCCAAGCCGGTTACGCGGGTGTGGCGGCGAATGGTGGCGCCCAGTAAGCGGGCTTCTCGGGCTAAGGCTTGGGTGAGCTGGGAAGGGTCAATGTCGCCATCGAGTGGGTCCCACAACGCGCCTTGGATGTCGTGGGTTTCAATCAGGGGATAGCGATCTTTGAGTTCGCTGGGCGAAAAAATTTCGTATTCCAGTCCGTTAGCCCGGCCCATGCTTTGAACATGGTGAAATTCATCCATGCGGTTGCGTCCGTGGGCCAAACGTACCGAACCTGTCAGGTGGTAATTGATGGGGTTCTCAGAAGACGCCGCTAATTTACGGTACAAGGCAGCAGAGTATTTTTGAAGCTTTAAGATGCTCCAGCTGGTCGAAAAGGTAGGCAAATTACCAGCGGCGTGCCAAGTGGAGCCCGAAGTTAATTCATCACGCTCAAGGAGCAATGCGTCTTTGATTCCTAATGCCGCTAAGTGATATAAGCAGCTGCAACCCACCACGCCGCCGCCTATGACGACAACTTTCACATGCTCTGTCATGTCTGTCTCCGTTGACTTGAGGAAGAGGCAAACGGGCTAACGCGCCGCTTGCCGCTTATTTTTTTTGGATTGTAAGCACAAATCTAAAAACCCTTGATAAATTTTTACATTAGAATAATTTTCGGCTTATTTTTTACTTTTCGGAGGTCGTATGGATCTACCTAATCGGGCGAGTGTGGTGATTGTGGGTGGTGGAATCGTGGGCTGTAGCCTGGCGTATCACCTTACTTTGCGTGGGTGTACCGATGTTGTCTTGCTCGAGCGCAAGCAACTGACCTGTGGCACCACGTGGCACGCTGCGGGATTGGTAGGCCAACTGCGGGCGACCTACAACATGACCCGATTGGCGCAGTACACCACTAATTTATATAAATCGCTTGAGGAAGAAACTGGCCAAGCCACCGGCTTTCGCCAAACCGGCTCCATCGCGATTGCCACCCACCAAGCCCGATTTGAAGAGCTCAAGCGTGGCGCCTCGATGGCCAAGTGCTTTGGCTTAGAAGTCCAAACCCTAACCCCCAGCGAAATTGCCAGCCTCTGGCCTGGCGTTCGCATTGATGATTTGGTCGGCGGCGTTTATTTGCCCAAAGACGGTAGGACCAATCCGATTGACACCACGCAAGCTTTAGCCAAAGGCGCTAAGAGCCGGGGCGCACGTATTTTTGAAAACACCGCCGTTGAAGAAATCCTAATTGAAAACGGCAAAGCCGTCGGCGTTCGTACCGCGCAAGGTGAAATTCGCGCCGATATGGTCGTTAACTGCGCAGGCATGTGGGCCCATGAACTCGGCGCTAAATCGGGTACCACCATTCCATTGCACGCGGCCGAGCACTTTTACATCGTCACCGAACCGATGGAAGGGTTGTCCTCGGAAATGCCGGTCTTGCGTGACCCCGATGGTTGCGCCTACTTTAAAGAAGATGCGGGCAAGTTGTTGGTTGGCTGGTTCGAGCCTGTCGCTAAGCCCTGGGGCATGCGCGGCATTCCTGAGACCTTCTGCTTTGATCAGTTGCCCGATGACTTAGAGCATATCGAGCCTTTGCTAACCGCCGCGATGCACCGCACGCCCGCGTTGGAAAAAACCGGTATCAACCTGTTCTTTAACGGCCCCGAAAGCTTTACTCCCGACGACCGCTATTTGTTAGGTGAGACGCCAGAAGTGCGCAACCTGTTTGTCGCCGCTGGTTTTAACTCGATTGGTATTCAATCGGCCGGAGGTGCTGGAAAAGTGCTCGCTGATTGGATGCTCGACGGCCACCCGCCCATGGACTTATGGGACGTGGATGTTCGCCGCTGCATGCCATTTCAGCGTAACCGCAGTTACCTGAAAGACCGCACGGTTGAAACCTTGGGTCTGTTGTATGCGATGCACTGGCCATTTCGCCAAGCTGAAACAGCGCGTGGCGTTCGCCGCTCGATCTTGCATGACCGCTTGTTAGCTAAGGGGGCCTGTTTTGGCGAGGTCGCCGGTTGGGAGCGGCCCAATTGGTACGCCCCTGCGGGGGTCAAAGCCGAATACGAATACAGCTACGGCCGTCAAAATTGGTTTGACTACTCCGCCCAAGAACATGTCGCCGTCCGCAACGCCGTGGGCTTATTTGACCAATCGTCGTTTGCTAAATTCTTGGTGCAAGGGCCCGATGCGGAAAAAGTGTTGAACCACTTGTGTGCCAACAACGTCTCTGTCCCCGTAGGCAAAGTGGTTTACACCCAATGGCTCAATGCGCGGGGTGGTATTGAGGCTGATTTAACAATTACCCGAGAAGCGTTGGACCGTTACTTGGTCGTCTCAGCAGCCGCAACCCAGACCCGCGACTTTGCGTGGTTGAACCGCAATATTGACCCCGATGCCCGCGCTACGGCGGTTGATGTGTCATCAAGCATGGCGGTATTGGGGGTGATGGGTCCGCGTTCACGCGAGTTGATCAGCCTGTTGACAAACGCGGATATGTCCAACGCAGCTTTCCCTTTTGGCACCTCGCAAGTCATTGACCTCGCCTACGCGCGGGTGCGGGCAAGCCGCATTACCTATGTCGGTGAATTGGGTTGGGAGATTTACATTCCGGTCGAGTTCGCGCCCTCCGTTTTTGATGCGCTCATGAAAGAAGGCGAGCCTTTGGGATTGCGCTTGGCGGGTTACCACGCGTTGAACTCTTTGCGTATGGAAAAAGGCTACCGCCATTGGGGCCACGACATCAGCGACGAAGACACTCCGCTGCAATCCGGCCTGGGCTTTGCTGTGGCTTGGAATAAGCCCAGCGGCT
>Ga0247843_1004053_pt1 | contig 22518 bp, 20 predicted proteins | sample LaCruzMarch2017__FD_192420 | JGI IMG/M metagenome (GOLD analysis project Ga0247843, IMG submission 192420) | Freshwater microbial communities from meromictic Lake La Cruz, Castile-La Mancha, Spain - LaCruzMarch2017_8m | ecosystem: Environmental > Aquatic > Freshwater > Lake | place: Spain...
AAAGGAGGTATGGAACGCTCCTGCATTCCCGTCGCTGATCGCCCACGGCCGCTCCAACGACAGGGCAGCGCCAACCGAACTTACCAGATGAAGGATGGTTTGTTGACTCCCCGGCTTCAAACCGGTTCTCCCGTTGTTGATCGAGTAGAGCATCGGAGACCGAGGGCAGAAATAGAAGGGAACGAACTCACCCACAAAGCGATCGCCGCAGCACGGAACGCTGATCTCGCTCATCCGCCGCTCTTTGATGTGGCGATGTCCGATCACCGCCGGGTTCCGTCGAGCAATGGCCACGTCGGAGTGCAGGCCTCCTTCAGCCAGGATTCCGGGCAGATTCACCACATCCGTGATGTGGTAGATCAAGACACTCTCCGGTCGGTGGTTCATGGGGATCAATGCTGAAGAGGATGATCAGTCTGGAACCCTGAGTCGAACCGGTTGATGGCACCGACGGTTTCCTCAGGCTCTGTCCTCCATTCACCTCGCCCGCACGCGCCAGAACTTGGTCTGAACGTTGGGATCGCTTTGGAGGCTGAGCTTGACCGGGTTGCCCGAGCCTTGGCCGGTGAGGCGTTGCGCCTCGGTCCAGGCATTTAGGTCCGAGGTCGTCTCGAGGGTCAGGTTCACCCCGGCGGGAGCCGAGATTTCCAACCCGAAGGATCCGTCGGACTTGGGCGGCTCGATGACCACTTGAGGCGGGGTTTCGACCGCCAGCACGGTGAAGGTTTGATCGGCCGACGCTACGAGCCACAATGGGCTGCCTGGATTGATGGCGCGCACGGTGACCCGGCCCGATCCGAGCAGGGTCAATTGCTGATCATTCACCGCCGCCTGACCGCTGAGCACCGAAAAGCTCACCGGGAGACCCGAGCTGGCCTGAGCCACCAGATTCACCGGCCCTGCATCCAGCAAACGATCTCCGATGGGTTCGAAGGTCACCACTTGGACGCCGCGACCGACGGTGAAGCGATTGGTGATCGCCATCGCCGCCAACCAGTTGGCATCGCCGGCTTGCTCCGCTGCAATCACCACCGAGCCGACTCCCGTCAGGCTCATTTGGCCGGCCACGATCACCGCCGGACCCGACACCACCCGATAGCTTGCCGGCAAGCCGCTGCTGGCCTTCGCATCCAAGCCAATGAGGTTGGTGCGGTAGGTCAGGCCCGATTCTGACGACCACGCAAGCGATTGCACCGCCTTGGCCACGGTCACGGTCTGCGTCACGGATGCGGCCTGGTAGAGATCATTGCCCGCCTGCGATGCCCGGATCACCACGTCTCCGGCACCGGTCAAAGACAGCCGGTCGCCGGCCAAGGCCCCCGGACCACTCACCACGGAGTAGGCGACTGGCAAGCCGGCACTGCTGGTGGCTGAGATCGGCACTGGGCCATCTCCGAAGGTCTTCGATCCAATCGGGCCGAAAGCCACCGTTTGGGCCGCCTTGCTGACGACGAACGAGACTTGGCGAGCCGGTGCGGCCTCATGATTGGTGTCCCCAACCTGACTGGCCCGGACCACGACGTTGCCCACGCCGCTCATGGTCAGTCGGTCTTTGCCGACCACGGCAGGACCGGAAATCACCTCATAGGTCACACTCAATCCGGAGCTGGCTTTTCCATTCAAGGGGATCGCCTCCGAACTGAAGGACCTATCCGCAATGCCATCCCAGACAATCGTCTGCGGTGCTTTGGCCACCGGAACGGCCAGGTCGGCTGTCGCTGGATCGAAGTCGGCATTGCCACCCTGACGCGCACGGACCACCACCTGCCCTGCTCCGTTGACCTGCAACTGGTCCCCAGACACCAAACCCGGGCCGGACAATGGAAGGTATTCGATCGGAAGACCGCTGCTTGCGATCGCCCTCAATCGCAGCGGCACGCCGCCAAAAACGGCTGCACCCAACGGCTGCCAGACCACCGTTTGAGCCGCGCGGGCAACGGTTCTCTCAAAATCCGCCTGCGCGGGGGCCCAATTGTCATTTCCGGCCTGCGTCGCACGAATCCGAACGACACCGCCACCCGTGGGAATCAGTCGTCCGGATTCCAACCGCCCGGGACCGCTGATCACCGCCAAGGTGACCGGCAAACCGCTGTCGGATTTGCCCTCGATCGGAACACCTGGCCCCAGATGGACCAATCCGAGACCACCCTGCACATCCAAGGTTTGGGCTTTGAGCATGGCCACCCGAACGGGAACGCCGATGACGCTCTCGGTGAAATCAGGGCTGAAAGCGATGGGCCAAACGGTGGCTGTCGCGGGGAGAAGGAACGGATCAAGGTAGAACTTCGAGGGTGCTTCGAAGGTCGGTGGCAGCGCGTTCAGCGAGTAATACACCAACCAATCCGGCCGACCGCACCGGAAGCTGATCCGCGGATTCAGCGGTGCATTCACGGTATCCGTGGCTTCGGTGCCATTCACGGCCATCACCAATTCGAAGACCTCGATGCGGACGGAGTTGGTGACGCTGACGGTCCCATCTGAAACCGCCACGGCGATCAGATTCGTGGATGGCGCTTGGTTTCGAGCTGGCGACCAGGCGAGTTGCCCATCCTCCGATAGCGCCAGATTGGCCGGACCGCCAACGATCCGATAGGTCAACTGATTGGCAGGCAGATCGGCATCGGTCACCTGCATCTTCAGGTTCACAGATTGTCCAAAAACAATCCGTTGATCGGCCCATGCCGCTACCTGAGGCGGCTGATTGACTTCGGTCACTGTCACCGTGAAGGAACGCTCGGCGGTGGCACCACCCGAATCGGTCACACTCACGGTCACCGCATAGGTTCCAGGGCCTTGGCTTTCGGAGGGTGTCCAGCGGAGTTCACCGGTACCGGAGTCCAAGGTCATTCCCGGAGGGTTCCCCTTCAACGCATACGTCAGTGATTGTGCCGGCAAATCAGAATCCGTTGCCCGGACCGTCATCGACCAAGGCCCCCCTTCCGGCGCCGTCACATCTGCCAAAGCCGACAGCACCGGAGGACTGTTCACCTCATTCACCGTCAACTGCACAGTGATCTGCGAAGCCAACGGCGGTTGGCCGTCATCGGTCACCTCAACCACCAACGCCACCATGCTCCCGCCATCCGTTTCCGACGGTGTCCAGCTCAAGACGCCGGACTTGGGATCCACCGAGGCACCCGAGGGGCCACTGACCATACGGAACGTGAGACCACTGGCCGGCAAGTCCGGATCGGAGGCTGTCAACGTTTGAGACCACGACGTTCCTTCACCAACCGAAATAGCGGCTGCCGCGTTGATCACCGGTGGCTGGTTCACCTCGGAGACCGCCACGTCGAATTGCCCCGTCGTGCTCAAGGAACCATCCGAGACCTGAACTGTCACAGGATAGCTGCTGCCCCCCTGAGCTTCGGTAGGCGTCCATGATAAAATTCCGTCAGGGCTTACCCCCAAGCCAGGAGGCCCAGATACCAACCGCACGGTGAGCTTCTGTGCCGGAAGGTCTACATCCGCGATTTTCAACTGAACGGACAATGTACCCTGCTCCGCCACCGACAAGGATTGGAGATCAACGAATGTCGGTGGTTTATTGATAGAGAGTAGAGCTGCGATACTCGTTTCGGAGCCCGCTGAGTTGCTGACCTCAACCGTGTAATAGCCAGCGTCGGCATTCAGCGCCTGATTGATGTTGAGCGTCGAGTTCGTTGCACCGGCAATGAGGATTCCATTCTTCCGCCACTGATAGACGAGTGGGGGACGCCCGGCAGCTGATGCTAAGAAGACAACAGTCTCGCTCGCATTGACGGTTTGGCCGTAAGGCTGTTCTAGGAGTTTGGGACTACTACGGAGAACATCGACCTTTGCTTTTGTAGGCCCGATTGAAGCGGTAGCAACCCCAATCGGAACCCGCTGACCACGAAGCTCTCCCCAAATGGTGTAACTATAAACGCCACCAAAAGAGTATTCACCAGAGTCAGCGATTACAGATTTTGAAATAATTAAATCTAAATCACCCGACATTACAACCCCATCCTTTTTCCACCAATAACTAACCGGCGAAGTGCCACCACCATCGCAAACGGATACACTTAAGTGAATTCGATCACCTTCATATAATTTTTGATCTTGCAAACCCGAAACGAGATTTACCTGTCCGGATACTGCAGAACCCACCCAAGCTTCAGCGCTTCGGACAGTTCCCAAGTTGTTACTTATTACAACACTGAATGGCCCAGACGCATTTCCATCCAAAACAACTGAACCGAGGTAGGAAGAATTCGTAGCGTTGATAATCGGATTAACACCATTGTACCACTGATATTTTAGCGGCAAGCGCCCAACGGCAGAAACACTAAACGACACAATGGATGCCCCTGGCCCACCAAGCGGCCGACAATAATATTTAGGCTGACTGGTAATTACTGGCACCCCATCATCGATCGATTGCGCTAAGGAATTACCGCTTATGCAGCAACCAATCAGGACCAACCGGCAATAAATCACAAATAAATCAAAACCTAAAATCAATTTCATAAACAATTTATTCAGTTAGGGATCCAGAGATGAAAACACCCGCCGGGACCTCACGGGGTGGGATGGATGACGATGCCGACCCGCTGGATGTGCTCCAAGAGCGGCGGGTATCGGATGTGGGCCAGCGGCTGCACTTCGAACCGATACGGCAGAGGCAATTCGTCCAGTTCGGAGGCGATGGCCTCGGCGCGCAGGGGGTCGACGTCGCCGGTCACGACCAGGTCCACATCGGAACGAGGGCTGTGGGTGCCCTTGGCCCGCGAACCAAAAACCGTGGCCGAGGTCACCTCGGAATGACGCCGGAAGATGGACCGCACCAGGTCCAACTCGGCCTCGGTGAGGGGTGGCGGATTCATGACAGGCTTTCCGGATGGAGACGGTCGTGAAGCTGCGCGAGGGCGGCCAGGTAGCGGGCATGAATCGCCTCGACCGCCTGCTCGAAACTCGCCTGATCGTAGGTGTGGGAGAGCAAGTTGCGATGGTCCAGCATGTCGATCCAGACCTGGCCATCCGGCAGGATCTTGGCGGCGAACGCCTCCTTGAGCACCTGCCGCGGAGTGACCGTGGCCAAGACCAGGCCGCCAGCCTCGAGGTAGTCCTTCACGCATTTCCAACCGAGTTCGAAGCAATACTCGAACCGTTGGATCACCCCCTCCTTCTCCAACGGGTTCAGCGCGGAGGGCCCGTTTTCCATCGCATCGCGCAGGAGCACGAAGGCGCGGTCGAAATTCCGGAAGCGCTGCTTCCAGCGGATGTCGGGATTGGGGTTCATGAGGCGAGGACCAAAAGGTTGAGACGACGGATGGCTCCAGAACGATGTCGAGAAACTTGGGCATCACCAAGGCCCTGCGCCGAGGCTTAGCCGAATGCCAACCACGATATCCTGTCGCTCGACAGGGACCCCTGCGTTGACGACAAGGCTTGGCATTAATTGCAGTGGAGCACACACCCGCCTTGGGTCGCAATGCGCGATGATCAGGATCGCGCCCCACCTTTTGAACGGTCTGAACTGAATCACAGGGGCGGTCGTCCATGACCGTGATTCGCCGCCAGCAACCGGTACCCCAGGACGGAACGACTCGGTTTAGGCGCGAACCTACTCCGCCCTGCGCGGTTTCGCCGTTGCGGGGCGCTTTGTTGTGGTCAAAGTGAGGGCATGGACCGTCGTTTGCTTTGGTTTTTGGCTCTGCTCCTGCCGGTCTTCGGTTGGTCGTGGTTGAAGCCGCACGATCGATTCACTTGGTGGTTGGAAGTGGCTCCAGCCCTGATCGGGGTGCCATTGATCTGGGCGGTGCGAAAGCGATTCCCGCTGTCGACACTGCTGCTGGTGCTGATCTACCTGCATTGCGCGGTGCTGCTGGTGGGAGGCCACTACACCTACGCGCTGGTGCCGGCCGGCGAATGGGCGAAGGCGTGGTTCGGTTGGCAGCGGAACAACTACGACAAGCTCGGTCATTTCGCCCAAGGCTTCGTGCCGGCGATCCTGACCCGCGAGATCCTGCTCCGGGCGTCTCCGCTGCGGGGCAGCCGATGGCTGGGCTTCCTGGTCGGCTGCGTCTGCCTCGCGTTCTCCGCCTTCTACGAGCTGATCGAATGGGCGACGGCTGTGCTGACAGGCTCGGCCGCCGACGCGTTCCTGGGCACCCAGGGGGACCCATGGGACACGCAGACCGACATGCTGATGGCGCTTTTTGGTGCCGTCGCCGCGCTCACGCTGCTCCGGCGGTGGCACGACCGCAGCCTGGCGGCCGTGACCTCCCACGCGCCCACGGATCCGCCCTGAGGCTGGAATCGACTCCGGGGAACGAGGACCGGTTTACATCACGCCTGGCGACCGTCGAGGATACCTCGGATGGCATAGCCGGTTGCATTTCCCGGTCGACTCCGAAAACATCATTGGGGTTCCGAAGAAAAAACCACCCACCCATGAACCCCATGACGCCATCCGTGGACCAGGGATGGAAAGGCGCGATCCATGAGCCTAGGCTCCCGCCGGACGGGCAGGTACACCGCCAGTCGCCCTCGATCCGCGCCAAGGCGGTCGCCGTTGTCCTTCTGGTTCTCGGCATGCTGACGGGCCCCGTTGGCGGCGACCTTCGCGGCGATGAGGCGGCGCTCGACCTGGAGGGTCGCATCCGGACGGCCGACGGCCGAGCGGTCACGAATGCGAACGTGTTCATCCTCACGGCCGGGCCGCGCGTGGGGACGGGCACCCTGTGTCCATCCTGTTACCCGGACTGCCGAAAACGCGCCCGATCGGGCCAGGACGGGCAATTTACGATCCCATCGGTGAATGGTTCCCTCCTCTTCCGCCTCTTGGTGGTCGCGCCCGGCTTCCAACCCTCCGTCCACCCTCGCACCGACCCTCGGACCGGTCCGCTCGATGTCGTGCTAAGCCCGCGAACCACGAACCACCCACCGGACCGGACAATCCTTGGTCGCGTGGTCGACGCCCAAGGTCGCCCCATGGCCGAGGCGGTCGTTTCGATCGATGTCACCGAGATGGGGAGCAGCCAATCCAGCGCGCCTCCCGAAGGAACCGACCCGTTGGCGATCACCGACGAGGCGGGCGACTTCGCGTTGGGTTCGGCCGGTTCGTTCGACGCCATGGGATTGACCATCGAGGCAAGGACGAAGGCTCCGGGACGCTTTGCTGGAGTTCGGCCGGGGCGGCAGAGGCGGACCTTCGTGTTGACCGAGGGCGCCTCGATCGTGGGAAGGGTGGTGTCGGCGGGGCAACCGGTGCCCGAGGTCGTGATCGGCGCCTGCGGAACAGATCGAACGATGGGAAATTTCGTGGGCAGCTTCACCGTGGCGACGGGCGCTGACGGTCAGTTCGCCCTGACGGAACTGCCTCCGAACCACGAGTATTTCGTCTACGGATGCATGGAATCGCTCAGCGGGCGGGGTATATTGCCCTTGAAGAAGCTCCGGTCGGGTGCGGACGGCGCGACGTTGGACCTCGGCGACCTCGCGATCCGGCCCGGACACCGGCTTGCCGGCCGATTGAAGTTGTCCAATCGCGACTCGCTGCCTGAGGGAACGCGTCTTTCGATCGGCCGCGACCAGGCCTGGGACTGGATGACACTCACCCTCGCAGCGGACGGGCGATTCGACCTTGCGGATCTGCCTCCGGGCGAGGCGTTGAGTCTGTCGACCCGTGTGCCGGGTTACCGGACATCCGAGGTCAACGGGATTCAAAACGCGCGGAATGACCGCCTGGAGGGTCGCCTCGATGCCGACAAGACCAACCTGCTGTTCGTCCTCGAGCCAGGCGAGGCGAAGTTCGAGGCTCTCGATGGCGAAGATTTGGAGCAGCCGGCCAGATCGCCGCTGGCTGGAGCCGAATGGAAGCGCGAGCGACCGGCCGGCTGGGTGATCTCTGGAAAGGCCGTGGATGCCGAGACCGGAGAACCCTTGCCTCGTTTCCGGGTTTCAGCGGGCAGCACGCTGTCGGCAACCGGCCCGGCGTTTTTCGTGTCGTGGCTGAAGCGCCGGGGGGCCGACGGCATGGAGGGTCGGTATGTCGTGGAACTCCCAAGGTCGACCGAATTCGCGGTCCTGGAGGCCGAGGCCGAGGGGTATCTGCCGGTGCGCTCGGAGGCGCTGAAGCCCGGTCAGACGAATCACGGGTTCCGGATGACCCGGGGAACCGGTCCGTCAGGGGTGGTCTTGGGCGTGGATGGCCGGCCGGCTGCCGGCGTGGCCGTGGTTCATCTCGGCTCGGGTCAGCAAGCAGGACTGCCGCATCACGGTGCCATGTGGGTTTACAACGCGACGAAGGATCAGTCGGTCACGGATGGGCTGGGGCATTTCAAGTTCAGTCCCAAGTACGGGCCCAGCGAAGTCTGGGTGGCGACGGAGGAGGGCTTTGCCTGGAAGGCTGCGAAGGATCTGACCGGGACGAATGGGATCCAGCTCGAGCGGTGGGCCAGTGTGCACGGCAGGATCGTCCGCGATCGTCAGGGAATCCCCGACGAACGAATCGAAATTCGTTTTGAAGGGCGAGACGGTGGAGACCGGCCCTATGTCAACCTCGAAGGCACCCAGGCCGACGAGTCGGGGCGATTCCACCTGAAGCGGGTGCCGCCCGGGAGAATCACGATTGCGACGCGCAAAGCACTTGAAGGTAGCCAGTTCGAGGGGTGGACCTTGCTACCCCAGCTCACGGTGCATTTGAAACCCGGAGAAGACCGTCATCTGGAGGACCTGGAGAAGTCCGAGCAGGGCCGTTTCCCGGACGGCACCGACCGGGGCGTGGCGACAACCTCTTCGCAGGCTGGGTTCCTTCCATGGCTCATACCCAGTGTGCTGGCCGCAGGAGCCCTCGTGGCCCTGATGGCGTTCAAATCGGGGCGCGCCCGGTAGGAGGGGACTGCGAAGGGACCCAACCTGGAGACTCATGGCCGTTGGGTCAGCCGGATGAATCGGGACTTTTCGGCGATCGTCCCGAGCGCGACGTCGAGAGTTCGGGCACCTTTAGGGAGGATGGCGTGCGGAACCCAGCGCACCAGATCCTCCGAGACCTCGACGCCAAACTCGGCCCGCGCCTCGGTGTCCAAATCGATCCGGAGAACGCCCGGCCTGAGGGATTCGTCCATCGAGACCCGCAAGGAGGGCCCGGCGGCTGGGGCCGCTTGGACGCGGTCGATGGCCGCGCGGAACCGCTCGATCGGCGACTGGGTGGATCCGTAGTTCTGCAGCTTATCGAGCAGTTCCCAGGGACGGGCGTTGGGGGAATTGGTGACTCCGTTGATGATGGCGAAGATCGGCTGCCCGCCGTCGGCAAAACGTCGGGCCAGCACCCGCTGGGTGTCCTGGAGCACCGGGTCGAACCCGTACCGCTGGATGAACGTGGTGGTGGCGGTGCGATCCCGTGACTGGGTGTCCGCCTGGAGGTTGAGGGCGATGTGGACCACGGGAATCCCTGCAGGATTGCCGCCACGGTTCCGGTAATGCTCCACGATGCCGGCATCCACCTGAGGTGCCGCGGCCACGCAGAACGGGCACCAGTGGGCGAACCACTCGAGGAAGACGATGCTCCCCGTGAAGTCCGAGAGCCGGACCGGCTTCCCGGTGGTGCGATCGGTGAGGGTGAACTCGTCGACGAGGTCCCCGATGGCGTAACGGGACTGGCCCAACGCGGGGGACAAGGAGGCCAGGAGCCACAGCACGGTGGCCATGGCCCGTCCACGACGGATGGTGCGGGGGATGTTCATGGAGTCTCGGGGATTGGGGGGCGGGATTTTGGGGAACAGGGGCCGGGCACCAAACGCTAGAACTCCCAGCGGTAGGATGCCTGGAGGGAAAGAAAGACGCGGTCGCGGTACAGGTTGGCGAAGAAGGCGGTGTTGAAGGCCACCGGCTCATAGTGGGACCAATAGGGCCCGGCGCTCAGGTACACGGTGTGACCCGGGCGGGACCAGCGGAACCCGAGGTTGAGCTCGGCCGAATCGAGCGGCGGAGCCGAGGTCGAAAACGAGATGCTGTTCTCCACTTCGCCATTGTCCCGGTAGGCCCGAGCCCGGGTCACTGCATGCCACCCCTCCCGGAACTCCCACTCGATGCCCACCCCCGTCCACCAGCCTTCAAAGCGCCGTTGCGCATCCCCGTTGAGTTCCTCCCAGGTGTATCCGCCATCCAGGCGAAGCACCCAGTCGGGACCGAGGGCGAAATTAGCATCTCCGGTGGATGACCATCGAGGCCGGCGCTCCACCTGGTCGGCAACCCTCAGGGCGGTGCGGGTCTTCAGCCAGGGTGTGACCGCCACCTCGAGGCCAAGGCGGTGGCTTCGGGTGTCGAGGTGGCTCCGCAGCGGGCGGACGTCGATGAGAGACCCGTTCTCGTCGAGGATTTCGGCATAACCCGGGGCGATGCGATCCATCGCCAGTGCAGTCTCCACCTGGATCCACAGTCGGGTCGGGATGGTTTCGTGACGGACGCCCACGCCACCGGCCAGCCCTGCCGGATCCGGGGTTTTCAGACCCGGCAAACCCTCGAAGAATTGGGTGTACCATCGGGAAACCCAGGCGCTGCGGTAGGATTGGAAACCTTCATACGCGGAGGCATCGGCAAGAAGCGTCCACCGTTGGTCGACCGGCCTTGCCAGGTGCAGTCCCACGCCCACGCGGGACTCCTCAAGACGCTCCGATCGCCCGAAAAGATCGAAGTCTACCGGCACGTAATCGACCCCGAACCAACCGCCGCCGACTTCGGCACGCACCCACGTTTCACCCAACTGGACTCCGGTTGCGGTGGATCCCTGGAAGAGCTGGACGTCCCCGGCGGAGAGGAAATCGACGTCGAGTTCAACGGCCGGGATCTCGCGGGAGGCAGCCATCAGAACCGGCATGACCAGCCCCCCGAGAGCCAGGCATGCAACCCTGCTTCGGGCGCCGTGGTTGGGCTGACTGGGCTTCATCGGCAGGTAGAGCAACCCGCTGCCTGGGCCCCGTTTTGTCCGGCCCGGCCGGATTCGATCTGGAGGGTCAGGCGTGAGGTGGCCACCCAGGCGCCGGAACCACCGAAGCCCATGTTGCCACGGCTCAACCGCGAGACCGCCCCGGGTTTGAACTGAACACATCCGCCAACCCCCAAGCCCGCTCCTAGGAGCAGCAGGCCCAACAGGAGGCGTGCTCCCCGAGGTCGACGGCGTTGTATAGCATCCATAACCATGAGAGGTTGGCCCTCAACAAATATTCCCAGGAATATTCGGGATTGTAGCGCCTCACGTCATGGTGAACCTGCCGGACATGGAACAACTGGTGGACCTCCATCAGGCCACCCTTTACCGGTTCGCCCTCGGGCTGACCGGATCGGTGCACCATGCGTCGGATCTGACCCAGCAAACGTTCCTGCTTTGGGCAACCAAGGGGCACCAACTGCGGGACCGGACCAAGGTGCGCTCCTGGCTGTTCACCACGCTGCACCGGGAGTTCTTGCGCATGCGACGTCACGAGGCGCGCCATCCACATACCGATCTTGATACCGCCGAAATGGAACTCCCCCCAGAGGAGCCAGAGGTCTGGAGCCGGTTGGATGGTCGAACCGTGGTCGAGGCCCTGCATTCCGTGGAGGAACCCTTTCGGGCGCCTCTGCTCCTGTTCTACCTCGAGGAGTTGTCCTACAGCGAAATCGCCGAGGCCCTCGAGGTTCCCATTGGCACCATCATGTCCCGAATCTCCCGAGGCAAGACGCTGCTGCGCCACCGTCTCCGGGACGCAATGTCCGAACGCGATTCCGATCCGAAGATCCTGGAGCTTCCCCTGAACCATGCACAACGCCGGCAGGACCCGATGGCATGAAATACCCCCCTCCTTTCCCCATGACGCGTCCCAGAGCCCGCCTCATCGTTTCGGCAGCCACCACCGCCGATCTGGCCAACCCAGCAGAGGAACTCTCCGCCGCCCTGAAGTTCTTGAGAAGCCACCCAGACGATTGGACCGCGTGGCTACAGGAACACCAGCGGGATCAGGTCATCGCCTGCACTTTCGGTACGATCGGTCCGCCGCCGGGATTGCGGGACCAAATCCTGGCTGCGCAAGGGACCCAGCATCAGGCCTATCCCAGGCGGCGGTTTGTCCTGGCCTGGGCCGCCAGTCTGGCACTAGTCGCCGGTTCGGGGATTGCGGCCCGTTGGATTCTTGGGAATTCCGATTCCCGGGTCGCCGACCCGGACCCCTCGCTCGCCTCGGCGGCTTCACACTTCCTCGATCGTGAATGGGATCATGTCTTCGACCATACGGCCGGGACCCTGGACGAACTCCGGCACTTTCTGGAGGGGGCTGGTGAGCCAGGATCCTTCGATCCCGGCGACGGCTTCGATCGGCTTTCGACCATCGGTTGCCGACGATTCTCCTGGAAGGGGCTGATGGCGGTGTTGGTTTGCTTCCGAACGTCCGGTGATGAAGCGATCGTCCACGTGATCTCGGTCCCGAGGGCTGCGGTAGGTCCGGAGGTCCGGAAAGACCTCAACCTGTTCCGCGAGGGACGCTGGCACGCGGCCTCATGGATCCGCGGAGAGCACGCCTACGTGGCGCTGTCCAGCCAACCGCTGGATCCCGGTCACTGGAGTCGGGCCCAAGCCTCCGAAGACGGAGTCCCGTCGCGACAGACCTCGCAGCGGGAAACCGCAAAGCCGGTCGGGGGTTTGGCAGGGCGGGAATCGAACAGGGCACCGACCGGACAATCCGTGTCGGCCTGAGCACTCCATCGGATCCTCCGGCGAGGCGGGCGGGCGGTTGCCCCTCGGCGGCGATCGAGAATCGGCCCGACACGGCCCGATGACTCGTTCCTCACTTCGCGGCGTCCAGGAAATCGACGGTGGCGCTGAGCTCGGGGGTGAGGAAGCGGTCGGGCTCGAGGATCTGCACCTTGACCTGCACGGTCCCCTTGGCGCGGTTGGCCTCGGGGGCGATCTCGGCCACCTGCCCCTGGTAACGCTTGTCGGGATAGGAGACCGGGGAAATGACGCAGCGTTGGCCGAGCGCAACGCGGGCCAGCTTGGATTCGTCGAAATCCACCTCGACCTGGAGGTCTTGGAGATTGGCCACGGCCACCAGTGAGGAACTGGGGCCGCGGGTGCCTCCGAAGGTCTGCGGTGTGACCAGTTCGCCGGGGTCGACGAGCTTCTCCAGCACCGCGCCGGTGACCGGCGAGCGGATGATGCACCACTCGAGCAAGGTCTCGATGCTCTTGCGGGCACCCAATATTTGGGTCCGCTGGGCTTCGGCGCTGCGCACGGCCAAGCGGGCGTCGTCGAGGGCTTTCTGAGTTTCGATGCGCTCCGACACCAACGGTTCGGACCGCCGGAGATCGACGTGCGCGCGCTCGATGGCCACCTCGGCCACCGCCAGCGCCCCGTCATTCTCCGCCAACCGGGCGCGGTATTCGGAATCATCCAAGCGAACCACCACCTGCCCATTGGTGACCGCATCGCCCTTCTTGACCCCGATCCATTGCACAACCCCCATGAAGCGTGGGCTGATCTCAATGCGCTCGCGGGCGATGATGTAGCCCGAGACTGTCAGCACCGAGCCCGCAACAGAACCCGAAGAGCGCTCCCCACGGGCGCCCTGCCCTGTCGAACTGTTCGTTCCCGTCGCCGAGCGGTCGGCACCGGCCTTCTCCAGCGGGGTTCCGGCTTCCGTGCGGGTGGCCTTCGGACCGGACTTCATGCCAGAACGCACATCGTCGCTGGCACGCGGCACCGCCCACCAGGCAATCACACCGGTGAGGAGCACCACTCCACCGATGATGAGCAGGGTCGGAAGCCCTGAGCGTCGCTTCTGGTGGGAGGCGATTCGCAGACGTTCGAGACGGTCATCTTTCATAGCGATTTGAGGGCGGAAATCACCGGCAGCCGCGCAGCGCGCAAGGCCGGAAGGAAACTCCCAATGAGTCCAATCACCAGCGAGAAGACCAGACCCAGGGCCATCAAGTCGGGCGTCACCCGGAACTGGTACACCGTTTCGGCGAAGGATTGAAAATCCATCGTCCCGAAGGTCACACCCCGAGCCACCACATAGGCGTAAATTCCCAGCGAAAGAGCACAACCCACCATCCCTCCCAGACCCGAGAGCAGCACGCCCTCGATGAGGAACGAGCCCACGATGGCCGCCCGCGAATAGCCCAGCACCCGCAGCGTGCCAATCTCCCGGGTCCGCGAAGCGACGTTGGCGTACATGGTGTTCATGGCAGCGAAGACCGCTCCCACCGACATCGCCGTGCCCAAAAGCCCAGCTAGAATGTTGAAGGGCACCGCAGTGGCCGTCTGTTTGGAATAATACTCAGTCTCCGGCTCAGCGCGCAGGCCCAACCGCTTGTCTTGGGCGATCCGGTTGGTGAGCGCGCGCATCGCCGCATCATCCCGCGGGCGCAGCAAGATGCTCGAGTACATCTCGGAGCGGTCGAAGATGGCCCGGGCTTCATCGGCATCCATCCAAGCCTCGGAGTCGAAGGCGCTGCCGCCGGCTTCGAAGAGCCCGACCACGCGGAGCCGGTCTGGGCCGGCCCGGATAATCCCGCCCACCTCGAAGCCTTCAAAGCGACCAGCCAGTTTCTTCGACACCGTCACTTCGCGCTGGCCCGGTTGAAACCAACGCCCTTCGACCAAGGTGACTTTGGGCCGCAGTTCCAATCCGCGCGGGGTGACACCGCGAATGAGCGTGTTGGCCGATCCCGGAGCCGCCCGACGCGGCGCGTTGATGATCATCACCAACTCCGCCGACACCACCGGCTGCCCCGCGGCATTGCGGTCAATTTCTTCGAAGAACTGCAACGTCCGGAACTGATCCCGGGTGACCAGGCTGCCGGATTCGGCCTGTGAACCCTTGCGCACCACCAAGATATTGCCCGGTTCGCCCGTGCGGGCACTGCTCGATTCGATGCCCTTGGCCAAGGCCTTGAGCAAGATGACCACCGACACCACCGCCGCCACACCAATCACCGTGAACAACGTGGTCCGCCAGCGGATGAGCACGTTGCGGTAGTTGTATTTGAGCGGGAGCGCCATGGAGTGCGTGCGTGTGCAGGGTTCGGGTCCGGCTCAGTCGAGGGTTTTGAGGCCGGAGACCACGCTCATTCGGGCCACCGAGACCGACGGGCCGATGGCCGCCACGATCCCCAAGAGCGCCGCGACGATCCCGCCGGTGGCCATGATGCGGGGAGTCACCTCGAAATAGACCAGGAACCCCTGGGTGAGTTTCTGCAGGTTGATGGTGGACCAGAACAACCACGCGCCACCGATGCCAACGAAGGCTCCCAACATGGAGAGTCCAAAGCTCTCGGCGAGAATGAACGCGAAGAGTTCTCGGCGTCGGAATCCCAGGGCCTTCAGCACCGCCAGTTCGCGGAACCGTTCGCGGATGGCCATGCTCATGGTGCTCACGCACACGAGGATGAGCGTGAAAACCACCACCGCACTAATGCTGCCGAAGAGCATCTTTACATTGCCGAACATGCTCACAAACCCCAACTGGAAGGCCCGCTCGGTTTCCGCTCGAACCTCGGCCGAAGTGTTCTCGAAGGCGGCGTTCACCCCTTCGATGACGCCGTCCACCGATTCGGCGGAATCGGCCATCATGTACCAAGTGCCCACCATGCCCCAGTCATCCATCAACTGGTCGAGCAGCGCGTGGTGGAAGAAGCAGTTCCGATCATCGATGGTGCCGGCATAGACCGTTTCAATGATAAGCTCCAAATCCACCGGATAAAACGTGCCGGTGAAGCGCAACTTGTCTCCCACCTTCAGTCCGTAGCGGCGCAAGGTGTCGGCGCCCACCATGCAACCATTGCGGTTCTTGACCCAGGCGTCGTACGAACCCTCGATGATCTTGCCCTCCAAGATCAGCTCGCGGAACCGGGCCGGATCGACCGCGAATTGCGCCCAACTCGTGGTGGTCTCATCGCGGAAAAGCCCACCAAAGTAGGTGAACGGCGAGACCTGTCGCACGCCTGGGATCTTCTCGATGGTGGAGCGCTGTCGCGCCGGCAACGGTTGGGCCAAGGAGACCTTGTTGCGCGCGATGATGCGGAAGGAGGCCGCCTCGCTTTCGGGCGGCACGGTGAGTTCGCGCTGCAAGGTCAGGAGCGTCACCAACAGCGCACAACTGACGGCCACGCTGAGGACCGTCAGCATCGCCCGACGCCCGTTGCGCAACGCGTTCTTGAGGACAAACCCAGGAATGGTAATGCCCGAGGCCCGATGCCGGCGCTCCGACGGGGACGGCGTGCCTTGGGAGTCGGCCGCACTCATGCCACAAACTCACCCTTTTCGAGGTGCAGGCTTCGGGTGCCATAGCTGGCCGCCTTGGGGTCGTGGGTGACCATGACCACGGTCTTGCCGGCATCCCGGGCCAACGACTGAAGGATTCCCAACACGTCGGACGCGGATTTGGAGTCGAGATTGCCCGTAGGTTCGTCGGCGATGATCAGGGTCGGATCTGTGGCGATGGCCCTGGCGATGGCCACCCGTTGCTGCTGCCCACCGGACATCTGATCCGGCCGGTGGTGTCCACGATCGGCCAAGCCCACCAACTCCAGCGACGTTTCGACTTGGCGACGTCGCTCGGCTTTGGACAGCGCCGTGAGCAAGAGCGGCAACTCGACATTCTCGAATGCGGTGAGCACCGGGATGAGGTTGAAGCTCTGGAAGACAAACCCGACGTTCTGGTTGCGCCAGTCGGCCAATTCCGACTCGTTCAACCCGGCCACATTGACGCCCTGAACTTCCACGGTTCCGCGGCTGGCGGTGTCGATGCCGGCCAAGATGTGCAACAGGGTCGATTTGCCCGAACCCGACGGACCCATGAGCACCACGAACTCTCCGGGAGCGATGTCCATCGACACGCCGTTGAGCGCGGTGACATCGATATCACCCTGCCGGTAGACCTTGAAGAGGTCGCGGATCTGGACAATGGGTGCGGCGTTCTCCGGCATGAGGTCAGGGGGGCTGAAGTTAGACTACCGGAGAGGGCTCTGACATCTTGAATTCAGGCGCTGAAGCTCTCGCCGCACGAACAACTGGTGGCCGCATTGGGGTTCTTCACCTTGAAGCCGCCCTCTTGAAGCGCATCGGCATAATCCAATTCGCTGCCGGTCACGTACAAGGCGCTCTTCGGATCCACCACCACACGAACACCGGCGCTCTCGACGAGGATGTCCCGATTCTGAGGCTTGTCCTGGAGGTCCATCTTGTACTGGAGACCCGAACACCCCCCGCCGACCACGGAAACGCGCAGGACGCCCTGAGGTCGCCCTTGCTTGGTCAGCAAACCCGAAACCTTGCGACCCGCGCTCTCGGTGAGCTTGATGAGCCGCTCGTCCCCCACCCGGAAGGACGGCTGTTGACTAACGGCGGCTCCAATTTTTCCAGCGATCATTTTTGTACGTTCAAGCTACGAACGGACCCCGTCCAAGTCAACGAACCCTCCGTGGTGAACGCGTGAGCTTCAGAACCCCTCTATGTCGTCAAAACGTGACTGGCCGAGTGCCCACGCTTCATTCACCTTGGGATAAGACTGCGCGTCTAAACCGCTATCCACCCCTCGATGACCTTCCGATCGCTCACTCCCTCGACATCCCATCGCGGATTCACCCTCATCGAATTGCTGGTGGTCATCGCCATCATCGCCATTTTGGCCGGCATGCTCTTGCCATCACTGGCCAAGGCGAAATCCAAGGCCACCGGGATCCAGTGCATGAACAACGGTCGGCAGCTCATGCTCGGCTGGCGGCTCTACGTGGATGATCATCAGGAGCGACTGCCTCAATCCTACGGACCCAACGAGTGGGTGCATGGATCCCTCGATTTCAACGGAGGCAACCGCAGCAACTGGGACGTGGATCAAGATCTCTCCAAGGGGCTGCTGTGGTCTTACGTGGGCAAATCGGCCCAGGTGTTCAAGTGCCCGGCCGACCTGAGCACCGTGACCGTCGCCGGTGCCCGCAAATCGCGGGTTCGCAGCATGTCCATGAACGGCTGGATCGACTCCACCGATGTCTCCTCCTTCGGCGGCTCATTCCGGATTTACAAGAAGTACTCCGATTTCAACGACCCGGGTCCGTCGATGACCTGGGTGTTCATGGACGAGCGCGAGGACAGCATGAACGACGGAGAAATGATCGTGGGCATGTTCGGTTATCCGAGCAATCCCGGCACCTGGAAGATCGTGGACTACCCGGCCAGCTACCACAATCAGGCGGGCGGGCTGTCGTTCGCCGACGGTCATTCCGAGATCAAGCGCTGGAGGGACAAACGCACATTTCCCGTCCTGAAGAAAGGCGTGGAGATCCCACTGAACGTGGCCTCGCCCAACAACCCGGACGTGCTGTGGCTCATGGAACGCACCACCCGTCCGCTCTGATCGAGGTTTTGATCGACGCTTTTTGAGCCGGGCCCACTGGGAGACTTTCCCCGGCCCGCTCCGCCTGCTCCGGCGCTACACCCTAGCCCTTGTAACCCAAGAGGTGACGCTGCTTGATGAGGGTGGCCACTTCGTTGGGCACCATGGGTTCCCATCCTGGTTCGTTGGCCTGGAGCATTTTGAGAACATTGCGGCTCAGCACGCTCATGTTGGCCTCGTTCACATCGCGCAGGCCTTGGATGAAAAAATTCTCCATCAAGAACAGGTACAAGTGCCGCAAGTGCGGAGCCACGCGGAGATTGCCCGAAGTGATGATGGCCCCGCTCTCCGGATCCTTAAAGGGGTAGACGAAGAGCTTGAGGTCGTTTTTGAACATCCGCCCAAAGCTCTCCAAAATGCCGCCGGCCAATTCGGAATAATACCGCTCCTCGAACAATTCCTTGAGCGTGGGGATGCCCATGACGAAGCCCACGGGGTTCTTGGTGAATCGATGCAAGTAAGCCGCCAAGCGATGGAACTCACCGTGGTTGGAGATCAACACCGGATGACCGAGGGTGGCCAACATGTCCACGCGGTCGAGGAAGTCTTGGTGATCGATCCGCCCTTCGGCGCTCAGGTTCTTGAGGGTCATTTCCATCAAGACCACGAGGTTCTTGCCGTCCACGTTCGGCTCCTGGATGAACTGCGCTTGGGCGTAGCGGAGCATGTCGACGGTGACATGGGTCACCGGCCGGAATGAGCCGCGTTCCACGAGGATGCTCTTTTTGTACAAGGCATCCGCCGGTTGCACGATGCGACCATCGGGCATGAACATCGCCGCATTGGTCAGCCCCTTCTCCACCAACTGGAGTGCGAGCAGTCGGTTGTCGACCGAGGCGAACTCCTTGCCGCGGAACTCGATCATGTCCACCTCGATGCGCTCGATGGAGAGATTGTCGAGCAGCGCATTGACGATGGCCTCGGGGTGCCAGTTCAGGTAGGTCGCCGCGTGGATGAGGTTCACGCCCAGGATGCCAATGGCCTCAGCCTGCTGGAGACTGTCGCGGTCCCACATCGCCACGTGCAGGAGGATATCGCTGGGTTCGGAACCCGGCTCGCTCTGAAACCGGATGCCCATCCAACCATGGGTCTCGTCCTTCCGCTGGAAACTCTTGGCCGCCACGGTGGTGGCGAAGGCAAAAAACTTGGTGGTTGCGCCGCGCTGGCCTTTGAGTCGTTCGACCAAGAGCGGGTACTCATGATCGAGCATCGAGATCAAACGCTTGCGGCTCACATACCGGTCGCTCTGGCCATAAATCGCGTCACTGACGGTCATGTCATACGCAGAGATGGTCTTGGCGATGGTGCCGCTGGCTCCGCCGACCCGGAAAAACCAACGCGCAACCTCCTGACCGGCACCAATCTCGGCGAAGACGCCGTACTTGGTTGGGTCGAGGTTGATTTGAAGGGCCTTCTGGTGGGTATCGAGTTGGTCGCTCATTCCTTGAGTCCTATAGAAAACCGAATTTGGCCGGCGCGCAACCTCAGGGAGGTTTCGCAGTTCTCTCACCGCCCCCTTGCGCCCTCCTGATCAATCGGATGAAAAGCCGCTGGAACGATCGTGTTCAACCTTCAGCCAACGCAAAAAGCGGGTGGTGTTGTCGTACACATAAAGTGCCGAGTATCGGGAATTACGGTCCCAGGGAAACCGTCCAGTGGCAATCTCCAGGCTGGAATTTTGAACCGACCAGGACACCTCCAACCGGGAACCGAGTGATCGACCGCAGCCAATTCTTCCCAGGCCAGCCATCGGAACCGGAGGCCGTCACCCATCGCCGGCAGGAGTTCCGACGGAAACACCGGCTCTTCGAGCTCCTCAAAACGGGCCATCCTGCAAGGCCTTCCATGCTGCGCGTAATCGGTTGCGAACTCGGAAAGCGCTGACTCGAACCATCACCGAACTGACCCCGAATTGTTCGGCCACCTCGGACGCCAAAATGCCGTGCAGCACGAAGGATTCGAACAACTGCCAATGCTGCGGCCGCACCGCCGCCTTGACCCGCTGGAAGGCCATCGACAGCAACTCGTAGTCATGGCCGACGGGTTGCCGAGAGGCCGCCTGCAACGGGTCGGCCAATTCCAGAAGCATCTCCAAATAGCGACGCTTCATGTCCTCATCCAGAACTCGGGACCGAAAACACTCTCCGATCTGCTGGTTGACCATGAGATTCAACCAGGAACGGAAGCGACCCAACGCCTCGCTGTATTCGAAGGTAGGCAGGTATTGGAAGCAGCGGATGAAGCAGTCCTGGGCGACCTCCTCCGACTGTTCGTTGGTCAGGCCATAACTTCGGCAATGCTGGATGATGGGGTTGCGATAGATTTCCACGAATCGAGTCCACGCCACCTCGTCATTGGATTGTCGAACCCGACTCAGCAAATCATGATCTGTGGTGTCACAATGCATAGGGGGCATCGGGGAAATCCTTACCCGCAGACTAGGCAGGCTGCGTGCCCGTCAGCAAGTATCCTCGGGAATTCGACCCACTCTCTGGCTCTGTCTCCAGTCTTTCCGAGGGGTCGGGCTTCTGCTAAATCCATGGATCTCCGATTTGCATGTCACGCCCCCCTGTCAGCATTGTGATTCGCACCCTGAATGCCGCCGAGACCCTAGGGGAGGTGCTGGAGGGTCTCCACCGCGGTGACTCCGACCAATTGATCGTGGTGGATTCCGGTTCAACGGATGGCACAGTCGAACTAGCCCGGAGCCACGGCGCGGAGATCCTCGTCATCCAAAAGGAGGACTTCACCTATGGCCGGGCCCTCAACCGGGGCTTTTCGGCCGCCCGTCATGATTGGGTCTTGAGCCTCAGCGCACATACCATTCCTGCGGATGCGTTTTTCTTGGAGTCTTACCGCCGGGCTATCGGGCGATTTCAGAATTCAGTGACGGCCGCCGTCGGCCCCATCCTCGGCGAATTCGACGCGGCCCTAAGCGGAGGAATCACGTTTTTCGAGACTGACGACCTCCGCCGGGGATTCGGATTCGGAGCCGGCAATCCCAACAGCCTCTACCGTCGCAGCGCTTGGCAACGCCGCCCCTTCGACGAAGAGATCGGCGGTGGTGAAGACCTCCAGTGGTACTTCGATGCCCTGAAGGCGGGTGAAACCATCGCCGCAGTGCACGCGGCCGGGGTCCACTACCGGAACCGCCGATCCATGCGGGCTTTCTACCAAAAGGGGCGCGTGGATTACCGGGCGATGGCCCGCTTCTTCGAACCGCACCGTCCGAGCCTGCCCGGGATCTTTATCCGTGCCGCCAAACTCGCCTTGTATCTGCCCCTCGGCCGCGTGGACTGGGCCGGAGCCAAGGGCAGCCTGGCTCATTGCGTCGGCAATTACGTCGAGGCGCGTGCACTGGCGCGGCAGGCAGGCGCACTCAAGCGGTAGCCTCCCTTTTTCTCCAACCTCGCAGCACGCACAGCCGGACCAATCCATCCCAGCAGTCCCATCCATGGGGGCTATCAAAAACCTGGATTGGCACTGCCCCATCACCACGGCAGACTTTGAATGGCTTTGAGCCGGTCACCCCGACTCCTCCATCTCGAAAGATTACGGATCCCCTTGAAGAACGCCAACGACTCCCGCATTTCCTGCCGACAAATCCCCGATCACTGGACCCCCTTCGCCAGTGCCGCGGAAGTCCGGAGGCAAGTCAACCAACTGGGGTTGTCCCTCGGTGCCTGGGCCGAAGCCGCACGCGCTCAGAGCGGCAGGCAGGCGCTGGCCCTCTGCGTCCTGCGAGGCGGGGTCTTTTTCTTTTCCGATCTGCTGCTCGCCTGCCCGGTCACCGTGGAACCCGCGTTCTGCCGTTGTCGTTCCTATGAAGCCAACCTCAACGGCGTCGCGGCCCGGAACGTCGAAGTGAGCCTGGACGCCCCCGAATCCATTTCGGGACGGCATGTCCTTGTGGTCGATGACATTTGCGACAGTGGCCGCACCTTGGAAGCGCTGACTCGGCGACTGAAGGAACTCGGCGCAGCAGAAGTGGAAACGGCGGTCTGTGTCCACAGGATCCACAACGACAGCCAGTTTCAACCCCGCTGGAGCGCCTTTCGCCACGAGGGCCCCGAATGGTTCGCGGGCTATGGGATGGAAGACGCCAACCATTGCATGAATTTTC
>Ga0247843_1004057_pt1 | contig 22507 bp, 15 predicted proteins | sample LaCruzMarch2017__FD_192420 | JGI IMG/M metagenome (GOLD analysis project Ga0247843, IMG submission 192420) | Freshwater microbial communities from meromictic Lake La Cruz, Castile-La Mancha, Spain - LaCruzMarch2017_8m | ecosystem: Environmental > Aquatic > Freshwater > Lake | place: Spain...
GCTCTACGACCTGTTGGCCGGCCAGTTCATCAAAGCCCCGGACATCGCCGCCCTCTTCGATTTCGATCCCTACCCCGACCACGTCATGCGGGACAAACGGCGTCGTCAATCCCCCGTGGAATCAGGGGTCCGGGCCTTAACCTGACGCGAATGGGGTTTCATGGTGGTTCTGTGGATTGCGAATGGGCAGGTGGAATGAAGGGAAACGGGGGATGATGGAGGTAGAGGGCTTGCAGGGGGGCGGACGGGCTGGGAGTTGCCCGATGATGGGCGGATATGTTCGCTGGCGTTTTCTCATCGCTTCGCCGCACGACAAACTCATTCTCCGTTGCCAACTGATCCGGATTTGCCCAAGTTGTCCCCATGAACAACCTGCGCATCCGGTCGGCCTCCGAGCAGTTGGCGGACTTCCTGAAGGACGAGATCCGCAGCCGCAGGTGGACCGGCACGATGCCCGGCGAGAGCTGGATGGTGACCCGGCTCCGGGTGGGGCGCGATACCGTGAGGGGAGCAATGGCTCAGCTTGAGGGGGAAGGCGTGCTCGTTTCCGATGGGCAAGGGCGTCGTCGTCGGATTGTCATGAGCGAGGATGCCTTAGCCACCCGGAAGATCCGGGTGAGGATTTTCCCCTATGAGAAGCAGGACCGTGGGGACATCGACAGCTCGAGTCTCCTGGCAGAGCTTTTGGAAGCGGGAATGGACGCGGATTTTGCGGGGAAATCCCTCAAGGAGCTGGGCATGAAGGTTGATCGGGTGGCCCGTTATGTGAATCAGAATCCTGCCGATGCTTGGGTCGTCAGTGCGGCCTCTCGGGAGGTGAACGAGTGGTTCTCGGAGCAGGCGACTCCGGCGATGGCGATGTATGGCAGGCAGGGAGGGTTGCTGATCGCGGCAGCGTATCCGAACATGATCACCGGCCAGACAGCGGCCGTGCAGCGTCTGATCGACCACGGGCACAAGCGGATCGTGATGCTGGCGCGCGAGGAACGTCGCAAGGCGCAGTTGTCGCGCCCCGAGCAGATCTTCATCGATCAACTCGAGGCTGCAGGCATCACCACCGGCGACTACAACCTCCCGGACTGGGAGGAAAGCCGGGAGGGATTGGGCCGCCTGCTCGACGAGCACTTCCGCTTCAGTCCGCCGACGGCATTGTTCTTCCAGGAGGCCCAGCTCTTCATCGCTGCTCGCTCCCATCTCGCCGACCGGGGCATCATCGCGCCCCGGGATGTCTCACTGGTGGTGGCGGAAAGTGATCCGAGCTTCGGTTGGAACAACCCCATCCCCTCCCACATCCGCTGGGACTACCGGCCGGTGGTGCGCCGCATCGTGCGCTGGGCCGGGAATGTGGCGGTCGGCAAGGAGGACCGACGAAAATTTGGCACCGAGTCGGAGTTCGTCGAAGGTGGGACCATCGGGCCGGTGCCGAAGAGGAGATGAACCGGGCGACTCCTGCCGTTGCTTCCGAAGGCTCCCGCCAGCCTTCGAGCGGATCAAAACCTTACGATTTTTCAGACTGATCCGGACTCCCCCGCGTAACGGTCGGAATCAGCCTCAACATTCCGATCGTCATTTCTCTGACCTGAGGAACTCTTCCCGGCTCAGCTTCCCGTTCTTGTCCTTGTCGAACTGGAGGAATCTCGCGGGAGCGGCGTCGGGATCAGGTTGGCCGACCAGAAACTCCTCGTGGGTCAATTGCCGGTCCTTGTTCTTGTCCCGATTGTCGAACATGGCTCCACGGTCTTGCTTGGGCTTCCCCGTCGGTCCGGCCGCCGGTTCATTCCCCGATTTGATCTGGGGTCTGGCCTCCGGGTGCTTCGCAAGGATCGCTTTCAAGGACTCAAGGATCTCCGGCTGGGATGCCGCGAGGTTCTTGGTTTCCAAGGGATCCTTTTCATAGTCGGACAGCTCGTATTCCGCCGTGGAGGTTTCCGCGCCCGGGGCTTTCCATTCGACCATGCGGTGGCGTGCGGTGCGGATGGCGCGGCCCAGCAGTTGGTTGCGGGGATAAACGTGGATGATCGAATCCCGCACCCGCTGATCGGGGTGGCGCAGCACTTTCGCGAAGCTGAGCCCGTCCAGTCCGGTCGGCGCCGGCAATCCTGCCAGCTCGCTGAGCGTCGGATAGAGGTCCACCGTTTCCACCAGGGCGGAGGTGCGGGCTGGCGCGATGCCGGGGGACGCGATAAGGAGGGGGATGCGGGCGGCTTGTTCGTAGTTGGTGTGCTTGCACCACATGCCGTGGTCGCCGAGGTGCCAGCCGTGGTCTCCCCAGAGGACGATGATCGTGTTCTCCGTCAGTTTTAGCTCGTCGAGCTTGTCCAGGACGCGGCCGAGCTGGGCATCCATGTAACTCGTGGCGGCATAGTAGCCGTGGACCAGCTGGCGCTGGAGATCCGGCGGCAGGGCGCCTTTGGCCGGGATGCCGGTGTAGCTGCGCAACTCGCCGCCAAACTGGGGCGCGTAACCGGGTGCTCCCGCTGGTGGCTCGGTCACCGTGGCCAGCGGCAGTTTGGCCGGATCATGCAGGTCCCAGTACTTCTTCGGGGCGCAAAACGGAAGGTGCGGCTTGGTGAAGCCCAGGCCGATGAAGAAAGGGGTGCCGGCGCGCTTCTTGGCTTCAGACAGCCGGCGGATCGCTTCCGTCGCAAGCAATCCGTCCGGGTAAGCTTCATACGGGACGTCTGCGATCTCAAAGGCGGGTCCCTTGGCATCCTTGTTCCCCGGCGTGGCACGGTTTTCCGGAGCCTGATACATTCCCGCTCGCCACGGGGAAAAATGGGGCACATTCCACGAGGCGGCATCCTCGCCATTGCCATGTCCCAACTGGAAGATTTTCCCCATCGCCTCACTGATTGATTGCTAGGAATTTGCTTTTGGCGGGGCGCTCCTGAGATAGCCGTTGGGGCGTCCCGGCCTGCCGGCCGTTGCCTTGGCGACGGCTGGAGGGCGGGAAAAAGGGGGTCGCGGGGCATCGAGAAATTCCGGCCACTGCGGCTAGGTGATGGAGAAGCGCGAGGCATCGAGCTGCCAGCACTTGCGGACGCTTTCATCGGGCACCGTCTTCACTCCCCTGCCGCAGGGCGCGGCCCCGGCGAGCGCGATCAGCTCCTTCGCCTGCACCGCCGGCAGTGGGAAGGCGACTTCCCCAACGCCCTCGACTTAAATCGGCAGCTCTCGTCTGACCGACCTGCCGGTCCCCCTGGCAGATTAGTCTTCCAGATAGAACAGCAGGTCGCTCAAGGCATCGAGGTGGTCCTGCAGCGCGTGCCAGTCGCGAGCTTCGATCGCCGGGGCGATCTCCGCCAAACTCGCGCGCACCGCGGCGGCATCGGACTCCGCCATCCCGCGCTCCAGCAGCTTGGCCGCCCGCCCGCGCAGGCTCTTGGCCGACGTTAACAGGATTGACGACTCTTCGACCGTCGCAGTCTCCGCGCTTTCCGCGTCGCCGTCCTCCGGATCGAGCACGACCAGCCGAGGTCGGTCCGGCGCGTGGTCTTCAAACAGGGCCGCCAGGTTGCCGCGCGCGGTGTCGAGGTTGATGCGATGCTGGCCGGCGGTGTCGATGGTCACCGACTTCACCAGCCCGGTGCGCTTTTCAGTGGCGGTGGCGGTGAGCAACCCGCTGAGGTCGATGCGGAATTGCACCACGATCTCGTTGCCGGCGGGCACCTTGGACAGTCCTTCGACCATCATCGCGCCGAGCCGCAGGTTCTCCTCCGGCCGCTCGCCCTCGCCTTGGAAGACCTCCACTTTCACGGTAGTCTGGTTGTCGATGGCCGTGGTGAAGAGCTCCGCCTTGGTCACCGGCAGCGCGGTGCCGCGGCGGATCACCGGACAGCAGCCGAGTTCCTCGCCGAACAGGCCGTGACCGACCACCGCCAGCACGCTGTATGTGTGGGCTGAAATGTCGACCAGGATGGCCGGCGCGGGCTGTCCGGCGAGCGCCGCGCCTTGGATCGCCGCGCCCATCGCCACCACCAGGTCGGGGTCGATCTCGTGGCGCGGTTCGATCCCGAGTTTCTCCATCAGGAGCGACTGGACGAAGGGCGTGCGGGTGGCCCCGCCGACCAGCATCACCTTGTCGAGTTCGCCCGCCGTGACCCCGGCGTCGGCCAGTGCGCGTTGCAGGCAATCGAGGGTTTTGTGCAGCCACGGCTCGATCAGCCGCTCGTATTCGCGGCGCTCGATTTCGGTCTCCAGATGGCCCGTTCCGGTCAGGTATTCCTCGCGGACGCTGGCGAAGGGCCCGTCGGAGAGCTCGATCTTCGCCTTCTCCATCGCGCCCTTGAGCCGGCGGCGGGCGGCATCGGGCAGGGCGGCGGAGATGTCGTTCTTGCCCGCGCCGAAGCGCTCCTCGCCGAGCGTCGCGAGCGCCTCGTCGAAGTCGTCGCCACCGAGGTGGATGTCGCCATGGCTGGCGCGGACCTCGACGATGCCGTCCTCCACCCGCACCACCGAGACATCGAAAGTGCCGCCGCCGAGGTCGTAGACCAGCAGGGTTTCCTTGCTTCCGGCACCCGCCTGGCCGGCACCGTAGGCCAACGCGGCGGCGGTCGGTTCGTTGATGATGCGCAGCACGTCCAGACCGGCCAACCGCCCGGCGTCCTGGGTGGCGAGCCGCTGGCGCTCGTTGAAAAAAGCCGGCACCGTGATCACCGCGCGGCTCACCGGATGGCCCAGGTGCTCCTCCGCGGCGCGCTTCAGTTCGCCCAGGATCAGGGCGCTGATTTCCTCCGGCCGGTAAGATTTCCCGCCGAGCTCGACGCAGCGGTCGGTGCCCATCCCACGCTTGATCGAAAGCACCGTGTTCTCCGGTGCCGAGACCGACTGGTTCTTCGCCGCCTGGCCGATCACCAGCTTGCCCGCGGGGTCGATCCCGACGGCGCTGGGCATCGTCGGCCGGCCGGCCACCGGGATGATGACCAGCTCACCGTTCTGGACGACGGCGATGGTCGAGTTGGTGGTGCCGAGATCGATTCCGACGACAGTTTGGAGCTCTGGATTCATAAGGAGAAAAGTTCAGCCGACCGGGCGGCGGGAGACCCGGACCTGGGCCGGGCGCAGGAGTTCGCCGGTCGCCGCGTGGCACCAGCCGGGGAGAAGTTCGGCGAGCACCGTGTGGTCGGGTTTCCCGGCATCGACCGCGGATTCCACCGCCGTCATGGTCGCCGGATCGAAAGGTTCGCCGACGGCCGCGAGCCGGCGCAGCCCGGCGCGGGCGAGCAGGACCTCCAGGTGGCTGCCGAGGATTCCGAGGGCGTCGGCTTGCATCGCCCATGCCTCGTGCCAGGCCGCGGCTGCCTTGCGGGAACCCGGCCACCAGCCGGACGCGGCGGCGGGCGGGCGGGAAAAGCCCTGGTCCACCCGGGCGATGCGGTCCGCCAGCTCGGCGAGCGCCAGCGCCCATTCGCGCGGAAGTTCGCCCCCCTCCGACGGGCGGGCGGCGGCCGCGGCCGGGATTGCCCGGACCGCCTTGTGGGTGTCGTTCACCGTGGCCGAAAGCGCGTCGAGCACGGTCCCGAAATTCTTCAGCACGTCGAGCATCCGGCGGTTGCCCCGGCGAGTCTCGGAGGATCCCGCGATGAGTTCCTCGTGCAGTTGGGCGAGCGTGACCGCGCTTTCCTCGTCGGGATCGGCGTCGTATTCGGGATCGAAATCGGGATCGGATTCTGGCAAAGTCACGGGTGGCTGGAGGGTTCAGGGTTTGCCGGCCGGGCGGGCTTGTTGGGCGCGCGCCGCCGCGTCGCCACAGGCCTTGAGGAATCCGCGGAAGGCGGCCGCGCCGGGCGGTCGCAGCCGACCTGGCAGGCGGGCGAAGCTCTCCAGGCCCTCGAGCGGGCCGGAGACATCGTCCTTCAAGTGCAGCAGCCGCCACTGCCAGCGGTCGCGCCCGGTGCGCAGTTTTTCATAGGCCTCCTGGACGAGCTGGAAGCCCTCCGGCCGCAACTCCGGCGGGTAACGCCGCAACAAATCCTGATAGGCCGCGCGCACCTCGGCGTCGCCTGCTTCGAGCGGAAGATCGAGTACCAGATAGGGATTCATGTCATTCGAAAAGGTCGAGCTGGTCGAACGTGGGGGGTGGCGGACCCGCGGGCTTCCGGGTCACCTTCGGCTTCTTTTTCGCGGCGGGCTTCGGCGGCGGCAGCCCGGCCCGTTCGGCCTCCCCGATCGCTTTCTGGAGGATTTCCTCCGGAATGCCCATCGCCAGCAGGCCGTCCCGGGCGGCGGCGACCGCCCGCTGGTTGCCGCTCTGGGCGGCCGCGACGAAGCGCTGGATCATCTCCCTCAGTTCCGCGGCCCCGGCGGGCGCTTGGTCGACTTCGTCGTACGAGGCGTTTCCGAAGGGATCCACGAACTCCTCTTCCCCGTCGTCATCGTCGTAATCCTCGTGGCCGTCGTTCTCCCTTTCCTTCATCCGTTTCAGCATCGCCTCGGCCCGCGCCGCCACCCGCTCCATCCCAAGCGCGGCGGCGGCGGCGACCACCGCTGCCAGATCCTTGAAAAACGTCGCCTTGGGCGTGTAGAGATAGCTTCCGGTGATTTCGAGCGACATCAGGTAAGCCAGCCGCAAGCGGGGGTCCGTTTTCTTGCGCCTCCCCTGTTTCTCCATCAGGGCATCCAAGGCATCGCAGAGGTCCCTCAGGCACAGGTTGCGGATATCCACGGCGGGCGAATTGGGATCCTCGACCGGTTTCGCGAGGTCCTCCAGCAAGCCCAGCAGCCCGTCGGGATCCTTGTCCAGGCCTTGGCCCAGCAGCAGGTGGAGCACTTCCAGCACCTTCTCTCCGCTACGGGTCCAGCTTTGCCTTACCCCGCCTTGGATCTGCGCCACGAAACCGCTCAGCTCGAGGAGCTTGACCACGATGCCCCAGGTTTGGGAAGCGGCACCCGATGCCTCGTTCCACGACTTCTTCCAGGTACCCGCGACCTTGACCCTGTAGGTCGCGGCCAGTGCATCCTCCAGAAACAGGCGCTCAATTGGCGACGGGGCGAACCGCGCTGCATCCGCCCGCGCCCGCCTGGCGGACTCCGGATCGGGATCGAGCAGGCCCTGCCGGACTCGTGCGATCCAGCGCGACAGCATGAGGTGCGCGCGCCCCGGGAGGTCCTCGAGGAAAGGCTCCATCGCCGCCCACTGTCCGGCGACCGGCCGGCCTTTGCGGAGGAACTCGCGGGTCTGGAGCACCAGACCCACCAGCAGCGAGACCTTGATCTCCTTGTCGAGCGGATCGAGCGCGAGCGCTGCCTCCAGCACGGCGAGACCCTTGGCGTAGGTTTTCCGCCCCAGCGCCTCTTCGCCGGCCAGCATCAGGATCCGCTTGTTGCGGGGGAAACGCTTCACCAGCTCGCCGAGCAAGCGGTTGTGCTCCTTCGCGTCCTGCTGGCGGGAGATCACCCCGAGGAGCGACAGCCACGCCGCCTCGTTTTTCGGATCGAGCTCCACCGCCTTTTCCAGCGCCTGGCGCGCCCGGCGGAACGACGGCTCCTTGCTCGCGCCATACCCGAAAACCCCGGGCGGCGGTGGCGCGGGCATCGCCAGGATGCCGCCCAGCCAATGCCATGCCGCAGCATCGCGTTCCCGGTCCGGTCCCTCGCAATCGTTCCACAGCAGCAGCACGGTCCGCCAGTTTTCCTCCAGTTCCGACGGCAAAAGCTGCGGCCCCTCGGCCACGCACATCGGCCGCATCAGCGCCAAAAGGGCTTCGGCCGCGGAACCCGAGCGTTTCCCGGGATTCCGCGCGAAACGGGCGACCAGTTCGTCGGCAAATTCATAGTCCGCGTCGCGCATCCGCCCGCCGTACGGCAACATCGCATCGGTCAATGCCGAGCCCAGCCCCGGCCGCTGCGCGGGAAATCCGCCTTTCAACCCGGTTCGCAGTTCCTCGAAGGCCTTGACGCGCTTGCCCGCTTGCCAGGCGACCGCAGCCGCGTGGATCGGCCCGCCCCACGCCGCCGGCTGCCCGGTCGCCGCCAGCAGCAGGGGCACCCGCGCCCGCACCGGCGCGGACGGCTTGCCCGGCGAGGGATCGAAAGTGCCCGCCGCCAGCGCCAGCGCCCCGCCCGGCGGCAGTTCGCCAAAGCAGCGCCGTGCGGTTTCCAAGTCCTCTTCAAACACGCAGCGCAGCCCGCGCAGGAACATCCGCCAATGGCGGAACACCGACCGCTGTGGCAGTCCTCGCAACGCCTCCTTCGCGTCCTCCCAGCGCCCGTCGCCGGTGGCATCACAGGCCTTCCGCACGGCCGCCAGCTCCGCGGCCAAGCGCGTTCCGGCGTCGTCGATGCCGGTCAGCGGCGGCACGAAGGAATCGGCCACCAGTTGATCGACCGCCGCCAGGTCCGCCGGGCAAATCGCTTTTCCGTCCGCCAAGTCCCGATCCGCCCGCAGCGTCACCGCCCAGCCCGCCGCGCCCCCGCCGGCCGGAGCGGGCCCCGCCGCCGTCGCGCTCGTCGCCGCCGGGGCTACCCGTTCGGCCCGCAGCCCGGCGACCCACTCGGCCGGAGCGATCGTTTCCAGGTAGGCGAGCACGGTCTCCGCCTCCTTGAACAGGCCCTTGGAGAACATCTCGCGCACCAGGCCGGCATTGGCCTCCACCAGCAGCGGCAGGTAACGGGCGCGTTCCTTCTTGCACAATTCCTTGGCCGCGTCCCGCGCCTTGCGCCAGCGCCCGTCGCGCATCCGGTCCAGCACCACGGATGCGGCGGGATCTCCCGCGAAGGCGGCCAGGTCGACGCTTGTCACGCCGACGACCAAAACAGTCTCCACGACCTGATCAAGCACAATGCCAGTAATGCGGGCTTACGGGGACCGTTCCAGTCGGCCGGGAGCGTCCGACCCGACCTCTGCCCGCATCACCACCCGAGGATCCGGGTGACGGCGGTGCGCAAGGCGGTTTCCAGGATGGCGGCTTCGGCGTGGGAGACGGGGATGGTCACCTTGCGCAGCGACTTGTCGGCGGCGTCCTGGCGCGAGATCGTCATCAGGAAGGGCGCGCGGTCGGGATCGTCGCGGAGGCTCAGATCGAAGGCGCTGTTCGCCTTCTCCGACTGGTGGAAGAGTTTGGCTTCGGTGGTCCGGCCTTGCAGCACGGCGAGCGCCGCGCCGATGTCGGAGAGGCCCCACTTCATGATAATCTTCTGGTCCCAGTCGAACTGCTTCTCGCCGGACTGCGCCGCGGCATCGAGGAAGACGGCGGCTTTGGCGCGGTTGAGGCCGAAGCGGATCACCCCGCCGCTGCCGCGGGAGTTCGGCTTGTAGATGGCGTAGTCCGGATTGCGCTCGGCGGCGCTTTCACGGGGGGCGGAGGGGCTGGTGGGAGTGGCGGTGTCGTTCATGGCTGGATGGAATTACGACTAAACATTTGAACAGCAAATCGACGGAGCGCAAGAACAAAGGTGTTCTCCAGAACACTTTTTTCCAGCACTGGCTTCGGGCACGGAAAGGGACCCGCGAAGGCCATGCATCCCGTCGGTCAGCCCGCAATCCACTCGTCGGCGTTGATCAGGTGGTCGAAGTAATCCGAAGCCTCGATGGCGGGATCGAGTTCGCCGGTGTGGATGAGGACGGTGCGGACGGACTGGGACTTCGGCAGCTTGAGGCGGGCGACCTTTTCGCGGACCTCTTCCATGACCTGGATGCCGGTGTGGCGGCGGAATTTCATCTCCGTCACGTAGATCGCTTGGCGGGTGCGGATCATCAGGTCGATCTGGCAAGCCTGTTGCCGCAGCGTCTTACCCTGGGCATATGGACCGGCGTTGAGGACGGCGCGGTTCTTCAAGCCGAGCCGCTGGAACACCAGGTCGAGGCTGTCGAGCACCAGTGTCTCGAACTGCAAGCCCATGATTGTGTCCCAGGCCTCCAGCGCTTCGAGCGGGGCGTGCTGATAGAGTCCCTTGATCACCCGCTCCTGCGCGGACTCGATGTATTTCAGATAGAAGCGCAGGTAGTTGTCGGCGATCCGGTAGCGGTGGTCGCGCGGGCGGGTCTTGCCGGTGGCGGGATCGAAGAAGCGTTCATTGCGGATGAAGCCGGCGAGTTCGAGTTCGGCCAGCGAATCGCCGAGGCTGCCGCCGCGCTCGCGCTGCAGCGCCTTGCCGATCTGTTGGAGGCTTTTCGGCCCGCTGACCAGCGTCCGGACGATCTCGCGGCAGGTCGCGGCGCGGCGGGTGAAGATGTCGTGGAAGATCCGCTCGAATTCGTGGAACAGCATGCCGCCCTGGTTGAAGCAGAGCCGCTCGATGTTCTCCTCCGCGCCGCGGGTGGTCATGAGCTGTTCGAGATAGCCAGGCACGCCGCCGGTCACCGCGAGCATCCGCCATTTCTCCGCCGCTGCGACCCGCGCCGAGCGCTTGCCCCAGAAGGCCGCGCATTCCGTGAGAGGCAGCGGCTTGAGATGAAACTGCCACGAACATCGGCCGACGAAGCCGGTGTTGTTGAGGATGTTTTCCTCGATCCACGACGAGACCGAACCGCAGAGGACGAGGATCAAGCCGGGGCGCTTCGAGAAGAGCTGGTCCCAGGCGGTCTTCAGATGGCCGGCGAAGTCCTTGTCGCCGATGGCCATCCAGGAGATCTCGTCGAACAGTACAACCACCGATCCCTTCGCGGGCAACTGGCTGGCGAGGAGCTGGAAGGCCGTCGGCCAGTCCGCGAGCTCGACGCGCGGCGACGGGGTCTGCTTGGCGAGGTGGGTCGCGAAGGCATCGAGCTGCTCCTGCCGGGTGATGCCCTCGCGAGGCGGCAGGCCGATGAAAGAGAGGAAATGATCGGCGGCGGTGGCGCATTCCTCGATCAGGCGGCTCTTGCCGATGCGTCGCCGACCCTGGCAGGTCACCAGGGAGGCGGTCTTCTTCTTGAGAAGTTCCACGAACTCGCGGCGCTCCGCCTGCCTGCCGATGAATCCGTCCATGTCGATTTCGTGCCCGGTTTCTTAAGGGGATTTCTGGCACCAACTCGACATCATGTCAATTTCGGGCTTCATTCTGGTTCCAATTCTCTGGCACGAGATCAACATTCCGCTGATTTCGTGCTGAGAGTCCTCGCTAATTCTCCGGCACCAGATCCACCGCATGCCGATCAGGTGCCCGCACTTACCTCGGACTCCTCCGCCGGTGGAAGACGGCGCGGAGGATGGCATCGAGCGTGGCGTCGAGGGCTTGCCGAGGTCTTCGGCGAGGAAGCGCAGGACCAGACAGCCGTTCTCCTGGAGCAGCGCGTCCTTGCGCCGGTCGCGGCGGTAGGCGGCTGGATCGGACAGGTGCTGCGGGCCATCAATCTCGATGGCGATCTTCAGTTCCGCGCTGAACAGGTCGACCTCCATTTCGCTCCAGCCATCGAAGGGAATCGGCAGCTTGGCATTCAGGCGGAACAGCCCGCTTGTTTCTGTTAGGGAGGCGAGACGTTGGTGAAGGAAGGCTTCCGAAGCGGAGCGGGCGCGTTGCAAATCATCCGCGGGGCGTGCGGCGACCAGGAAGAGCTGGCCGAGCGGAACGTCGACACCATCGCGGATCAGGCGGCGGACACTTGCGGCGTAGTCCTTTTTCCAAACGGGATCGACCGGCAGCGGGACCTCGGTCGGCCAACCGGGCAAGGCGCTGGCCGGCAGCAGGATGGTGTAGCCGACCGCCTCATAGCCGGCGCAGCGCTTGTCGAACATGCGGGAAAGCATCGGCACTTCGAGATCGGCGTAGTCGTGGACCCGGACCTCGCGCTTGCCATCGTGGAGGCGGTGGAGGCGCCCGGCATACTGCGCGATGATGCCGCGCCAAGAGACCGGCATGGTGAGGAACAAGGTGTCGAGCCGCGGGTCGTCGAAGCCCTCGCCGATGAACTTGCCGGTGGCGATCACGACGCGCGTTTCATTCTCCGGAACGCCGGCGAGCCGGGCCATCGCCTCGCGCAGGGACTTCCGGCCCATGCCGCCTTGGAGGATGATCAGATTCGGCGTGTGCGGCCGGATCAGCTCGGCGAGGATTTCGATGTGGTCAGTTCGTTCTGTTAGAACAAGCGGCGAGCGGCCCTCGCGCAAGGCTGCGGCCACGTCGTCGCGGATCATCGCATTGCGCGGTTCCGAGCGGACGATCTCGGCGCAGAGGTTCTGGTATTCCACGCGCCGGTCGGGGTCAGCTTCGGCCGTGGCGCGGAGCCCGGTCGGACGGACGATGGCGTGATGGGAAAAGGGCCGGGCGTCCGCCTGTTGGCGGGCATCCACGCGGTGGCGGACCGGGCCGCACTGCATGAAGATGATCGGGTGGTGGCCGTCTTTCCTCGCGACGGTAGCGGACAGCCCGAGCACGAAGCGGGCCTTGGCGCGGCGGGCGACGAGTTCGAAGCTGTGCGCGGATAGGTGATGGCATTCGTCGACGATCAGGTGCCCGTAGTCCGCCACGCGGTCATCCACGACGCCCTTGCGGACCAGGCTTTGGATCAGCGCGACATCGATCCCGCCGGTGAGCTTCTTGTGCCCGCCGCCGAGCCGGCCGATCGACTTGGCCGGCAGGCCGAGGAACGAAGTGAGGCGCTCGATCCACTGCTCTAACAACTGCTGCCGGTGAACCAAGACGAGCGTGTTCACCCCGCGGGCGGCGATGAGACGGGCGGCGAGCACGGTTTTGCCAAAGGCGGTGGTGGCCGACAGCACGCCGCTGTCGTGGGCGAGCATCGCGGCGGCGGCGGCTTCCTGTTCCGGGCGGAGGGTGCCGGTGAAGTCGAGATCGAGCGGCTGGCCGGTCACGCGCTGGTCGTTGATCCGCGGCTGGATCTTCAGCTCCTTGAGAAGGGCGAGCACTTCGTCGAGACAACCCCGCGGCAAGCCGAGGTGGCCGGGCAGGTCTTCCGCGCAGCCGATGATACGAGGTTTATCGTGGGTCGGCAGCCGCATGGCCTGGGCCCGGTAGAACTCCGGGTTCTGGAACGCGGCAAGCCGCAACAGGCGGTTGCGCAAGGCGGGAGGCAGCGCCTCCTTCGCCAGATAGATCTGATCGCCGAGCACCACCTCGATCTCCTTCGGCAAGGGACCGGGGATTGCCGGCTCGCGATGGCGGCGGGACGGCGGGCTGTTCCATGGCTCCGCCTCGTCGTCGGGTGCCAAGGCGAAGCGCACGCCGACCACCCGGCCGCGGCCTTCGGCATCGTCGACGAGGCTTTCGAGGCGAGTCCGTGAAAGCCGCTGGATGGAGGAGAGGAATGCCCATGGATCGGGATGGGGCGTGAGGGAATCATCGACAAACACGCTGTGCCCCTTCTCCCGCGGGCCCTTCTGCATCGGCAGCGCGATCAGATTGCCGAAGCCGCCCTTCGGCAAGGTGTCCTGGTTCGGAAAAAGCCGGTCATAGGAGGCAAGGCCGAGTTCCGGCCGTCGCTCCATGGTTTCTGTTAGAACGAATGAACCGAGCTTGCGCGCGAGTGTCGCGGGGACCGCTTCGGCGAAGAACAGCCAGACATGCCCGCCTTGTCCGGAGCGCGAGCGTTCCAGCGCGGCGGGAATTTCAAGCCGGCGGCAGGTCTCCATCACCGCCCGCACGTCGTCCTGCCAGCCGTCCTTGTCGAAGTCGATGGCGAGGAAATGGCAGCGCTCGTCGGCGAGCATCGGATAGACCCCGGCGACGAAATCCTGGCCTGTCTTGTCCTTGCCCGAGAGGTGCCAGCGGATCACCTCGTCGGTCACCGGCAGGAAGGCGCGGTGGGGGCAGTCGCCGCATTTGATCCGCGGTTTTTCACAAATGCCGCGAACCCATTCGTTGCCGCAGGCCGGTGTGTAGCCGCTGCGGCCGGTCGTCTTGCTTTCGAAGCGCCGCGGATAGACATCCTCGCGGCCTTTGAAAAGCGAGCTGAAGAGCGCGATCTTGGCAGCGGACGGGCTGTGCGCGTGGACCCCGCCATCGCCATTTCCGGTAGCATGAGGAGTTTGACCACCGCTCATGCGGCATGCATCGCACCGTGCTATCGTGATGTCGAGCGGAGGCTAGAGCCGTGCCACGGTTCCGATTGCCCGGCGTGACCATCGTCCGCATCACCACACCCGTTTGACTTGATAGGAGTCGATGACCTTGTCGGCAGAGATGATTCCCAATCCGCGACGTTTTGCCTGGCAGACAAGCATCCGGTCGAAGGGATCGCCGTGGTGCTTGGGCAAATCCTGCAGGAGGCGGCAGTCGTCGATCATGGGCGAAAGGAGCGGAACACCGACGCGCATTAATTCGTCGGGATAGATTTGGTTCCAGTCGTCGTCAACTTCGAAATCGAAGCCCTTGCCAGCAAGCTTGATCGCGATTTCCCAGAAGCTTGCCGATGAATGGTAGACAGGCAGTTTGCCATCAATGGCGGCGGCGGCTTTCTTCGACAGGCGCTTGTCACCGTGCAGCATCCACAGCAGCGCGTGGGTGTCCAAGAGCCACCCGGTAACGGTGGTACCGGTCATGGGGTGTCGAAGTTGGTGGCGATTTCCGCGTTGAGCGTCGGGTCGTCGAACTTCGCGCCCATCTTGAACTTCTTTCCTTTGAGCCCTCCAATCCGCGATTTGCCGGAATATCCCTCCACCATGCTTAGCCGGGCCACGGGCTTGTCGCGCCGGGAAATGATGACTTCTTCGCCCCGCTCGACCGCCGCGATCAGCTTCGAAAGCTGCGTTTTTGCCTCATGAATGGTGACCTGCATGACGATTGCAACCTAGCCAAGTTAGCCAAGATGGCAATCTGGATTCTTCGCGCCAGCTCACCGGTGCCTCTGGTCAAACAGGGCGCAGAAGCCGCTTATGCCGATCACGGTCCGCTGCGATGTCGCAAGATGAACGTCAGCGGTATCGACTCGGGTCCTTGCCCTGCCGCAGCATTCCGACCGTGAGCGACAAGACTGAAAATCCCGGGACCATGGAACCGCCCACCACCACGCGGGGCATTCTCCGACAACTCGGTCCCGGCCTGATCATCGCGGGATCGATCGTTGGGTCCGGCGAGTTGATCGCGACCACGTCAGTCGGCGCGGAAGCGGGCTTCGTTCTCTTGTGGCTGATCATCATCGGCTGCGTGATCAAGGTCTTCGTGCAGATTGAATTCGGCCGCTATTGCATCACCAGCGGACGGACGACCCTGGACGGGCTGAACGAGGTGCCGGGTCCGCGGGCCAGGGTGAACTGGATCTGCTGGTTCTGGCTCATCTTTACCGTGGTCGCCCTGGTCCAACTGGGCGGCATCATCGGCGGCGTGGGGCAGGCGCTGGCGATCCAGCAGCCGCTCACCGAGGCCGGGCAAGCGGTGGACGCCCAGCAGAACGCTGCAATCCGGCTGCAGGTGGCGGACAGCATTGCCGCGCGGTTCGCGGATGATCCGGCGATGGCTCCGCAGCTCGAAGCCCTGGCCATCGAACGCGCGGCGGCGAAAGACGAACTGGCCACGTGGACCGGCCGCGAGGTCACCACTTCCAATGACCCCATGATCTGGGCAAGCATAGTCACGCTGGTCTCGATCATCCTGTTAGTCGTCGGGCGCTACCGGATGATCCAGAACGTCTCCACCTTTCTGGTCGCGAGCTTCACGCTGGTGACCGTCTTCAATCTCTTCTACCTGCAATTGCTTCCCGAATGGCGGGTTTCGTGGGCGGAGTTGGCCGCCGGGCTAAGCTTCCGCGTGCCCGAGGGAAAAGGGCTGATGGTCGCGCTCGCCGCGTTCGGGATCATCGGCGTGGGGGCCACGGAGCTGGTCCAGTATCCGTACTGGTGCATCGAAAAGGGATACGCGAAATGGACCGGCCCTCGTGATGGCTCCCCGGAGTGGGAGCGGCGGGCGCGCGGGTGGGTGAGGGTGCTGCGTTGGGACGCGTGGTGCTCGATGATTGTTTACACCTTCGCCACCGTGGCCTTCTACCTGCTCGGCGCGGCCATTCTCGGGCGCACCGGCCTCGATCCCGACGGCGATCAAATGATCCGCACCCTGGGCCAGATGTATGTCCCGGTCTTCGGCGCGGCGGCCCAGGGCGTGTTCCTGTTCGGGGCTTTCGCGGTGTTGTATTCGACCTTCTTCGTGGCGACGGCGAGTCATGCGCGAGTTTGTGCCGACGCGCTGCGGGTCTTCGGTGTCTCGGCGGGTGACGAGCGTTCGCAACGGTGGTGGATCCGCGTCTTTTGCATCACCTTGCCGCTGTTGTTCCTGGCGAGCTTCGCCTACTTCAAAGCCCCGAAACAACTCGTGCTCGCGGGAGGATTCATGGGCTCGCTGATGCTGCCGCTGCTCGGGGTAGCCGCGTTGTTTTTCCGCTACCGGCGCTGCGACGCGAGGCTGGCTCCGGGCCGCTTGTGGGATGGCGGACTTTGGCTGAGTTGCGTCGGCCTTTTTGTCGCGGGGGGCTATGCGTTTTACACGACGGTGGTGCTCGAGTTCATCGGCAAGAGCGGCGGCTGAATGCAGGCACGGGTGCCTCCGTCAGTCCGCCGCGGGGATGGCGTAAAAGGCGGTCGCGTTGCGGTGGAACAGCTTGTCGCAAACCCCGGGACCCTTTGCTTCGAAATAGGCACGGGTCAGCGCCAGCACCGACGCGTAGTCCCCGCTGTTCCGCGTGACCGGCCAATCGCTGCCGAAAATCAGCCGGTCCTCGCCGAAGCACCCGAAGGCGAGGTCGAGCACCGGCCGGTAGAATTCGATGTCCTTGGGCGCGGGCTGCTTCTCGACCCGGCCGTAGAGTGCGGACACCTTGCAATAGACGTTCGGATGCTTCGCGGCGGCGCGGAAATCCGCCATCCAGCCGGGATCGATCGCCTTGCCGTCGAGGCGGATGTTGCCGAAGTGGTCGAGGATGATTCTCAGCTTGGGCACCCGCCGGGCGATGGCATCGACGTCCTTTAGCGAATACTGGCCGATCAGGAAATCGACGCTCTTGCCCGCTTCCGCGGTGAGTTCCAGATCGCGATAGAAGGCATCGCTCAAGCCTTCTTGATAGCGCCCCGAAAGCCGGTAGCCGAGATAGCGGGGATCCTTGCAAAGGGTGGCGAAGAGCGGCGCGAATCCATCGCTCCCGATCACCCGGGACAGGTTGCCGACCAGCCCGCGATACAACTTCCGGTTGTGCGCGGTGACGTCGAGATTCCACTGGTTGTCCGGCAAGCTTTGGCCCGCCTGCACGAGGACCACGCCTTCGACTCCGTTCGCTTTGGCCTCCGCCTCGAAATCCGCGGGAAGATAGTCGCGGTAGAGCACCGGATCGTCCTTCTTGATCCAGTCGACGCCATCGGGCCGCGCAAGCGTCCACAGATGGACGTGGCAATCGATGATCCCCGCTTCCGCGGCCGGCGCGGGGACCGGATGGACTGCCGCCAGAGTCAAGCCGGCGGACATGGCGAGGAGGAATCGTCGCAGGGGGCAAGCGTGGGCGCGGAACGTCATGGGCCATGAGATGCCCGATGGCACGCCGCTTGTCGATCTCTCCGCACCGTTCGCCAAGCAGCGGCGGCGGAAATCCCCAAGCCTGCGTTGGCATGGCACCACTCGTCTGCTAGAGTCCGTCGCACCGGAAAGCTCGCTCTCTCATCACCGGTTGCAGTTCCCTTTCGCTTCCCCATCATGGCCCGCCCCGATCCCGACGCCGACACTCCCCCCTGGGACGGCAAGCAACGCGTCACCGCAAAGAGCGTGTTGCGTCGCGCCGTGCCGTGGGTGATCGGACTCGGGCTGGTCGCCGCGGTGGGGATGGGCTTGAAGCCAAAGCCGGTGGAAGTCGAAACCGGCCTGGTGGCCCGCGCTCCCCTGACCGTCCGGGTTTCGGAGGAAGGCAAGACCCGCATCCGCAACCGCTACGTCGTCGCCGCCCCGGTCAACGGCCGGATGCGCCGCGTGCCGCTCAAGGCCGGCGACCCGGTGAAGGCGGGCGAGACCCTGCTCACGGCGATCGAGCCGGTCGCTTCGCCGCTGCTCGATCCCCGCGCGAAGTTGCTCGCCGAGGCGATCGTTTCCTCCCGCCAGGCCAACGTCAGCCGCGCCACCGAAGCGCTGGCCGCCGCGAAGAGCGCCCAGACCATGGCCGACGCCGATCTCAAGCGCATCCACTCGATCGGCGGCGGCGCGGTGTCCGCTGCCGACCGCGATCGCGCCGAAATGGAAGCCTCGATCAAAGCCGCCGACGTCCGCGGCGCGGAGTTCGCGCTGAAGGTCGCCGAGCACGAAGTTTCCCAGGCCCGCGCGGCGCTCGAGCGCCCCGCCGTTTCGCCGGAAGACAACGCGATCGAGGTGATCACCCCCGTTTCCGGTCACCTGCTCCACGTGATGCAGGAAAGCGAAACCGTGGTCGCGGCCGGCACCCCGATCGCCGAGATCGGCGACCCCGCGGACCTCGAAATCGAGGCGGAGATCCTTTCGCGCGACGCCGTGACGATGAAGCCGGGCGACGCCGTGAGCGTCGAGCAATGGGGCGGTCCGCAGCCGCTGAGCGCCCGCGTCCGCAGGATCGAGCCCGCCGCCTTCACCAAGATCTCCGCGCTCGGGGTGGAAGAGCAGCGCGTCTACGTCCTCTGCGACCTGGTCGATCCGCCGGCCGAAGCGCGGACCCTCGGCGATCGCTTCCGGGTCGAAGTCCGCGTCGCCGTCTGGCATCGCGACGATGTCCTCGTTATCCCGGCTGGCGCGCTGTTCCGCGAGGGCAGCACTTGGAAAACCTTCATCTTCCGCGATGGCAAAGCGAAGTCGGTCCCGGTCGAAGCCGGCAAGACCGACGGCCGCTTCACCGAGGTGATCTCCGGCCTCGAAGCAGGCGACGAGGTCCTGCTCCACCCGCCCGACACCGTCAAAGACGGCGCGCCGGTGGTGAAGCGCAAGTGAGCCCCCGGGACCGCGTGCCACCGGCTCGCCGAACGGTCCCCTTGAAGCCCGCTGTCCATTCCAGCCCGCATCGCCAAACCGGGCACCCTCCCATGCTACCGCGCGGCCACTCCCCGGAGAAAGCCACCACGCCCCGGCCGCAATTCCACATTTTTGCCAATGCCTCAAATTACCGAGAACAAGAATCATCATCCTGCCAAGTCCTCCCTCGACCGATCTCCTCGCCAAATCCCTGCCACTCTTTTTCCGCACCAAACCCGTTTGCGAACAAAGCTGACAAAGTCCGGGCTATCCGCCGGTAAAGGGATCACAAGAATCATCATCCCATGAAGAAAACCCTGTTTTCAATCCTGGCGGCCATGGTCGCCCTACCGCTGAGCGCGGCCACCGCCCCCAAGGAAGGTGAACGCATCATCCTGCTCGGCAACGGCCTTGGCGAACGCTTCATCGACCACCCCTACTTCGAAGCCGAGCTCCAGCTCCGCTACCCGGACAAGCAGCTCGTCGTGCGCAACCTCTGCCGCGCCGGCGACACCCCCGGCTTCCGCCCCCACCCGTCGCGCAAGTCGCAGTGGGCCTTCCCGGGTGCTGAAAAATTCCACCCGCAGCACCAGATCCACGCCGGCCAGGGCCACCACCCGACTCCCGACGAGTGGCTCACCACGGTCAAGGCGGATACCGTCCTCGCTTTCTTCGGCTACAACGAATCCTTCGACGGCCCGGCCGGCCTCGAGCGATACAAAGGCGAGCTCGACGCCTTCATCACCCACTCCCTGGCTCAGAAATACAACGGCACCAGCGCCCCGCGGCTGATCCTCGTCTCACCGATCGCCTTCGAGAATCTCTCCGCTGCCCGCGACCTGCCCGACGGCAAGAAGGAGAACGAAAACCTCGCTCTTTATTCCAAGGCGATGGGCGAAGTCGCCGCCGCACGGAAAGTCGAGTTCATAGATCTCTTCGACGCCACCGGCAAGCTCTACGCCGGCCTCGAAAAGCCCTTCACCCGCAACGGCTTCCTGCCCAGCGAGGAAGGCTACAAGAAACTGGGCCCGGTTCTCGTCGACCTCGCCTTCGGCAAGGCCCCGCGCAAGGCAAGCGGCAAGGCCGCCGCCGTCGTCGAGGCGGTCCGCGACAAGGATTGGTTCTGGTTCAACGACTACAAGATGCTCAACGGCGTCCATGTCGACGGCCGCCGCTACAACCCCTTCGGCCCCGCCAACTACCCGGCCGAGACCGCAAAAATGCGCGCCATGACCGAGGTCCGCGACCGCGCCGTGTGGTCGATCGCGATGGGCCGCAGCTTCGATCTGAAGACCGCCGACGACGCCACGCCGAAGCTTCCCGAGGTCAAAACCAATTACGCCCCTAGTAATAAAAACGGCAGCCCGGAATACAAGTACGGCAAGGACGCCGAGAAGACCCTGACCGTGCCGGAAGGCTACAAGGTCGAGATGTTCGCTTCCGAGAAGGAGTTCCCGAACCTCGCCAATCCGGTCCAGCTCTCCTTCGACAACAAGGGCCGCCTGTGGGTCGCCGTGATGCCGAGCTACCCGCACTACCGCCCCGGTGACACCCGCCCCGACGACAAGCTCCTGATCTACGAGGACACCAACAACGACGGCAAGGCCGACAAGGAAATCGTCTTCGCCGACAAGCTCCACCTGCCGATCGGCTTCGAGTTCGCGCCGGAAGGCGTCTACGTTTCCCAGGAGCCGCACATCGAGCTGCTGCGCGACACCAACGGCGACGACAAGGCGGACAGCCGCGAAGTGGTCCTCACCGGCTTCGATTCCCACGACACCCACCACGCGATCAGCGCCTACGCCGCCGATCCCTCCGGCGCCTTCCTGATGGGCGAGGGCGTGTTCCTCCACTCGAATGTCGAGACTCCCTACGGCCCGGTCCGCGGGGTCGACGGCGGCTTCTACCGTTTCAGCCCTCAGCGCACCCACCTCGAGCGTACCGCCCAGCTCAGCATCCCGAACCCCTGGGGCATCGCCTTCGACGACTGGGGCCAGGACTTCTTCCTCCACACCTCCGGCACCAGCATCAACTGGATGCTGCCGGCCTCGGTCAAGCCGACCTACGGCGCGAAAACCCCGTCGACCCCGAACCTCGCGCCGAAAGGCCATGAAGTCCGCCCGACCTCCGGGCTGGAGTTCGTCTCGTCGCGCCATTTCCCCGATGAAGTCCAGGGCGACATGCTGCTCGGCAACGCCATCGGCTTCCTCGGCATCAAGCAGCACCAGATCGGCGACGATGGCACCGGCTACAAGACCGCCCACCGCCAGGACCTCTTGAAGTCGTCCGACGGCAACTTCCGCCCGGTCGACCTCGAGTTCGCGCCGGACGGATCGCTCTACGTCGTCGACTGGCACAACGTGCTGATCGGCCACATGCAGCACAACGCCCGCGACCCGCTCCGCGACCACGTCCACGGCCGCATCTACCGCATCACCTATCCGTCGCGCCCGCTGGTCAAGCCCGCCAAGGTCGCCGGCGCGCCGATCGCCACGCTCTTGGAAAACCTCAAGGAGCCCGAGTTCCGCACCCGCTACCGCACCCGCCGCGAGCTCCGCAACCATCCGGCCGACAAGGTCCTGCCGGAGCTGCGCAAGTGGGTCGCGAAGCTCGATCCGAAGGCTCCCGGTTACGAACACCACCGCCTTGAGGCCCTCTGGACCTCGTGGGGCCTCAACCAGGTCGACACCGGCTTGCTCCTGCAACTGCTCGACTCGCCCGACCACCGCGTCCGCTCGGCCGCCGTCCGCGTGCTCCGCTACAACTTCCGCAGCTTCCCCGAGCACGTCGCCCTGCTGACCAAGGCCGCCAACGATCCTCACGGCCGGGTCCGCCTCGAAGCCATCGTCGCCGCCTCGTGGCTCGACAACGCCGCCGCCAAGAAGGTCGTCGAGGAAGCCTCGAAGAAGCCGCTCGACACCTGGAACAAGGCTGCCGCGAAGACCGCCGCCGACCGCCTCGCTGGCCGCGCCGAAGCGGAAGTCGACGAGCACCCCGCGCCGAAACCCCCGGCCCATCTCGCCGCCGCCGACCAGCAGCGCTTTCTCGCCGGCCATGAGATCTACTTCCGTGACGGCCACTGCGGCACCTGCCATCAGGCCGATGGCAACGGCCTGCCCTCCGCCGGCTTCCCGCCGCTGACCGAAAGCCCATGGGTGTCCGGCAGTGAGGAGCGCCTGATCAAACTGACCCTCCACGGTCTGATGGGTCCCTTCGAGCTGAAGGGCGTGAAATACCCCGGCCAAGTCCCGATGACCCCCTTCGGCGGTTTGTTGAACGACCAGGAAATCGCCGACGTCCTCACCTACGTCCGCAACAGCTTCGGCAACAAGGCCGCCCCGGTCACCCCGGAGAGCGTCGCCAAGGTCCGCAAGGCCGTCGGCACCCGCTCCTTCTACTCGCCGGAAGAACTGCTCAAGGAGCACCCGGACAAGTAAGGACCGCTTCCCGCATTTCCCACCAATGGCCCCGCGGGTTCTCCAGGGCGATTGGCTGGCTAAGGATTGTGTGGAGCTGCTTTAGTGATAAGGCGCAGGGCTTCGGGGCGGTGGTCAGCGTAGCGGAGGAAGGTTTGGTTGAGTGAGTCGTGCAGGCCGGGCTCGATGAGCGCGAGTATCGCATTGCGCAGCAGCGCGAGGTTCTTCGCCCCACGGGGCTTGCGACGCGTGCCGCGGTCTTCGCGCCACAC
>Ga0247843_1004060_pt1 | contig 22493 bp, 23 predicted proteins | sample LaCruzMarch2017__FD_192420 | JGI IMG/M metagenome (GOLD analysis project Ga0247843, IMG submission 192420) | Freshwater microbial communities from meromictic Lake La Cruz, Castile-La Mancha, Spain - LaCruzMarch2017_8m | ecosystem: Environmental > Aquatic > Freshwater > Lake | place: Spain...
AGTTAATTGCAAAATTACCAGAACAAAAGGAGTTTCAATAAATGAGACCCATTCAGATTGCCCCTTCGTTACTCGCCGCTAATTTTGCATCATTAGAAAATGATGTGAAACGGATGATGAAGCATCAAGTCGAATACTTACATTACGACATCATGGATGGTCATTTTGTTCCTAATCTATCCTTTGGGGTGCCCGTGGTTGCTAGCATCAGCAAATTATTTAAGGTTACTCATGATGTGCATTTAATGATTGAAAAACCTCGTGATTATTTTGATGCCTTCATCCAAGCTGGAGCAACCATCATCACCTTTCATTATGAAGTTGGAAACGATGTAAAAACGATGCTTTCTTGGATTGATTATTTACATCAACACAAGGTGAAAGCTGGCATCAGCATCAAACCCAAAACACAGGTTGAAGTACTTAAACCATTGATTGGCCATGTGGATGTATGTTTGGTGATGTCTGTTGAACCTGGGTTTGGCGGGCAAACTTTTCTATCTAGCGCGATCGATAAAATTACTTGGTTAAGAAAACAAATCGATGTACAAAAATCAAGAACCTTGATTGAGGTGGATGGTGGCATCAATGCAGAAACTGGAAAACTTTGCCGAATTGCTGGTGCAGATATCCTTGTCGCTGGCTCCTATTTATTTCATCATCCTCAACTAAAGGATGCCTTCCAATCTCTTCGCGATGAATGATGCCATTCTTTGGATGCTATGGGTGCTAATTTGGATAAGTTTTTCTGGTTATTTATATTTTTCAATCCAAGGCTATCAACAATTTAAAAAAGTTCCCTTTCGCTTTCAAGAACATCTTCCGTTTGAATTACATGATATCTATTTTGAATCTGGTCAACGTTTGCCAAGCTTAAGGTGGCTCTTGCTCGTCACCGTTGTCAGTCTCTTTGCGTATTGGGAAGCTTTTTTTGTCATTCCCACTATGCCATTAACCTATGGATTGTTAATCTTGATGACGTTTTTCTTATTGTCCTTATTAGGTGTGTTTATCATAAGAACAAAAAGAATTGAAACATATTTATTATTGGTGACGACTTATTTTGTTTCAACCTCAGCGATGTTCTTTTTGGCAAGTTATATTATCTTGATCACACCCATTAATCCATGGCATACATTGTTTCCTTGGACCACCCTCGTTCAAGGGATTATTCAATTAGGATTACTCTTGAATCCACGATTGAAAGATTGGTCAACACTAGAAAAAGTGGAAGGCACAAATGAAAAACCACTGTATCGTCGGCCAACTCATTTTGTGATGGCCTACACCCAGTGGTTTACGTTATTGAATGTGATGATTTGGGTTTTATTAACCCAAATTGCTTTTCTTATCGGGTAGCTTGATTTTTCATCAACGTACGATAAGCGCGAGCAGACATCTTGATGGACTTGGTAATGCCATTTTCAGTAATTTGATACTTTTGTAAATTTAAATTCCAAGTTCTACGGGTTGCACGTAAACTGTGTGAACGGGCATTGCCACTCATGGGTCCTCGACTAGAAACGGTACATACTCTTGCCATGTTTATATCCTCCAGACAACGTTGTTATCTTACCATTGTCATGGCAATAAAGCAACGATTTGTATCTAGAATGTGTTAAAATAATGGTATTGAAGGATAGACTAACGAAAGCATCCGCTTTCCTCTCACCTATCAACGCTTCATTCGTCGCTTCGCGTTAAGAAGACCAAGCGTGCATCGTTATGATGCAAAGTAAGGTGGTACCACGCGTTTGCGTCCTTCATAGGACGTTTTTCTTTTTTTTAGGAGGCCTAACCATGGCATTTGATCACAAAATCATCGAACCAAAATGGCAACAGTTTTGGGATGAAAAGAAAGACTTTTATACGAATGTGTATGATTTTTCTAAACCAAAATACTATATTTTAGATATGTTCCCATATCCTTCTGCCCAGGGTCTACATGTTGGTCATCCGGAAGGCTATACGGCGACCGATATTGTTGCAAGAATGAAACGTATGCAAGGATTCAATGTCCTTCATCCGATGGGTTGGGATTCCTTCGGTTTACCAGCAGAACAATATGCCTTAAAAACCAACAATCACCCTAAGGGTTTTACGGAAAAAAATATTGCCAACATCAAAAAACAAATCAAAGCGCTTGGCTTTAGTTATGACTGGTCAAAAGAAATTGCTACCACCGATCCTCAATATTATAAGTGGACGCAATGGATCTTTATTAAGCTCTTAGAAAAAGGCCTTGCCTACATTGATGAAAAACCTGTTAATTTTTGTCCCGCACTTGGGACGGTTTTAGCAAATGAAGAAGTGATTGATGGCAAATCAGAAGTCGGTGGTTTTCCAGTGGAACGACGAATGATGCGGCAATGGGTGTTAAAAATTACCGCCTATGCGGAAAAACTATTACAAGGACTCGATACCTTGGATTGGCCTAATTCTACCAGGGATATGCAAAAAAATTGGATTGGTAAGTCAACGGGTACGGAAATTATATTCCAAGTTAAACAATCCAAAGACTCGATTCAAGTGTATACCACCAGAGCGGATACTTTGTATGGGGCAACCTATGTTGTCTTGGCACCAGAACATCCTTTGATTCAAAAAATGGTCACCCCCCAACAACGAGCATTGGTTGAGGCTTATGTGACAGCGACTGCATCTAAATCTGACTTAGACCGAACGGAATTAAATAAAGATAAAACTGGTGTATTTTCAGGTTCCTATGCGGTTAATCCTATCAATGGTGAATCATTACCCATCTGGATTGCAGACTATGTCTTGTATGGATATGGGACTGGTGCAGTCATGGCCGTTCCTGCCCACGACCAACGAGACTTTGAATTTGCAAAGAAATACAAGTTACCCATTCGCGATGTGATTGCCGGATATCAAGGGGATGCCGCCATGGTTGAAGATGGTCCACATATCAACTCAGCGTTGATTAATGGTTTAGGCATTGAAGAAGGAAAAAAGAGAATCACAGAAACTCTTATTCAACGTCAACAAGGAAAATTTAAAACCAATTATAAATTAAGAGATTGGTTGTTTTCTCGGCAACGATATTGGGGTGAACCGATTCCGGTTCTCTTAAGCAAAAAAGACGGATCAATTACACCTTTAAAGATTCATGATTTGCCATTATTACTTCCAGACTTAAAAGAATTTAAACCTTCTGGTACTGGAGAGTCTCCACTTGCAAACGCTGGTAAATGGCTTGATGTGGTGATGGATGGGAAAGCGTATGTTCGCGAAACCAACACCATGCCTCAATGGGCTGGAAGTTGCTGGTATTATATTCGCTACTTAGATCCTCAAAATGAAAAAGTCATCGCTGACGAAACATTATTAAAACATTGGTTGCCAGTAGATTTATACATTGGTGGGGCAGAGCATGCAGTGTTGCATTTGTTATATGCTCGTTTTTACCATAAGTTTTTATATGATATAGGTGTTGTTCATACGGAAGAACCATTTAAAAAATTATTTCATCAAGGGATGATTCTTGGCGAAAATGGTGAAAAAATGTCTAAGTCTCGCGGCAATGTTGTTAATCCTGATGAGATCATTGAACAATATGGTGCGGATACACTCCGCTTATATGAAATGTTTATGGGTCCATTAGAAGCGGCGTTGCCTTGGTCTAACCAAGGGTTAGAAGGCGCTAGACGATTTCTTGATCGCATCTACCGCTTATTTACGGAAACAGAATATAAAGAAAAATGGGTACCACAAAGCGACGGTCAATTAGACTATAGCTACCATTATTTAGTGAAAAAAGTAACTGCGGATTTTGAAAATCTTCAACTCAATACGGCGATTTCGCAAATGATGATATTTATCAATGATGTGTATAAAGCTTCAAGTATCCCCGTTCCATTTTTAAAAGGCTTTGTGCAAATGCTTTCTTGTGTTGCCCCGCATTTAGGAGAAGAACTTTGGTTCATGCTTCAAGAAAAAGCATCTCTATCCTATACGCCTTGGCCAGTGGTGGATGAATCTAAACTTAAAAAATCTACCTTTGAATTACCAATCGCGGTCAATGGAAAATTAAGAGCGACCTTAACGTTCCCAATCGATATGTCTGAAAAGGACATAGAAACGAAAGCAAAAGAGGATGAAAATGTGAAGAAGCATCTTGTCGGACTTTCGATACGAAAAGTCATCTATGTCAAAGGCAAGATGATGAACTTTGTAGTAGGATAAGGGTATGTTCTTAGCAATAGACTTAGGTAACACCTCTATTAAATACGGTATTTTTGATGAGGGAAAATTGGTGAGTAACCATTATTTAGACCATCCTGCGATTCCCACGATCTTGGTTTATCAACAATGGTTAAAACCGATGTTTGATAAATATAAATTTGACCGGATTGCGATTGGTTCTGTCAAACCTCAACTCAGGCATTTAATTGTCAAAGCCCTCGCCCAATTGTCAACGATTCAACCACAAATTCTTACCCATGAATCTTATCCTAAATTCCAACTTCGCATTGATCAACCCGAAGAACTAGGGATCGATTTGTTGGTGGACGCGATTGCCACCAATCAACTTTATGCCTCGGAAGCAATCATCATCGATGTGGGCACGGCAACCAAAGTGATGGCGATTCGCCAACAAGGGTTTGAAGGCGTTGCCATTGCTCCAGGCATCTCTACCTCGTTCAAAGCATTGAATCAACATACCTCATTTTTTAAAACTTTGAAAATGGTGTCGCCGCAACACGTCTTTGGTAAAAATACAACCGCGGCCTTATCGAGTGGGATTATTCTTGGCCACGTCCATATGTTGGAAGGATTAGTACGCCAGGGGATTGCTAGCTTAGGCTGGAAATTTGCCCCGATTATTTTAACGGGTGGATATGCCCATTTATTATTACCTCATTTTTCAATGAAGGTAACCCATGATGCGAATTTGTCATTAAAAGGAATCCAGTTATGCCCGTAAATCAACAACAAAGAATTAGAGTACTGACTGTCAATGCGATGTTTATTGCGCTTATTGCCACGCTACTTCATACCATCTTTGTTTTGATCTTGATTTGGATTTTTGAATCTGCGAATTTAATTGCAACATTTAATAACCTATTTCAATTTATTTGGATTGTGATTAGTGCCAATGGGATTATTGAGGCTGGCGTCGCAGCAGTGCTTGTCCCGATATTGGTTGTCGCCCTTAAGCAAGTTCCGATTGTGAAGCAACTACAAAAGAATTTTCAATAAAGGAGGATGCAACCATGGCATCTCAATTTTCTAATTACTTAAGTCCTTATTTCAAAGAGGCGATTGCGCAACTCCAAAAGTGGATTCAAATCCCGTCGGTTCATGATGAACGAACCATCGCGAATAAAAAGCCATACGGAGAAACGGTCTTTCAAGCGCTTCAATTTATTGGAAAGCTTGCTGAGAAAGATGGTTTTACCGTGGATTATTGTGATGGCCACGTGACCGAGATTTCCTTTGGCCAAGGCCCACAAATCGCCGTTTATGCCCATGCCGATGTTGTCCCTGTTGCGGAAGGTTGGAAACACAAACCATTTGGTGGCGAGATTGATGGTCCACGGATGTATGGTCGTGGGACCAGTGATGATAAAGGTCCTGCGCTTGCGTCGTATTACGCAATCAAGATGTTAAAAGATAAAAACCTTATTCAAGGTTTTCAAGTCAAACTCGTCATTGGTGGTAACGAAGAAAAAGGGAGTGGTTGCTTAAAATATTATTTTGAAAAGTTACATAAACCTTATGCGGTGGCTGGTTTTACACCTGACGGCAACTTCCCATTAATTTATGGAGAAAAAGGCATAAGTAATTTTGAAATCTATGGCCATGTCCATTTCAAAAGTATTCATCGGATTCAAGCTGGGATTGTGGCGAATTCGGTCATTGATAAAGCCACTGCCGAAGTCGATTCTTTGTTCTCTTTAGAACGAGCTTTGGTTGGATTTGGCTTGCCATATGACCTCAAAGTCAATGGGGCAAGAACAACCATTACCATCCATGGGAAAGCAGCCCATGGATCAACCCCTCAATTAGGAAAGAATGCTGGCACGGCCTTGTTATCCTTTTTAGCTAAGGCTTATCCACAAGAACCTTTAACCACGATTGCAAAACAGTATGAAGATATCGAAGGAAAAAATCTTGGCATTTATTCGGAAGCGCCTCTATTAAAAAAGACCACCAACAATATTGGCTTGATCAACTATGATGGCCACCAATTTTCCTTAATTGCTAACTTCCGATTTCCAGAAAATGTGACCTACGCCAATGTGGCAAAACACGTTGCATCCATCACCCCAAAACCTTTAGCATTTAGGACCTTAGGAGAATCTCGACTTCTGATCTTCGATCCAAAAGATAAGATGATTCAAACCTTACTTCAAGCTTATCAAGATGAAAGTGGCGATAAGGTCACCCCGATCATGACGATTGGTGGCGGAACCTATGCCAAAGAAGCCAAAAATACGGTGGCATTTGGTAGTAAGTTTCCAAACAAAGAAGATTTTATTCATGAAAATGATGAAAAAATTGACCTAGAAGACTTCACGTCTTCCATGGCTATCTACGCGCGAGCGATTGTTGATTTAGGCAAATTGCATGCGGTTAAAAAGTAAGTCTTGGGCAAAACCATTAATTTCAGAACATCCTGAATATGTCTCCCTGGATACGATGCCAACCACCCCTCAAGGTGGATTTAAACGTCATGCGTTAGAAATAGGTACGGGTAAAGGTGATTTCATTGTTGGCAAAAGTGAGTTGCAAAAGGATACCTTTTTTTATGGAATCGAACGTGTCACCACGGTTATAGCATTTGCCTTAAAAAAGGTGCTTATCTCTAAACCTAGCAATGTCAAACTGATCCTCGGAGATTTTGCGAAAGCATCATTTCAAATACCAGATTATCTTTTTGACGAAATCTACTTAAATTTTTCCGATCCTTGGCCAAAGGTTCGCCATCATAAAAGAAGATTAACCGCCATTGGTAATTTAGAAAAAATTCATCGAATTTTAAAACCAAAAGGAATCATTTATTTAAAGACTGACAACTTGGAATTGTTTGAATTCTCCTTATTAAACCTTCAAAAAATGTCTTATACTATAAGAGCAATTCATCGACCATATGTCGAGATTGATCAACATGATGTAATGACTGAATATGAAGCTTTTTTTAGACAACAAGGCCAACCCATTTATCGATGTGTTGCCCAAAGGAGTGAAGATGTTAAATCCATTTGAAACCAAATTGTTTAAGACCTTATCTGAACTGAATGCCATTTCTGGTCAAGAGAATCAAGTTGCTTCATTTCTTTTGAATGCATATCAGCAAGCAGATTATTCTACCCTGACAGACCATTTAGGAAGTGTCTTTGCCGTAAAAAAAAGTGGATTACCCAATGCAAAAAAAGTTCTCATCCTTGGTCACATGGATGAAATTGGGTTTATGGTGAGTCATATTCAATCCAATGGGATGATTCAACTCGTTGCCATTGGTGGCGTCAATCCGTTAACCTTAACCTCGCAAAGAATGAATCTAACCACCCGTGAAGGAAAAGTTTTTTTAGGGGCCGTGGATGCTACACCGCCTCATCTTCTCAAAGATACAAGCCAAGGTGTTCCTACCGTTGAAAGTGTCTTTGTTGATTTTGGATTTGAATCAAAAACCACGGCGGAAAAACATGGTGTGCGACCTGGAGATATGGTGACGTTTGCTGCCCCTTTTGCAGTTCTTGAAGGTGGAAAAAGAATCTTAGGAAAAGCCTTTGATAATCGATATAGCTTGGTCATGGGCTTGAGCATTTTAAGAGCGTTAAAAAACAAAGCATTACCATACGACTTATATGTTGGAGCTTCCGTCCAAGAAGAAGTAGGGTTGCGCGGAGCGACGACAAGTTCAACGATGATTCAACCTGATTTGGCGATTGTGCTCGATTGCTCTCCAGCCAGAGATTCAAGTGGGGATAGCAAAGAACAAGGTCAACTTGGTGGTGGTTTATTACTACGTTATATCGATGCGTCCATGATTGCTAGACCCACACTCTTAGCGTATCAAGAAACCATGGCGAAAAAAGCGAAAGTTCCTTTTCAATACTATTCCTCTCCTGGAGGAACTGATGCAGGTGCGGTTCATAAAAATCTCTCCGGCATCATGACGCTGACTCATTGCATTGTTGCCCGCAGCATTCATTCCCCAAGCACCATTCTTGATACAAGCGATTTTTTAAGCAGTAAAAAAACATTATTAAAAATCCTTAATCATCTTGATCAAGATGTCATTGAACGTTTAGCCAAGGCAGATCATCATGGTTAATTATGTTTATCAACCATCGACGATGGGGGACATGTTAGCCATTTATCTAGAACAAACCCTTCCAGCAACGCGGCACACCAAAAAGGACAATGTCGTTTTCATCTATCACCACGAAAAACTCATCGGTGTGAATATCTTTCAACCCAAGACACTCATCAAAGACTTAGAACAAGGCATCATTCGTCGGATGAAACCTTCTTCGATTGAGGTCTTCAATCATAGATTTCAGCAACTAGGCATGAAGGTTGATTTACCTTTGTTTCAATCAGGTTTCGTTGTTGCTGAAGTTCAACAAGTCGAAACTCACCCTGATGCGGATGCCTTGTTTGTTTGCCAAGTGAACATCGGTGCCAAGGTCATTCAAATTGTTACCAATTCCCAAAAAGTAAAACCAAGTCATCGCCTGGTGGTTGCTTTACCAGGAGCGATGTTACTGGATGGCCAAGTTTTACAAGAAGGCATAATGCTTAAAGTGCTTTCTCAAGGGATGTTTTGTTCGGAAAAAACATTAGGCATAACCCCAGAAACGCAAGTAGGGGTATATCTATTGGATTCTCAACGTCCAATAGGAAAGGACTTTTATGGTTCCTGAAATTCAATTAAAAAAACAAGGTAAAATCACGAGATTAACCAATCAAACCTTTCAATTTCCTGATGCGATCAGGACTGGTTTTTATACCGCCAATTACTTTTTAAAAACCCGATCCATCATTGAACGGTTTATGCCAAAACAAATAGTCACCATGCAATTTTTTCAATGGCAACCTTCCTTGGTTGTCTGTGGCGTGGACGAAGCGGTTGCCTTGCTACACACCTTTGGAAAAAACCCAGAAAAGCTTTTGATTGAAGCTGTCCATGACGGCGATCTTGTGAATGCAAAAGAACCTGTTTTACGAGTGACAGGCGCTTATGAAGACTTTGGCTTTTTAGAATCTACCATTGACGGAATTCTTTCAAGACGCTCATCGGTTGCCACCAATACCAAAGAAGTGTTAGTTGCAGCCAACGGTAAACCCGTCTTTTCGATGGCGGACCGCCAAGATGATTACCATACCCAAAGTGGAGATGGTTACGCCAGTTACATCATGGGCATTGATAAAGTAAGCACCGATGCCCAAGCCGCGTGGTGGGGTGGTAAAGGCATGGGGACCATGCCACATGCGTTGATTCAAATGTGCCAAGGTGACATCGTCAAGGCTTGTGAATTGTATGGTCAACAATTTCCTGAAGAAAAAATCACCGCCCTTGTGGATTATCGTAATGATGTGATCGTGGATAGTTTAAAGGTTGCCAGACGGTTTAAAGAACGTTTAAAAGCAGTTCGAGTCGATACCTCTCAAAGTTTAATCGATGAACACTTTGTTCGTCATCCTTTAGCCCAAGGTGATCCTCATGGCGTCAATCCTTGGCTTATCCACGCCTTACGGCAAGCCCTTGATCAAGAAGGGTTTACGCATGTTCAAATTATTGTTTCATCAGGATTTAATCCAGAAAAAATCAAATGGTTTGAAAAAGAAAAAGCACCTGTTAACTTGTATGGAGTAGGTTTATTTCTCATCACGATTCGCACTAATTTTACCGGCGACTTGGTGATGCTCAACGGGCACCCTCAAGCAAAAGTAGGACGATTTTTGTTACCTTCAGACCGATTACAACGCGTCATCTATCCTCTTCGTTAAATGTAAATATTTTCATTTAGGGTTTGAGATTTTGTAAATTTTCATTTATAATGAAACTGTTTTCAACACAAGGAGATTTACCATGAACAACATGAAAGACCGCGTGACCATTTACGAGGTGGCTATCTCAAGTGGGGTTTCCCTTGCCACCGTAAGTCGCGTCATTAACAACAATCCGAATGTGACTGAAAAAACCAGGAAAAAAGTTGAAGAAACGATTGCGAAATTGCGGTATAAACCTTCTCGCTTGGCCCAAGCTTTAGCAACGAATAAAACCACCAATATTGGCATTGTCATACCAAGTGCCAATTATGTATATATTGCCAACATGCTTAATGGGATGACCGATGAAGCCAAGTTACGTGGCTACCAATTAACCTTATTTGTCACGAATAAATCCAAGGAAGACGCTCTGCAAGTGGTTGAAAAAGTCATCACCTCACACGTGGATGGTGCGATTATTTTTGATGATGAATTGGATAATGAAGACATCAATAAACTTGCAAGTTACAAAATTCCACTTGTGGTCATTAACAATTTAGTCAAAGGTGATAAATTGGCATCCATTAATTTTGACTACGAAAAGAAAATCAAAGAAGTGATCCAACAATACTTTAAAAAAGGCAGTAAAAAGATGTATTTCCTTCACCTTCACCATTCTGGTCGATTGCTTGAACGGATTGAAAAATCATTCATCGATGCCCATATTAAGGCCGGGAAAAATTATGGCGTCTTTTCCATCGAAGATTCTTATCGGCAAACCTATGCTGACTTTATGGAAATTTTTAAATCGACAAAGTCTGGTTATTTCCTTGCCTATCGCGACTCTCTCGCCGCGGCCGTGATCAATGCGGCGATTGACTCTGGTTTACGAGTTCCCCAAGATATCGAAGTTTTATCCATTATCGGAACGAAATATGTTTCAATTATTAGGCCTCAGCTTTCTAGTTTGCATCTAGATTTAAAGGAAGTAGGATCTAAAGCAGTGATGATGCTAGCAGGTTTATTAACTGATGAGCAAAAGGAGAAGAATGTCGAGTTTGAATCTACCTTCGTCAAACGCGCCAGCACCGTATTTTAATCATGAACATCTTTACCTCGTTAAAACTTCGTGGTCTTATTAAAGACGTTTCCAATTTAGAAGAAGTTGAACAGATTTTAAGTCAACCTACCACGATTTATTGTGGTTTTGATCCTTCCGCGATTTCCATGCATCTTGGTAACTTTGTTCAAATATCTATCTTAATGCGATTGCAACAAGCTGGTCACCGGATCATTGCCGTCGTTGGTGGGGCGACGGGGATGATTGGCGATCCTTCAGGGAAGAACAAAGAACGCAATTTATTAAATCCAGAAACATTAAAAGAAAACACCCAATCGATTCGAAAGCAACTCGAAAAGTATCTCGATTTTTCAAACCCAACCAAAGGAATTGTTGTCAATAATTTTGATTGGCTTGGAAAACTAACCATGATTGATTACTTAAGAGATTATGGCAAGTACTTTCCCATTAATTTTATGCTTGCAAAAGATGTGGTTGCCAATCGACTTGAAGCGGGTTTATCTTATACAGAATTTTCTTACATGCTTTTACAATCGATTGATTTTTTACATCTTTTTCAAAAAGAAAAGTGCCGACTACAATTCGGTGGGTCTGATCAATGGGGCAATTTAACCAGTGGCTTAGAACTGATTCGAAAGGTTGGCGGTGCTGAAGCCAAAGCAGGTGTGTTTACCACCCCACTGATCACCAGAAGTGATGGTAAAAAATTTGGTAAGTCAGAGGATGGTGCCTTATTCTTGGATGCCAACTTAACGTCACCTTATGCCATCTATCAATATTTTTATAACGTCACCGATGGCGATGCGATTGGCTACATGAAAGTTTTTTCGTTTGATGAATTACCTACCATCCAAAAGATAGAAGACGACCACCAAGCTAATCTAGGTCAACGCATCGCCCAGAAATATTTAGCAGCTTCCGTGGTAAAAACTTTGCATGGAGACGCCGCCCTTCAAGAAGCGAAAATGATGTCAGATGTGTTATTCACAGGTCAGTTTAAATCATTATCAGAATCACAACTCTTGTCCGTTCTTGGTGGATTAAAGATTCTTCTTCCTAAACACACGCTTTTAGAAGATGCGTTGATGGCGACCAAAGCGGCAAGTAGTAAACGTGAGGCCAGAGAATTCATTCAAGGTCAATCAATTTCCATCAATGGCGAGATCGTTCAATCCTTAACCATGACGTTAAATCAACCGACTGCCTTATTTGGAAAATATCTAGTGATGCGCCGGGGCAAGAAACATTACTTCTTAATTGAATTACGTTAAGACATTAAAAAAGCTTGGTGATCAACACCAAGCTTTTTAATTGAATCAAGAAGTAGCGATTACAACAAGCGGTTATAGTATTCAACGATTTGGGCTTCGTTGATGTCTTGTGATAATTCTTTACGTTCTGGATAACGTGAGAAGACACCTGATAACTTTTCTTTGTCGACAGTGACATAAGCAAGGGTGCCGGCATTGCTGGTTAAGGAAGCCTTAATCGCAACTAGGTTTTTGCTCTTTTCACCGACCGCGATGACATCATTGACTTCGCAAAGATAACTAGGAATGTCAATTTTAGCTCCGTTCACCGTGATGTGACCGTGATTAACAAGTTGTCTTGCAGCTTTGCGAGTTTTTCCAAACCCTAAACGGAAGACAAGATTGTCTAAACGTGATTCCAAGATTTGCATGAAGCGCGTCCCAGTAACTTCTTTACTCTTTAAAGCGATTAAGAAGGTTCTCCGGAATTGGCGTTCGTTCACCCCGTAGGTAAAGCGAAGTTTTTGTTTTTCTAAAAGTTGCTTTCCGTATTCGGAAGGTTTCTTTTTACGGCCTTGACCGTGTTGACCTGGACCATAAGGACGTTTGGCTAATTCCTTACCGGTTTCTAAAGTCGAAAATCCTAAGCGACGCGAGCGTTTCCAATCTGAGCCACGAAATCTCATGAGATATGTGATCTCCTTTCTTTATTGCAGACATAAAGCTAGGTGCATGTTCCACGCTTCGGATGCTAAGAATCATTTCGCCTATAAGCTTAGGTTACTTTGTTCCAATGGTCTTAGCGGTCGGACAAGCGGTACATGCATGCTTTGACATGCATCAACACTATACAAAAATCTAAGGATGATGTCAATCATCGCACCATGAATGAATGTGCTATATTAAAGTTATTAAACCCTATGCTGTTCATTAAAAAACCATTTCAAGAATTAGAGAAGCGATATCAAGATACCCATGCGCTTTTTTTTGTACAAGCAGAAGCCATTTATCATCGTTTAGAAAAGATATCCAAGCATAATTTAGAGTATTTTAGCTATTTTGAAAACATTTCAAAAACTCATGAAATGATCAAACATGAGCTTGATAGTAAGGCCAAAGATCAACTTGCAAAATTAAGTATTTACGTGAAAGACAATCAAGGCAAGGCGTTCAACGCCCTTTATCAACCGACTAGGATTACCTTGGATGTCTTTGAAAGTGCAGTGAAAAAACTCATGGTGGAATTGACCATGATCATGAAACCAGAAGAAGACACCAAAATCCTTATTGGAGAAGTGAAGGAACTCATTCGTCATTTACGAACGGAGTATTTTGCAAAAATCAATCAACTGAACCTGGTTGAACCTCAGTTTAATAATTTATTTAAATACGTCGATGACCAAATCAATTTTATTGATCAAAAAATGGATGCCGGTGAGTATGATGACATCCAACAAATGATTGCCAAAATCACCAAGGCAATTAAAAAAATCTTAAGTTTAATGAATGACTTACCTCGGATTTGTGTGCTGCTTTCCAAAGTGATTCCAGAAAAAATTAATAACCTGATTGATGCCTCCGAAGCAATGAATAAACAAGGGTATGCGATGCATCATTTGTTGATTAAAGATACCATTCATAAAGCCCAAGATGAATTAGAACGAATGCAATCCAGGATTGCGGTGTTTGATATTTTATCCATGGAAGCTCAACTCAATGGGATTGGTGAAAAACTAGAAGCTTTTTATCCTCTTTTTGAAAAAGAAAAAGAAGCAAAAGTCGTTTTTGATAAAGACTATGAAGCCACCTATGAAGCAGTGAACAATTTAGAAAAGCGTTTCTCTAAATTAAATGCTGGGTTGCCAAAAATTAAAGATATTTATGTTTTAGAGCATCAACGTCTAGGCGACGTTGATTTAATCAAGGAATTAATTTCGCGTTTAAATCAAACCAAACGTGGATTAGATACCTTGGTGTTAGCAGGAACCAAACAACCTTATACCTTACAGGTTGAAAAAATCAATATTCTCAAGAAAGAAGCAGAACTAGGGGAACAAAAGTTAGATGCATTTACTCGCTATTTATCGTCATTAAAAACCCAATCGCAAGAAGCTCATGCCTCCGTGAATCAATATTTCCTTCAATTTAAAGATGCGGAAAAAGCACTCGATGATTTAAACATGCAAATTCTGATTGATCAGTATTACCCTTTATTCACTAAATTTTATCAACATTTAAAACAAATCGTGGATGCGTTAAGCTTACTGCCCATTGACATGAATGTGGTTCAACAAAACCTCAATCTGATTAAACAAGAAGGACAAGCGGTGGTTCAACGGGTTCACGCGACCATCAAGCTTGCCTTAGAAACCGAAAAGCTTTTATTAACTGCAAACAAAGATCGTCATCGGACATCGGATAATCAAAAAATTATTGCCCTTGCTGAACAAGCATTCTTTGAAGCAAAGTTTGAAAAGGCTTATGCTGAAGCGAACAATCTGCTTAAGAAAATGATGATTCCAACAAATCAGAAATAAAAAAGCTCAGCATTGCTGAGCTTTTTCATTAGGTCTAGGTGAACTATGCCTTTAAATGTTTTTTAGAAGTTTCGACCAAAGTTTTGAAACTATTGACATCATGAATGGCTAATTCAGAAAGCATTTTACGGTTGACCGTAATGCCTGCTTGTTTTAAACCAAACATGAATTGGCTATATGACAATCCATAGATTCTTACCGCAGCATTAATCCGCTTAATCCATAACTTTCTAAATTCAGACTTAATTTTTCGGCGATCACGATAGGCATACAAGCGGGCCTTCATGACGGCTTGTTTAGCAGTTCTAAATAAGCGATGTCTTGCCCCGAAGTAACCTTCGGCGCGATTCAATACACGTTTACGACGAGCACGACTAACGGTTCCACCTTTAACTCTCATGGTTCATTTCTCCTTAACGACCCAACAAGGCTTTGATCCGTTTGTAGTCGGAAGCCGAGATTTGGCGTGATTTTCTAGCATGACGTTTTTGCTTGGTCGACTTATTACGAGATAAGTGACCCGTGTATGCGGATTTCCGCATCAGTTTTCCACTCTTCGTGATTTTAATGCGCTTCATTAATGCGCGTTTAGACTTTAACTTATATTTTTTCGCCATACATTAAGGCTCCTTTACTTTTTGGCCGTGCTTGTCAGGAACGTGGTGAGTAACTTTCCTTCAAGTTCTGGTTTCTTTTCAACGGTCGATACGTGCTTAACGGATTCAATGAATTTGTTGACGGTGTCCATCCCAATTTCTTGGTGCGCCATTTGTCGGCCTTTAAAGCGAAGGACCAGTTTAACTTTATGTCCTTCTTCAAAGAAACCGATGGCTGCTTTGACTTTGACCTGCAAATCATGGTCACCAATTTGTGGACTAATTTGAATTTCTTTAATATCAATGATGTGTTGATTCTTTTTTGCTTCTTTGGCTTTCTTTTGTTGTTCGAAGCGATACTTGCCATAATCGAGAATCTTGCAGACTGGAGGTTTCGCCCCAGGTGCGACGCAGAGCAAGTCTAAGCCTGCTTGTTCAGCGAGTTGATTCGCTTGGTAACTATTCATCACCCCAAGTTGTTTGCCGGTTTCATCAATGACGAGCACCTGAGCAAAACGGATTTGGTTATTGACAAGATCACCATTGTTTCGTTTATCTGGTCTGACGGGTACATTCATGTACGCTATGTTGATCACACTCCTTTTAAATAAAAATGGACGCGAGATGCGTCCATCAACAATCATAGAAGGTTTAATTTCTAGCGATTGACCCATTCTGAATCAGAATCAGGTGAGAAGCGGACGCCTCTACTTTCTATTTTTACAATGCTTAATATATCACAAATACACGGCAAGTCAATTACTCAATTCTTAGGTTGGTGATATCGCTCACTTCTTTGGCAACCATCTCAAGAAATGCTTGCATGGTGACCGTGGTTTGCGTCTCTGATCCATACGGACGATAGGTGACCAAGTTGCCATCGCGTTCTTTGTCCCCAATGACGATGGAATAAGGGATTTTTTCCACTTGGGCGTTACGAATACGATAACCAAGTTTTTCATTACTGGCATCGACCTCAGCCCGGAGACCTAATTTTTCAGCAGCCTTTTTGAAGGCGTAACTATAGTCTAAGTGGAAGCTTTGGTTGACGGGTAAGATTTTAATTTGCACGGGTGCTAACCAGGTTGGGAATGCCCCCGCGTAATGTTCGATTAAGATACCTATGAATCGTTCAAGCGATCCATAAACCACTCGGTGGAGCATGACTGGTCTAACTTTTTCATTCTTCTCATTGATATAGGTTAAATCAAAGCGTTCGGGATTATTCATGTCGAGTTGAACCGTACCACATTGCCAAGTTCTCCCCACCGAATCCTTTAACTTAAAGTCAAGTTTAGGCCCATAAAATGCACCATCTCCTGGATTAATTTTATAGGTTTTTCCCATGCCTGTTAAAGCATCGCCTAATGCTTTTTCAGATTTTTCCCAAGTTGCTAAGGTGCCAATATATTTTTTTTCTGGTCGGGTGGATAAATACACATCATAGTCAATATGGAAAACTTTTTTATAGAAGAAATCAAAGAGTTTAACAATCTCTTTCACTTCACTTTCTAGTTGTTCCGGGGTGCAATAAATATGAGCATCATCTTGGGTGAAATTACGAACGCGGAATAATCCAGATAATGCGCCACTGGTTTCATGACGATGGACACTGCCTAATTCACCCATGCGAATCGGTAAGTCTTTATAGGAGTAAAATTCATTTTTATACACCAACATACTTCCAGGACAATTCATTGGTTTAATCGCATATTCTTTGTCGTCGACTTCGGAAACATACATGTTATCGCGGTAGTTGACCCAGTGGCCAGAGGTTTCCCAAAGTTCTTTGGATAACATCGTTGGGGTTTGCACGAGTTGATAGCCTGCAGCCCGGTGAATGTCGATCCAGAAATTTTCTAACGTCTTTCTAAGAATCATCCCTTTATTTAACCAAAAAGGAAATCCAGGGCCGTAGTCAGAAAGCATAAACAAACCTAGTTCTTTGCCGAGTTTTCTGTGGTCACGTTTTTTTCTTTCTTCAATCATCAAGACGTGCGCGTCTAAATCTTTTTTGGAGAAGAACGCCGTGCCATAAATTCGGGTTAACTGTTTATTTTTACTGTCGCCACGCCAATAAGCACCAGCGGTGGTTAAGAGTTTAAAATTTTGGTTATAACTTGTGTTGACAAAGTGAGGACCCAAACATAAATCGGTGAAGTCACCTTGGGCATAAGTTGAGATGACACCTGTCAATGCTTGAATCATTTCTGTCTTGTAAGGATCATCTTTAAATAATTTCAAGGCATCTTGTTGACTTAATTCTTTTCGTTGAATCGGGAAAGCTTTTTTGGCTAATTCTGCCATCTTTGCTTCAATTTTAGGAAAGTCTTCTTCGCTGATTGGTTGAGGTAAGTCCATGTCATAATAGAACCCTTCATCAATGGCAGGACCAACCCCAAATTTGGTGCCTGGATAAAGAGCAATGATGGCTTGGGCTAACAAGTGAGACGCGTCATGTCTCAGCATCGTCAGTGCTTCAGGATCTTTTTCAGTGATGAGTTTAAATCTTCCATCTTTTGGGATTGGCCAGTATAAATCAAAAAGTTGATCATCAAGCATATAGGCAAGCACTCTTTTTGCTAAAGACGGAGAAATAGAACTGGCAACATCAAAACCAGTGGTCCCCGGATTGACCGTCATCGTTTTGCCGTCTGGTAAGATAATCATCATATTTTTACTCCTTTTAAATAAAAAAACGTCCATCAATAAGGACGCTATTCGCGTGGTACCACCTTAATTTACATGCATTGCATGTACGCTTCGGCCCCTTAACGCGAGGTCACGATTGAGTTTGCTCAATAGCTCAGAAGTGGTCAGGATGTTTTGTAGCGGTTAAGTTTTCATCTCAGCAACTTAACTTTCTATACGCGACAGCAATCATCCAAGCTTCGTCAACGCTATTTTTATTATATAACGAATCAAAAGAAGTGCAATTAGATAAGGGAAAAGGCAAGATTTGCTGCGCCCATTAACCCAGCATCCTGGCCAAAAGTTGCCATCGCTAAGGGGATATGCGGAACCGCAGTTTGTAAAGCATTCCAGAAAAAGGCTTTTGATTTTAAGACGCCACCGGTTAAGATAAATGCTTCCGGAGCATAATAACGATCAACCCATTTGAGGAATTGAGTTAGGTAACCTAACCATTGTTGAAAGATAGGTTGGATGGAAGAATCTTGTTGACTTAGTCTAAGAAAAAAAGTTTTTGCATCAGCGACAGTCACCCCATGGTGTTTAGCTAAGTTGACAATCCCTTGCCCGCTCGCCACTTTTTCAAGTTCTTCATAGCCACCCGCAAAAGGCACAAGCATATGACCAGCTTCTTCGGAGCTATGTTTTAATTGATGATTGGCAATAAATGCTGCACCTATCCCTGTTGAAATGGTGATGAAGTAACTGGATTTTAAAGGTTTACCAAACCCTAAATTTCCTTCGGCAATTGCTGCCATAACCGCATCATTTTTGATGACAACCGGTAATCGATAGGTTGTTTCTAAAAATGATTTTAAAGGAACGTGGCGAATGCCAATGTTTGGCAAGATATCAATGCCTCCCAAGGTATCAACACGTCCGGGAACACCACATGCAATCGCTTTCACTTGAGGATGCTTAATAAGCAATTGTTCAATGATGTTTTTAACTTCTTTTAGGAATTTGTTTACATCGTTTAAAGGTGTCGGTAAAACTTTAACTTCAAGAAATTTGTACTGATCATTAACGACCGCGCCGCGTAAGTTTGTTCCGCCAATATCAAGAGCAATCACCAGGTTCATAATTGTTCTTCTTTGATGTCTTTCAAGGTGAGAATTTTCATAAAGTTGGTGGAACCGACCCCGGTTGGAACCCCGCCTGTTAGAAGAATATTTGCTCCAGGCTTTAGTCCTATTTGTCTTGCCTTTAAAATCGCAAATGCTTCCATGTCTTCGATAAATTGAGGTAAAGCTTTGGCGTAAAATCCATAAACACCCCATACCAAACCTAAGGAAAGAACGGTTTCTCGGCGATCACTAATGGCAAAAATGGGACATACGGGTCTTGCTTTTGCAATTCGACGAGCGGCCCCACCGGTTTCTGTGAAGGTGACAATGGCTTGAGCATTAATTAATAGAGCAGTATTGGCAACGGAGTTTGCAATCGCATCCGAATTAATTTTTTTACTACTATCATAGGCTTGATTAGACATTTTAAGATAATCCAATTCACGTTCCATGGTTTGGGCAATCTTCGATTGCATTTGCACAGATTCCAGCGGATATTTTCCACTGGCAGTTTCTGCTGAAAGCATGACGGCATCGGTGCTTTCTAAAATAGCGTTTGCAACGTCGGACACTTCCGCGCGTGTTGGTCTAGGCATGTTGACCATACTATCTAACATCTGCGTGGCAGTGATGACCGGTTTGCCAACTTTACGGCATAAAGACACAATTCTTTTTTGTACAATCGGAACTTGTTCCGCAGCAATTTCAACCCCTAAATCTCCACGGGCCACCATGATGCCATCGGCTGCATCTAAAATTTCTTCAAGGTTACTGACCCCTTCAGGGTTTTCTATTTTTGCGATGATTTGAATGTTCGGTTTACCATATTTTTCAACAATGGCACGTATGTCTAAAATATCTTGTTTCCTTCTGGTAAAACTTGCGGCGATGTAATTAACATCATGCTCACAACCAAACTTGAAATCAGCCTCGTCTTGAGCGGAAATAAAAGGCATCGATAGACGAGCAAAAGGAGCATTCATTCCTTTTCGATTTTTAATCGTATGGGTGTTCATTGCCTTGCAAACAAGCTGTTTCGTTGTGCGATCTTTTTCGACAATTAATAATGCAAGATTACCATCGTCAATGCGAAGTTGATCACCAACTTTGACATCATCATATAAACCTTCATATGACACGGAAAAGATTTCAGCATTGCCTAATAAAGGCTTCATGCTAACGCGAATCATGCTGTCTTGCTTGATTAAGGCAGCATCACCTACAAACATGCCAACCCGAATCTCTGGTCCACGAGAATCTAACATCACAGGAATAAAAGTTCCTTTTTCTTTTTCTAATCTTCGAGCTAATTCAATCTTTTTTAAGTGAGTAGGATAATCGCCATGGGAAAAGTTAACCCGCATGACATTCATGCCTGCATCGACGAGCTCTTGTAGTTTTTCATACGTTTCAGAAGCAGGTCCAATGGTGGCTACAATTTTTGTTTTTTTGTCATAGTTATACATATTATTTCAACCGATCAATCACTTGAACCACACTCGTATGCTTTTCTCTTTGCATCGCGAGTGCTTCATGAATATCGATGTCAACGAGTTGTTGCCCTTTGACCCCAATACAGCGACTTGATTTCCCTTCATTTAAACATTGTACGGCGTATTCGCCCATTCGTGAGGCAAGGATTCGATCAAACGCAGAAGGTGAACCACCACGTTGTATTCTTCCTAAGACTTCCGTTCTGACTTCGAACCCAGTTTCTTGATGAATAAAGCGTGCCAATTCATTGAGATCAAACAATTTCTCAGAGACAATCACCATCGCATGGTTTTTGCTGGTTGCCTTTTGGAACTTCAAACGTTCAACCATGTCTGGTAGTGCCATAAAGTTATCACCCGAAATGGTTAATTCTGCCCCGCATGCTAATCCTGCATAAATGGCCAAATCTCCAGCCCGGTTTCCCATCACTTCAATAATCGAGCATCGTTGATGAGAAAAGGTGGTGTCTCTTAATTTATCCACGGCACTGACTATCGTGTTTAAGCAGGTATCAAAACCAATCGTGTAATCGGTACTGGCGATATCGTTATCAATCGTGCCTGGTAAACCAATACAATTGATGCCCATCGATGATAAATCTTTTGCTCCTCGATAAGTGCCATCCCCACCAATGACCACAAGGGCATTGATGCCAAATTTTTTCAATTGCTCCACACCTGATTCACGAATATTAATATCAACAAATTCTGGTAACCTTGCCGATCGTAAAATGGTGCCACCTTTATTAATAATTTGCGAAACAAAAGAACGATCAACTTTCTCAATTTGTCCAGCAACAAGGCCACGATAACCATTGTAGATGGCATAAACATCATGACCATAACTGATACCTGCACGAACAATCGCACGTATGGCAGCATTCATCCCTGGGGAATCCCCTCCAGAAGTAAGGACGCCAATGCTAAGTTTTTTCACTTCGAATCCTTCCACCAATTTAATGCTTGTTTTGTTTTCTTGGGAATAGAAGTTTTACTTTGTCTTTTTGTTGAACGTGGATCGTGTTTTTCTCCACGTGGAACCACGTGCCAACTATCAAGATTGCCAAATTGTGATAAGAGGTTTTGGATGCTTGAATAGTCAAACATTTTGCAGGAAAAAATGTCAAAGAACATCTGATTGGTTTTTACATTAATGTGGATTGATAAATGGGATTCAGCAATCATCACAATGCTTGATAAGAACTTAGGTTGATCATATCGATCATGAAGACCATAAGCTCGGGTGATGGGGGTCATCCCAATTTTTTGAATTAAACCTTCTAGAAATGTATTGGTTTCAGACAAGGTAAATGTTTTTTGTAATGATAAAGTCGCCATCACATGCGGGCCGAAGACTGCCTTAGGGTCAAATGTTTCCGACTGATTTTTTCCTAAACGATTTGCACTAAACGATCGGCTCTTTTTTGGATCGCTTGGCCAATACGTGTTTAACACCTTTTCAAAACGTTTTTGATCAATCGTTTGTGGGGTGAATAAATCAACAAAAAAACACCCTCTTAAAGGAAAGGTATGAATGGTAAAATGGCCGCCTTCAAGAAAAAGATAACTAGATAACCCTTCATCTAAAGGAATTAGGCCATAATCATATGGCAATAAGTAAGCTGGAGAAATCGGTTTAAGACCAAGGTCAAAAAGAACTAAATTGATGGTTTGGTTGATAAAGGAAGTATCACCCAAAGGAATCTTTGCTTTGACGCCGTAGCCATCGAACATGAAATGGGTCATGATGGTTCTCCCTTTTCCTTCTTAATGCTATCAAAAATAGGGGGTATAATCAATGAAACAAATGCA